>Ga0315913_1000552_pt1 | contig 34537 bp, 7 predicted proteins | sample MpolsnodulesMG_FD_207736 | JGI IMG/M metagenome (GOLD analysis project Ga0315913, IMG submission 207736) | Medicago polymorpha root nodule microbial communities from Los Angeles, California, United States - small nodules | ecosystem: Host-associated > Plants > Roots > Nodule | place: USA...
GTTTTGAAGTAAATATATGATATAAATGCACATATCTCAAGAATTGAAAACATTAATATCACATATTTACTTCAAAACTATAGTAATTGACAATCTCCATTTATTTAGGAAATGGAGAGGATCTTCACCCTTTTTTTTTGTGTCTATGATCTCTCTCCAAATTGCAACAAATGGAGAAATTTATAAACGGAGAGGATCTTAACCCCATATCAATAATAACCATCGAACATATTTCTTATATTTTCGGTAAACGCCAAGTTCAAACCAAGAATGTCAAGATTGATTGTGATTAGATTATTACTCAGTATAAAGGTACCTTCTTGAGGGCTGGTTTATGACGATGGATTGAAAAAAAATTAGGTTTGCAATTCTTTGATTGATTTGATAATCCTTTTGAATGTCTTAGAATGTCTTGGTCTCTTAGGTTGGTGGATTAACTCATTATCATGTCTTCAAAGTGTATGAAACTACTTTCTTAATAGATTTTGAAAACCCCTTGTACTCACATTAATACATCTTACTTATAAAAAAAATCAACTTTTTTTACTTATGAAAAAATAATCAACTTAAATGTCACGTTATTTATCTAACTATTGTTGATAAACCACGGGCACTGCATTGCAAGACTTCGTCAATGACTTCTGCAGTCGTGTTTTGCTTGTAGACGAAGTCACATGAAAGATTGGAATTATATTTAATTTAATATAAATCACACAATAAAAGACTAACCAATTTTGAAGAATGAACAAGGTCCAAAACAAAGGTCACATAAACTACTTAAATAAGAAAATGGTCAATTTTTTTTATCATTTAAAATTAAACACGTCAAATAGCGACAAATATAAAAAATGTTAGTCTATACTAAATATATTTTATAAATTATTCGTCTATAATATTGAGAAGGAAAATAGTCAAAATAATATTCATACCTTTCACATATTTAAAAATTTCAACAGGTGACCACAACATTTCTTTTTATCGAAACTAAATGATATTTATTTATTCATTCAAATTGATAGAACATATTGATATAATACATATTTATTAAAAACAAAAAAGAATGAATATGCGACAACTCATAATATCAATGTTAATAGCGTAAAACAATAATACACAGAAGCATACACATATGAATATATTCAAGTGTTTGGAATACTCAGCCCTCCAAAATCATTGATTGGATATGTACTCGATCGAAACTAATTTGACAATCTGAATCAAAAAAATATTATAACAAAATCGAAAGGCAAAACAACGCTATATAAAGAAGACGAACAAAACAATCCCGCGCCAGTGTCACAATTTTATTTTTTTTGGTACATCCAATATCACGACTTATCTCTATAACTTCTTTGTTTTCACACTTTGCATTATAAATATGAGATTATTCAGAAATTCTTGTCACGGTATGCATATATTTTGTAATCCTGTGATAGGGATAGAGGTGCATATTAAAATTCAATTTTAAATTAATATTTATTACAATAATTTTTGTTCGATCTAGATATTTTCCATAAAAAACTATATCTCGTAAAAATATCTAAACACGAACAGCAGGAAGATATATTACACGTGGTCACGTATAATTAGTTTGAAATAAACCTTTTTTTTAATAGGTAGCTTGAAATAATCCTTGTGAGTTCTAAGTTGTATTGCAAAATTGTCTACAAAGTTTTCCGACAAACAGTTTTTAAAACTAAATGCAGATTACAATGAATACAAAAAAACACAAGGACATTGGATAGATCCAAAAAAAATTGAATAGCGGGGAAAGATCGGTATACGATAAATATTTATTTAAAAAATAAATCAATATACATATGATAGCGAGAACTAGACCAGTAACTATTCGGTTTGAATCGGTTTTCATCAAATAAATACTTCCTCCGGTCTCAAGTATAATAAAAGATTCATTTTTTAGGTTCATTGAATAATTAATGTATTTGTTTTACAATGTAGACCAGATACATTAACTACTCAATAAACCTAAAAAAAGAATCTTTTCTTATATTTGAGACCGAAGGGAGTATATGAATCAATGAAATATTTATTGGTATGGTTCAGTTTTCATTATTTTTTTTTAAATGTAATTGAACCAAACTAAACAGGTTGGTTCGATTTGGATCAGTTCGGTTGATATATTTGTTTGAAAATGCGATTAAAAAAATATATACTCCTGCAAATTTGTATTTAATTCATATTTTGTTTAACTCATACTCAAATATTTCTTTGAACTTATTCCGTATTTTGTTTTTCAAACAATTTTGTATAACTAACAATACTCAAATATTTCATTACATCCACGTCTCATTCATCCATCATTCATCGAACACAACTTCATCAAACTCAAGTATTTCAAACATCCATAATTTACAAATCCATCATTCGTCAAACACAAAAGTCCAAAAACTCATCCTAAAACTAAAACATATACTCAAAATAACAAATCCATAAAAACTTAAATTATAACATCTTGGAACCACTGACATATGATGGTGGTATGAGGGTCTTTGTATTGATCATGAGATGAGTTGATGAATAAGTGAGTGAGAAAGGATTAAAAATAATGGACTTTAGAAGTGTTTTTTCATTTGGATTTTATCTTATTCCTAACTTTACTTATGTGTATGTGACGTGAGGATGAAATGATATTGGTAAATTGAGGAGGTGTGGTTAACATTCGTTCAGTTCGCTAGTCCTTTGGATCGCAAAATCCAAAACAAAAATAGATCGGTTTAGTTCGATTTTAAACTGAACTAGACAAGGTCAGTTATTTTTTCAGTTTGGTTCGGATTAGATTTTCGCTTTGGATCGAATTAGATTTTCAATTTTGTTGATTTTGTCCAAACTACTTACACCTCTGGTGGAAACAAAACCTATTTTTAAATGAAACAAAAATATATTTTGTTTAAAACCGAACTACTCATGATAAAATGAAGTAAGCGGTGAAAAACAACCCTCTCAAAGAAAAAAAAAATGAGGGTAACAACCCCCGATTTAAATTACTTAGATTAGATATGTCCATGCATAGTGACATAAACATGATACAAAAAAATGCAACATAAAATTGGACGATATTGAAGTTTAAAACAAAATGAGAAGCTGAGAAGGTTTGTTCGCAATAACAAAGGTGAATCTAAGACCCGTAAACCAAGACGGATATCTTTCCCTCCTAAAAGAAGGGTTGAGAATGTAAATGTTCTAACAGAATAAGACGAATCAGAAAGACGAGACCCCCCAAAGATATCTCGGTCGCGTACACAATATCTGAAGGTATCTTCCACCCCTGAAAGACATCTTCACGGTGGTGAGTCTCATTGGAAAAGTGTTTACGACTTGAGAGAGTCTTCCAATCATAGATGCAACGACTAACCCACCAACCAGGAAGCGGGAACGCTTCCCTGCCTCTAATGTCATTTTAGTAGGTTTCATATGGTTGAAGAAGTCGTTAAATTCTCCTAAATAAAGCTTATGGAGATGATTTCCCCAACAGAAAGGAACATGATCAACATCCCTAAAAAGAAGAAACGCCCCCTACAAATTTGAGTCGTAATGGAAAACTTTTATGTTCGTCGTGTGTTGATAGATCAAGGGAACTCATGTGATTATCATGCACACCAGTTTGTTTTACTCCCTCTTTATCTCAAAGAAGGACTTACTACCCAACAATGGATGAAACCTCCATGGATTTGAAAGAACTTCTACCCGATCGTGGAGGTATCTGAAGCTTTTAGTGACTAGCGTCAGAAAGACCGCCAAAGCCCAGTTACTGGTGGTTGACTTCCCTTATATGTATAATTCTATTATTAGACATCCCACGTCAGCAAAACTCTGTGTCGTCTCGTCAATTGTGCATCTCAAAAGATGTTACCATAACGCTAAGACTGTGGTGGGTATTGTTAATGCGGACCTAGAAGCTTGTCGCTCAACCTTCTTAGCATCATTAAAGAATTATAAAGAGGACTTGAAACGAAAGGTAAAGGGTGAACCATAGTGCTTGAAGGGTATAGAGAAACGTCTCAAGTCACCACTAGCCTGCAACATGAACCATAACGCTCGATTAGAACTAAAGTTCATTGACGACAATGAGGATGGGGAAGCTTTAACCCTGAAAACTAGAAGGAAGTCAGAGAGGCTATAGCCTAATGGGGAATTTACTAAATTCTAGTGTTATACTTTTATAAGATGTATTTTTATCTATTATCAAATTTTGTTCCCTAATTTTGTAGGCATGGTTACATCATCACAAAAACTATCACCATGAAAATTTGGAGTTTTCAAACGAGAGATAAATTAATTATGAATTGTTTTAGAAATTCATAATTATGGGAAACGAACATTTATAATTAATTCACCCCTAGTTTAAAAACTTCAAAATTCAATGGTGGAGGTTTTATGATTTTATAATTATGACAATGGAATTTGAGAACGAAACGTGATCCGTGAGTACATGCTTACTGGAACAAAATGACAACTTTGCCTGTTTTGGTTGAAAAATTAAAATAAACTTAGGCGTAGACATACTGTTACAAAACTTAGCAGATCCTCTTTGTGTTTTTATAGAGTTGTCTATAACAAACCAACTCAAAATTCAACTTCTAGGTCGAGATTTTCATTGTTTTATTTTTTAAGATTACAACGTCTTAAAAACTCATAATCGATCCGTCATTTGTCGAAAAATTCTAATTTAATGCGGAAAGTCATATTTTAACGTCCTAAACATGTCCAAAAAGAACCATGAAAAATTCAATATTTATGTCACTTTTCTCGATTTTATATCTACAAAAATAGGAAAAATCTCAAATTAGAATAATAGAATCTGGGTGTTTTTTACATAGTCATTTTTCAAACTTTATGTATGATCGTACCTGATGCGGTGGTTTGAATGGCGGAAGAATGCGTCAGAATGCTTTCTTGGAGCGGATGGGGGGGTGTACCCGCAGACACTCCGACGCTCAAGTAAGTAGAGATCAGAGAGTGAGGGTTTAGAGGAAGAGTTCGATTCTACCTTGGGGACTGCTATGAGTCCCCTGTTTATAGAGGTGGAGGGCTGCAGAGCCGTTGTAATGGCACACCTGGCTCTGACGGTTACGAAATCGTGGGAAGTGTAACCGCCAGAGAGTTTATTACGGGAACGTGCAGAGAGAGACGTTGTGGTTTGTTTGAACCGGTCTCGCTCGCTCCATGCACCCCCTTGTGGGAAAGGGGTGTGTCGCAAGTAATGTTGCCAAACATGGTGTTTGGACTTTTGATTGTATTGGGTCTAAGAAAATGGACCAAAGGTCCTTTTGGCCGGTCCAGAACAATGTATATTAAAATTATATAGTCAATTTAAACAATTAACCTTAAAATTAATATAACAAACTCCTTTTTTAGTTCACATATTTTTCTTAAAAGAGTTGTATATTTAAGAACAAATGTGATATTTATCATTAAAAAAAATAGCATATATCTAATTGATTTCTTGATCCGTTCCTATAATTAAGCACTTTCTAACATATTAGCAATACCCTATTTTTTATATATGTATCATTAACTAATGTTCAAATGATACTCTTTAATATTTTCCATTTTAAATCTAGGTAAAATGTCAAATGCATTTTATTCAAATTTAGACTATATACATTTTACTTTTTATTTATAACTTATATTGGAAATTTTATCGGGAAATGTTATTAAGTGATTATGTGATACTACTCTTTAAAAATTCTTAATAGTAATAGTAAGTTTGCATGAAAATCCGTGCATTTAATGTATTGTAATTTGTAATATTTGACTTTATGAATGAATAATTTCTAAATTTAAGATCCTTAAAAAGTATCATGGTGGTACTCGTTAACAAGACTATTTTAAAAAAAATCTACGGTACACTCTTTCCTTCTCAAATTATAAGCTCTTTTTGTTATTTCAAACATATTAAAAGGTTGGTTGAGAGATAAATAAAGTTCATCCAAAAGTGGTTTCACTCGAAAATTGAGTTTTAGTTCTCTTTAACAATCGGTCTTTCAATAAAACTCATTAATCATTTGAGTTTAGTTGTTTGGTTGCAAGAAGAGAGAACAATAAATAATTAAAAATATAATAGGAAAAATAACATTAATTTTTTTATAAAACCAACATTAATACGTTATTGATATTATAAAATAATCAACGTCAAAACAATATATGATATGTTTGACAATGTGTATTATTGACCCAACGTTCTTTGACCGTATTTTTCTACCAACGATAAATTATATCATATGAGATATTGTTAAATTCGTCTCGATGAATATTTTTAAAATATTAAATTTTTATAATTTTTTCTAATAGCAAATCAAAGATAAAATATATGCATTAATACGTGACAAAGTCAACTATATCACTTAATATTTAAATACACTACGATTACCGATAATTTTTTGTATTGCAAATTATAAATTGGAATGGAGGGAGAAAATTGTAAAGAAAACCACAGCAGGTATTGAAAATCAGCTGTATGATTATTGATTTAAGTAGTATATCAATCAATAATTAATTACAGCGAAGATTGATGACATTAAAAAGTGTAATAAAAAAAGTCAAAAGAAACACAGGGAAGGATGAGGTGGAATCCTACGTGTCAATACAGCTTATATATAAACACCCACCGCATTTCCAGACATAACCGTCAACTCATTTCATCACACACACCCAACCCAACAACTTCACACAATTTCAATACAGACAAACACACCAACAATTTTTCAACTCTCTCTCACACATCACATCTCATCTCAAAACTCACAAGTCAAAAAACAAACAAAAATATATAAAAGTTAAAGAAAAAAACAAACAAACACTCTCTCTCTCTTTTTCCTTTTTTTTTTTTTACTTTTTTTTCTTTTCTTTCTTCTTTTTAAATTTCTTTTGTTGACCCTTACTTCACTCTTCTTCCCTCCTTCCCTCCCCTTAGTCCCTTTCGGATTGGACTTAGGCGGTTGGGTTCATCTGAACCGGAAAACAAAATTACTACATCCCTAATGTGATGGGAGCTGGAGTTTCCAGGTTGTGTTCTTGTTTCGAACCGGTTCAACACCGGAACAAAAAAACCGAGAACCAAGACGTTACTATTTTCACTGATGAACCGTTAGATGAAACCCTAGGTCATTCTTTCTGTTACGTTAGATCTTCGGCCAGGTTTCTTTCTCCGACTCACTCCGATCGCTTTCTCTCACCGGAATCTACTTCTCTTCGGTTTTCACCAACTCATGAATCTGTTCTCAGAACCCGACCTGATTTTCGTGAAACTGCTTTTAAAGCTATTTCTGGTGCTTCTGTTAGTGCTAATAGTTCTGTTCCGAAAGCGGTTATTCAGTTGGAAGAAGAATCTTCCGCCACCGCCGGAGGAGGTTGTGGTGGCGATTTTGTCACCGGTAAGGGTAATATTGTAAATGGCTTTGAAAGTACGTCGTCGTTTAGTGCACTTCCGCTTCAACCTGTGCCGAGAGGTGGTGAGGTTTTTGAGGGGAGTGGCTATTTTCTCTCTGGTCCGATTGAGAGTGCGCACTCCGGGCCGATTAACGGCGGCGCTGGTGGGGATTCCGGTGGTGTTGGCGGCGGGAGAGATGTTCCATTCTCGGCGCCGTTAGGGGGGATGTATGGAAGGAAGAAAGGTGTCTCGGGGTTTAGGAAGGCGTTTCAACGGAAGGTGTCGTCGGAGAAGAAGCGGCCGTGGGTGGTACCGGTGTTGAATTTTGTTGGGAGGAAGGAAGTTCCGGCAAAAGAGAAGGCGGTGGAGGTGAAAAATGAGAGCAATGTGCAGTGGGCGTTAGGGAAGGCTGGGGAGGATCGGGTTCATGTGGTGGTTTCGGAGGAGCAGGGGTGGTTGTTTGTTGGGATTTATGACGGTTTTAATGGACCAGATGCGCCGGAGTTTTTGATGGGGCATATGTACCGTAATGTTCATAATGAGCTTCAGGGTTTGTTTTGGGAACTTGATGAACCAATGGAGAGTCATAACCCTGTTGAGGTGGAAAAGGAGGGAGAAAATTCAGGTTCTGGTTTGGTGAATATGGTACAACAGACTGAAATTGGACCGGCTGTGGGAACGGAGAGTAAACGGCGTAGGTTGTGGGAATTTTTGGCTGAAGATCCTGAAGATGGACTTGATCTTTCTGGGTCGGATAGGTTTGCGTTTTCAGTTGACGATGCACTTAGTGTTAGCAATGCCAATTCAGGTTCGGCAGGTAGTAGACGGTGGCTGTTGCTGTCCAGACTGAAGAACGGTTTGTCAAAGCATAAGGAGGGTGATGGTTTGCCAAAACATAAGGAGGGTAATGGTAGGAAGTTGTTACCGTGGAATTTGGGGAATCAGGAAGAGAAAGAAGAAAAGTCTGAGGTTGAAAACAAACCCTCTGCTTCTGGCACTGGTAGTGGTGGTGGGAGGAGGCGGAAATTGGGTCCGGTGGATCATGATTTGGTTTTGAATGCAATGTCGCGGGCGCTTGAAGTGACAGAACTTGCGTATTTGGATATGTCAGAAAAGCTTCTGGATACAAATCCTGAACTTGCTTTGATGGGTTCATGTCTGTTGGTTGTTTTGATGAGGGATGAGGATGTGTATGTTATGAATGTTGGGGATAGTCGTGCAATTGTAGCACATTATGAGCCCAAGGAGGATCAGGGTACTTCCAATGTGGAATCTGCAAGCAAGGGAGATGTTCGTGTTGGTTCCAGCAGTGAGAGCATAGTTGAAGAGTCCTTTGCTTTAGATGGAACTCAAACTGAAACCACAATCAAGGTCGGCAATGAGGGTTCTGCTCAAGAAATGAGGTTGGCGGCATTGCAGCTGTCTACTGACCACAGCACCAGCATTAAAGAAGTAAGCTTAATTTTGAATTTGTAGGCCTTTTTGTGAACTGAAATGCTTTCTTACTTCACTTTTGTCAATTTTGGTTTTTAGATACATGACAAAGTTTCTTCATCATTTCAATTGTAGCCTGGTTTAACTTCTTGAGTTTGTGTGTGCATGTCATTGTATGTGTGTCCATAATTGAGTTGGTATATGCATGCCATTGCATACTTGCTAAGTGCATTGTATTCCTAGGAGGGAAGCTATTGTTACTTTCATTTAATTTATCCAGCATACTACTTTATACTAAGCTACAGATGAAATTTATGATTTTGGAATATACAGTATTGAGATGGAGTAATTTGTAGTGATACATTCAACAGGTTAGTAATTAGCTTCAATGATTTTGTTCTCAAACAAACGAGTCTCAGAAGTTACACTTTTAAGTTTCTGTAGTTATGGTTGTCAATCATATTTTATTTTCTCCTGTCATGTTGTGAACTGCATATTTCAGATGTCTAAAAAATGCCAGCTTATTTATTTTTATTTTTTTGCAGGAAATCATTAGAATTAAAAATGAGCATCCTGATGATCCCCGTTGCATAGTCAACGATAGAGTTAAAGGTCGTCTTAAGGTCACCAGAGCATTTGGGGCAGGATCTTTGAAACGGGTATATTTGAAAATACATTATTTATTGATGCTATGCTCTTTCTTTTACTAAATTTATAAATTTTAAACAACATGCTTCCGATCCGAACCATTCTCTCCTTCCTTCAGATAGAAATAACATACCGATTTCTATAGTAGTGTTGTTCATGACTTCATGCACTGCGGGATAATAGTTCCGAGTTTGTGTTGATTATCTGTTTGATGGAAATCAAGGTTTATTACTCATCTTGCTTAGTGTCACTGAAACATTTTGTTTTAATTTGAATAAAACGTGCACCTGGTCTAATAGCGGCGCCACTACTATCACGACAGAGCGACACGGAGCGGGTGGTGACTGCAGCAAAGCTCCCTGCATCACAATATAGTGCTGCAGCTGGAGCGGCAGGTGTCACCACGCTAAACAGATTGCGTGTGCTGCAACGCTTCTGTGCCAAACCAGAGAAAAGGAATGTAAAATCAAAATAGAAAGGACTCTGTCATGATGTCCGACCAAATTTGAGTTTTCTGGCCACAAAGAGAGACCACAAAATCTGTGTTTTCAGGCTTGAAGCTTCTGTCTCAATCTCAGAACAGAAACCCACACCCACTGCCTCTCTCTATTCCTGCAATCTTTGCAGCTGTGCAAGTACTAGTTGTGTGTGGCCCAATGTCTTACATACCACTTCTGTTAGGTCTACTAGGTTAAGGAAAAAGAGTTCATCTGGACTGCTAAGGCCCAACCTACAGAAAAATACAACTTTAAAAGGAATCATAAAAAAAGTGGAGCCTTTGAGTACCTTAGGCTTTTACGAAAATGAATAATAGTTAATAATAAACAAATAGTAAAATATTAAAGTAACCTAATCAAATAAATATAATATAGTATTATTTAGTATCCCCACAGAAATGAATAGTAGTTAATAATAAACAAATAATAAAATAACAGAGTAACCTAATCAAATAAATATAATATAATATAATATAATATTATTTAGTATTCCCACTTAGTGTGTTAAGGCTTGGTTGTTGTTGATGTATAGTATTATTTAGTATAATTGAATAGGAAAATTAAAATTGTAATATAAATCAACACTAAATTAATAGTAAAATAACTACTTGTATAATTATTATATATATTAGAAGAGTGGTCATCCCGCAATGTGCTATACCTCTGTCGGTTTTGGGGTTGGCCACTACATGCAGCCGTCCGGGATTGACAGCTGCATTGTACACACACTAAGTTCCTATATGCAAAATAAACGGTTATTTAAGAAAATGTGATAAGCGGTGAACAAATAGATACATTGATGTTATTTATTTAACTATTTATGTTCACAGCTCTGTAAATCTTATTGTTCATGAACATTGTGTTTTTTAATATTGAGTTTCATATGGAAGATATTCATGTTAAAAATATTAGTTAGTACTTATTATAACAAATAGAAATATCTGTCACAATGTCTAAACCTCTTTTGCATTCTCAGTCAGAATTGAAAGAGGGAAATTGAAAAACCTGTCATCTGACTTCATAATCATATGAAATTATTCTTTAGATGTTGTAACAAGTAATAATATACGATGAACTGAATAGATATAAGCTACACAGTGTCAATTTATTACATATTTTAATTTTACACAAATCTTGTCTAACATGATGGAATATATTTATTTTTCTGTAGCCAAAGTTGAATGATGCCGTACTGGAAATGTTTCGTAATGAATTTATTGGAACTGCCCCATACATATCCTGCTTCCCTTCAGTACGTCACCATAGATTATGCCCAAGGGATCAGTTCCTGATCCTCTCATCTGATGGTTTGTATCAATATCTAAACAATGAAGAAGTTGTTTCTCAAGTTGAGAGCTTCATGGAAAGGTTTCCAGACGGAGATCCTGCCCAACATTTAATTGAAGAGCTGCTCCTCCGTGCAGCCAAGAAAGCTGGTAAATTGGATCTTCTCACCTTTTGTATCTTTTGTTTTACAGTTTTGTTAGACATACACAATTTGTTGAATGGTACAGGTGGATGGAATATTAATTAGATTTTTCTTTATAAATGAATTAAAAGCATTTGTCCTGCTCTGTATCATTGTGCCAAATTTTGGATGTGTTTGTTTATACGAAGGTCGCACGGTGAAAGAATAAACTGTTGGTGAAGCTCTTGTCCCTATGGCCTTTTTTTCTATTAAAATGTGTACCTCAGAGCCTCAAAAGAATTATGTTGTATTTTTTAGAATCAGATAGTATTTTATAAGTCTGTGTTTTCCATTCCCTTGAGCTTCTGGTCCAGCGCTTTGATTATTTGTAGCATCTGCGTACTAGTTACTATATCAGTTCCTTTCTTTAAAAGACAGTTCTTACATATTTGTATATTTAACTCTTTCTTAAAATTTCTATCACTTCATAGGATTTCTAGATTATTTTTTAAATCTGGGTTGTATAAAGTCGATTTCTTGATTATTGCAAAACCCACCCTTGTTTTCTTTTTTGTATGTGTTGTCTTTTGATTCTAGAGTTTTGCTGAGGTGACAGTGTTAATTTGGGATGGTTGTTGTGTTTGTCTGCATTTGTATCCATTGGTTTGTTTGGTTCTTTTAATTGGAGAAAAAATATTTTATAATGTTTTTCACTTTTCATTTTGCCTGAGTTTGGCTGAGATGGCAGTTTTTAACTTGGGATGGTTGTTGTGTTCATCTGCATTTATATTCATGGGTTTGTTTGGTTTTTGTAAATTTTGGAGAACATGTTTAATAGTGTTTCTTACTTTTCATTGTCTTAGGATGGGGATAGTGAAGAAAATCGTTCAAGCAAACCGTTGTTTTCATTTCATTTATAGATAATGTTTTAGGCTGTCAATTACCGTGTCTATAGAATTCAATTAGAGAATTAAGCAAGAGTGGTGATATAACAGACTCAATTGTTGCAGGAATGGATTTTCATGAATTGCTGGATATCCCGCAAGGAGATCGGAGGAAGTATCATGATGATGTTACTGTTATGGTGATATCCCTTGAAGGAAGAATCTGGAAATCGTCAGGGAAATATCTGTGAGGCGTTCAACTTTCTGTTGGCTCTATACATGTGACAACAATTTTTCCACCTGGGATTGCCCTAAAGATGATGTCATAGCTTCACAGCTGATCCATTTTTCATGGATCTGGATATTTTCCTGGTGTTGCAACGAAAAAGTTAACTCCTAGGAATCTCAGATTTTAATGGCAAGAGGCAACTGTTACAACTCTTCCTTGGACATCGCAGACAGGCTTATGGAAATTTTCTTTAGGCGTGGAAAAGAAAGTGCAGTCTTTTAAACTGTTTCTTTTTCCGTTCACCATTTCCGCACCCGTCCATCTTTTTTGCAGTTATTATAGAGATGAAAAATGATAGAAATTTTGCACAGCGAAGGTCCTTTCTATTTTTTTAAATTTTTTCTTTCTTTTTTTCTTCCTTTGGCTGAGCCAAGTAAAATGTTGGTGTATATTGGTGGGGATACAAGTGTACCGATTTAACTGGAGCTGTTCTTAGTCTTAGTCAGAAATATGACAATCTGTAGCCGGGGGTGGATTTCCACCATATCAAATTAGAGTTAGGAGATTCAAAATGGAGTGGATATTGCCTCAGCAAATTAACATGATTCTAAACTTGAAAGATGAAAAATCGAATCAAACTAAAATTTGCACAATGAAATAGACCCTTTCTACACTAAAACATAACTGAAACACATATTGATTGTTAGTAGTAGTATTTGTCTTGCCATTGTCCTTTTTAATGGCAAGACAAACAAGTACTTCTTACTAAATTAATACATACACATGAAAGCAGATACCCCATCTTGGTATGGGAATTGAGATCTTTTTTGTCTTAACAATTAGCTTAAAAAGGAGTTTGGAGATATAATCTCTCTAAATGTGAGACCTTATTATCATCTAATTCTGTGTATTATGTTATGAGGCAAACAAATAGGGTAGCTCATAATGTAGTGTTTGTCTTTGTTAAATACAACTAGATCTTATAGTAATACATGTCGAATTTGTCGCTCTTTATTTAAATACAACATATAATTATAACCATTAATCGATATAAAAAAGAAACTATATTTATCAATTCAATTAGAAAAGAAACTATACATTGTTATAATTTTAAACACACTTTAGAGTACAATTCTATTTTGATATACAGTAATCATCCAAGTTTTTTTTTTTGAAGGAAGCAATCATCCAAGTTAAACCCCTTCTATAAATAAACATGTTGAAATAATAACACAGAGAAACATATGGTTATAAGAGGACAACTTTTTTAAAGTGATCAATTCACTTTTAGAGAGCAAGTAATAACTATTGATAAATAAATTATTGGTTGATGTTATACGAACATGATAAATTATGGATAGTTACATAGAAAAAATGAACATGAATGATAAATTATGGATAGTTACATAGAAAAAATGAACATGAAAAACAAATCATCCAATTTAGATCCCTTCTAAACATAAAACATGTGGTTATAAGCAGACAAAACTTTTCTAAAAGTGATCAATTCACTTAAAGAGTAAGGCAGCAATATCAACTATTGATAAATAAATCACTAATTAATATTATATGAACATGAATAATAAAGCATGGACCGTCACAATATCAACCTTTTGATTTCCTCACTTTCGAAGAGCCAAATCTGTTATAAGCATTGCAGACATTAAATTGAGTGAGACTAAAGTTATGAGTTATTCATTGAAATTCGTAAACATAATTTCAGTTTGCTGCACACCTCTGGTTCACAATGCCAAAGTACATCACTTGTTTGACTTGAGAGAATCTCTTAAATGAATCAAAATTTAAAGCTGTCGTCAGCTTTTCTCTAAACAAGGAGACTTTGACTCCAGTTCAAACATTCATGTTTATAACCAACCATTTGATATACTAATATACAGTTAGCTACAGAAAGTGCAAAAGTGCATCATATACACTTCATACAATATATTAACTGGAAAACTACTCTTTTATCTATCTAAATAAGAACCTGCAATGCAACAACAAAAGGTAATGTGGAGGCAAATATGAAATACAATTATATTGAAGATTTCACCTTTTGTAATGTCAACAACTTAAACTGTACTAATATACAACATTGAGACAGTGAGATTGACTAATGGCGCAAAATAAGCACAACAGTTTGTTACTGTTACATCATTAAACACCCAACTATTTTCATGTTGAAATCTTTCAAGCATCCAGACCTCTACCAAAACTTGAAAGATGCAGTCTACCAAAAAAATCCATGAAAGATGCAAGACGAAATTGAGAAGAAAAAAAAGCAATACAAAATTTTAGGGTGTGTTACAGTCTAATAAATGACGAAATAGTATATCCCATCTTCTATGTCTTCAACTACCCACATCTTGACATTTCGAGTGATAAAATACTTTCAAATATCACTGATATGTATTAACCATAGCAAAAAAGGTGATTGAACTTTACCACAATCTTATGTTGCAATAGATGCCGATGGAGAGTTTGATTGCACCCAAGAGATTAAATCCTCTTTTGTTGCAATAAAACAACCAACTTTATCTTCACTTTGCCTAAATGGAGCAGCCAACTTTCTCAAATGAGATGCAAAAGAAATATTGAGTCCTTGTGCAAACTTATGAGCGCCGGTACCTGTTTGTGCTAGAAATAAGTCTGGTAATGCCTCCTCCCGCTTAACAATTTTGGTGAGTGTAGTCATCCACTCTTCAAGTGCAGTTAGAGCTGCCCCAACTGACAATGTTCGAACATCTAAACACCATTCATATTGTGTTTTGTTGTGCAAACTTGGGTAGAATCCATATAAAGTCCCTAGGTAGAGCAACTCGTGGGCTCTCTCTACGAGATCTTTGTTTCTACATATGTCAATCAAGCAGTTACAGAAGGGTCTTCTCACCTCAACCACTGCATTGCTCATGATAACCTTAAACTCTTCTTTGATAGTCTCAAAACTAGTTTCCTCATCTACAATTAGTTGAATGAAGGCAACCAATTTTGGGTTAGCTCGTTGCAAACAAGCAAGGACTTTTTCTTGATCCTTGCTACCCTGAGAAAGAGACACAACAGATAGCAAACAACCACATAGCCGATCATCTGGCTTAACTCCTCTCTCAACTGAAATGTCAAAAACTTTGACCAAATCATCAATTTCCATGGCCTTTCCCAAGCACTGAATCAAACAAGTGCACCCCATCACATTGAGTTCAATACCAAACTTAGACATCTCTTCAAACAATTTCATTGCCTTATCCACAGCTCCTTCACTCCCATATATGTTTAGCATAGCTGTGTAACTCCAACTATCTGGCTTGCAATGCTCAGATTGTTTCATATCCCTAAACAAAGTTTCAGCTTCTTCAAGTAATCCAACATCTGCACACATATTCAACAATGTATTATACAATATAAAATCCATAGGCCAACCGTTCTCCTTCATCCTTTTCCACAATTCCAAAGCATCTTTAGACCACCTTGCCTTTCCATATATCTTAATAACCGCCGTTAGAGTCTTCTCATTTGGGGCAATCCCTGAGTCAATCATTTCCTCAAACAAACTCCTCGCAAACCCCGGCTTCCCCGCCTTTCCCATTGCTTCCAACAAGGTATTATACACAACTAAATTCGGCTGCACCCCTAAAGATTTCATCTCCTGCAAAACATATCTAATCCCATCATAATCCCCAGCTTCCCCAAACATCTTTCCTAGCACGGAAAACGTGATTGGATCAGGCTTCCAGCCAGTTGCTCTCCCTCTCTCAAACAAATTAACAACCTCTTCAACTTTACCTAACCTAGCATAAACATCTAAAATAGCTGAGAAAGTTACCTCATCCGGCATCAATCCAGTCTTGTACATCCTCTCAAACCAATACACAGCTTTATCAAAAAGATTACACTTCTTAGCACAAGATATGATTGTAGAATAAGTAATGTTATCCAATTCAACCCCACTATCAATCATCTGGTGTGCAAGCTCTTCTATAATCCCAAACTGTCTCCCAAACCTCAAAGACTTCATTGTAACATTATAGAATATAGTTTCCATAGGAAGCAAATTCTGGGTCTTAATCCAATTGAAAAACATATGTGTCTTCTGCCATGGCTTCAAACTATTAAGCACCAAGAGAGCATTTTCCCTCGTAAGAGAACTCGGAATTTCTTCCAAACAAGCCATGAATTCTTCATCAGAAGAAGAGACATCACAGTTGTTCAATCTCTGAGCAAACCGTTGAAACTCTCTTAACTGTGGATTATACGAAACAGAAGAACGTTTATGTCTCTGGTGAGACAAAACAGGACGCTTAGCCTTAGTGGGATTGACCCATGTGGGTTTTGGCTTTGACAGCACTTTTGGTTGGTTTTCTGGGACAGTGGATAACGTTGTATTTGCGAGAGAAGCAAGTTGGTCGGATAAAGATGAGTTTTTTTTGCTGTTGTTTGGAGGGGTGGTTTCAGAATCTGAATTGGATTTGGAAGAAGAGACGAGAAACCTTCTGTGAGTTTTTAGGGTAGTAATAGGAGGGAATTTGAACCTTGTTCGTGTTGTTTTGGTGTCAAGAAATGAGATATGGATGGAAGAAGAAAGAGATGTGGCCATTGAAGGAGAGTGGAGTGTGAAGTGTGAACTATGAACTAAGAAGTTGATATTTGTTTTGTAACCTTATCCCATTAAGGCGAGTGCTGGAATGGAATGTGGAAGAGGGGATTATGTTAGGGATTTGGTATTTGGAAACTTTATGATTCAATAAAGTTTTTAAGTTATTTAGTAGTAACAATTTTGTAGTTTTTAAATCTTAAAAATTTAAAAGTTATAATTAAATAAGTGATATGAAAAATACTTAAAAGATTAACTTGTTATAATTCTTGTAAAAAAAAAAACTTGTTATAATTAAATAACTTAAAAGATGTAAGTGGTACGAAATTTTTTAAAAAATAACTTGCTATAATTAAATAACTTAAAAAACATCCGGTGTAATTTAACCTATTTAATAATAACTATTTCAATGATTTTATCATTGGCAAATTACTCTTTAAAAAAAGGGTAAATTAGATTAACATCGCTCAAGGTCTTCTTAAATGAAACAAACACCCCCTCTATTTTTGAATTTTTTTTTTTTAATAAGCTAAATTCCCACTATCTTTTAACTAAACACTAATCTTCCTTATTTTGTTATCAAATTGACAAGCACATCCCTTATAATTTAACACAATTTAAACTCTATTAATTCTATTTGTTTCTTTAGCAGTTAACTTCTTCATACGAGTATGAACTTCCTTAATATTCGATCACTTTGTCTTCTTTCACTTTGATGATTCTTCCAAACATAAGAGATCGTTCACGGTTCCTCTGTCAAGGTGATTTAATATTTAAACTCTAATGTAATAAAACAAATATATCAAAGAATATTTCCTTTTCGTTGGTCAACCACACTGTCCATCCACAAACCTCTTCCCATTTCTATATTCTCTTTTACTGTCTTATGTAATTGTTGATTTTTGATTCTATTTGGTGGTAAAAACAATCAGTGTTATTGTTTCTCCATAACGCATTTTTACAATGTGCAACCGAAACCTGTGGAACGCTCACGTCTCAAGTTTTCGGAAGGGTTTTCTCCACTTCAAAAAATTGCACGTCATCGTGTGCTACATCTGACGCCAATTCCAACACAGGCATTGTCTAAATAAGGCAACACACATCGAAGAATTGCATCTGAAATGTGTTGCAAAGCAAAACTAAAAGAGATGGCCGCAATATCTTTAGAGGATATGTTGAGTTGAATTTTCCACTGCAACGGCTTCCTTTGGAAGCCAACTCCGGAAGGATTCTCTTTGACAGGCACCCAATCCAGCTTCCTTAATGGAACTTTTGTCTTGCCCTTAACAACATTTTCATTAGGAACCTTGTTTTCCTTCCTTGTGTACAACCAACGACAATTTGTGACATCATGACCAAGATTATGACAATGAGGACAAAAATCCAGAAGTCATTCATAGGGAACCTCCACACAAAAACAGGACCCCCCCCCCCCATGAAGACTTTAGATTAATTGTTCCCATTGCCCAAACAATGTGCAAATCAGTTTCAGAATCATAACTTTTATATTAATATGAACACAAACTGACCATTATTTAGAGGCAAAAAATGAACCAAATTTTTTTCAAAAGTCCAAATATATAATTTTGTACTTTTAAGACCTAAAATCGGTTTTTTCTATATTTTTAAGGACAAGAAACTTATTTAACCATATTCATTAAAGATAATATCCAAACACAATTAATATCATTACTTTTAAATTAAAAAATCAATTTTGAATATTAGATAAATCACACACAATTAATTTTTTCTTATTCTCATGAATTTAATAAAACTCTTATATGGTGGTACATTTCAATCACAACTAACACCACCAACTACTTCATATATTAAACATGACTCTTGTAAAAAAAATATTAAATAAAAAGTGATAATCTAAAACTATGTCATGGGGACAAAAATATATAATAAATATTGTTCAAATCTAACATCTAACTTGGATATTCATACCCGATGATTTCACTTTTGAACTTAAACTAAAATTGATAATTTTACTTATAATCTAGAAATTTAAGTGCTATGAATATTAATTAAATAAAATTACAATTAATATCATTACCTTTAAATTTAAAATAAATTTCAAATATTATATAAATCACACATAATTGATTTTCTCTCAGCCTTCAGTTTTTTCTTTTTTTTGAAAAATCTCAGTCTTTAAGGTTAAATATTACTCTTATGGAGTCATACATTTCAATCACAAATAACACCATTAGCTACTTTATATATTAAGCATGAGTCTTGTAGTCATGCATGTTATGTAAAAATGAATATTATATATGTTAAAAATATAAAGTAGTTTTAAGTTTTAATTTGTATTACATTTGTTTTGTCTCTCATTTTTTTGTTATCTATTATTCTGGATTTCTTCTTCTCTTTCTTATTTTCAACACACGCATAAAAATAAAAGTGTTACAAATATTAATTAAATGTTGTGCTACTTATAATTTAGAAATTTAGTTGTTATGAAAATTAATTAAATAAAAAAAAACAAAACTAATATTGTTACTTTTAAATTAAAAAATCAACTTTAAATATAATGCGACCGTTTGTTTGAGATTTTTGGAGAAAAAATAATAATTTTTTTAATAATTTTTTTTAATAATGCTTTGTATGCATGTGATACCAAAAGAAGTTCAATAATGCTAGGTTAGGGTTACATGATGTGCTCGCATAGAACAGTGGCACCCATTGTGGTGAATAACATAGATTACACTCTCAACTAATTTGATATTGTCAGGTGATTCATTATTACTGTAGTCATGTGTTGCAACCCTACATCCTCCTCCAGGCCAGAATCATTTTTTTCTCAGCTCTCCTATAGCCACTATAGCCAGCCTCCACCTTTCTAACTAAACTGTGTTTTCCCCCTCATAAAAATTCCCAATTATATGAAACACATCTCATATATACATTACACATTGTTGTGAATTCGTCAAAAATCACACCAATAAAATACTTGATGTGTGGAGCAAAATAATCAAGCAACCAAAACAATGTGGGTAACAATTATAAACACAAGCAAAAGTAGAAAAATAGCGAGAGAAAGAGAGAGAACATACTAAATTTGTTTACCCAGTTCGGTCCAATACTGACTTAGTCTGGGGGGAGAGAGCAGCACTCTGTTACACTATAATGAGAGCAGCCCTCGGGCACCGATTTCCCTCCTCCGCCCACCGAAAAATGCCGTATGCAAAGGCTGAAAAAACCAGTCAAAATCGGCCATCGATTTTACCAAATCGGGCCCCAATTTTGGCACTTCAAAAAACTCCAATTTTAAGTCACTTCTACAACACACACTGTCCATGTGGAGTTCACAACAATAATGAGGGCCATCCTTGTCGAGTTAACCCCTTTCGGGATAGGTCGCTCGTCATTCATGTATCACTTGACTTAGGTCACTCAATCCTAAACCATTACTCATCAACAACACGTATAATTAATCATTCTAAACCACATACATTTGTTAGTTAACTAATTTAATTGAATATCAATATCAAATCTCATAACAATCTCAATCAATAAGTCTCACATGAATATGGCAATGCTTAAACTCTTAAGTCTAACCTTTATTTTTTAGTCCCTGTGAATACCATAAACTCTAAGTACTTACCTGTAAAACTAACACTATCATATCAAAATCACGCTGTTGTCGAGGACTACTGTACGATTCAGGTAATTTTTTCACATGCTTCATTCAAGGTGCTAAATTTCAATCTCTTACTTGGTCTTCGCTGTACCCCAACCGACTACCTCTGTTATTTAGCATGAATCTTACCATTTTTTGGATGTGTATGAAGTCATGTAGATGATCAATGTCATATTTTTCTTTTCGAGTTTAAACTATTTAACCTAATATACCTCTATCTTGTGAGATAATGACATTCTGCTACCACTTTGAGCTAAAAATTGTAAATTTTGTTGTTTTAAAAAAAAAAGCTTATTAATGACTTGATCCCTAAGTTATTTGTTGGTTTCATTTTGGTCTCATAAGTTATTAACGTAATGTTTTGGTCCCTTAACTTATACTCTGTTAGCCAAATAAATCATTTCCGTTAACTTTTGTTAAAAAACGTTAAAATTTATCATCAAACTTAAAAATTCATCACATTCATCATCAAACCCAGAAAACTCATCATCTTCGTCAACACCCTTCATGACCTTCATCAACAAACCCAAAAAACTCATTATGTTCATCATCTCCTTCTCTCAATGACTGAAAAATCCCCAGATTATTTTTTCATATTTAAACTAATTTCATTACCCATAAACTTATATCTTAATCTCTTCTTTCCAAAACTAAAATTAATCTCACTCGTTATTATTATAAAAAAAATGTTTCAATTCCTCTTACATAATCATTTCCAACACTTTCTTATTTTCATATTTCCCTGCTGTATCGTTCCAATCCTTATTATTATTAAAAATAAAATAAAAATTGCAATCCCCTTCACAGAATCAAAAAAATTGCAATCCCTTTCACAGAATCATGACCAACTAATTGGTTATTCTCATCGTTTTGTTCCCTCTTGCTTTGAATCATCACCAACAAATTCCTCTCACAAAATCATTCCAAATCCCTTTCATCAAAACTCAAAATTGTGACATGCTCTTTCTGGAACCATTGATTTGAAGTCTTTTCTTTTTTGTAAATTGAATTCTGGGATTTGATATTTGAATTCTGGATTTGTTACAAGTTTTGAGATATTAGATTTTGATTATATTTGTTGAAATTGATCAAAAGTTATAAAGCTTTAAAAATTTTGGCTTGTGTCGTTGTTGTGGGTATTGGGGAGTTACTTTTGGGTTGTGTTGATCACGTTGGAATGATTTTGTGAGGAATAAGAGGTAGTGTAGCAACAATATGGATTTGAGTGATAAATCATTGCTTTAGCTGAAGATGATTTTTTTTTTTCCGAGGAAGATAGCTGAAGATGATTATTTTGAGTTTCTTTTTCTAGGGTTTGTTTCGTGAATTTATGTGAGGAAGAAGATGGTTCCAAATAGGGTTAGAAGAAATATGGAAAATTTGGGGTTAGGTGTTTGAATTTGGGGAAAAATTGAATATTGATGTTTGAATTAGATTATTGGGTTTTTTGAGTTTTTTTAATTTTTCTGGGTTTGTTGATGAAGCTCATGAAGGGTGTTGACAAAGATGATGAGTTTTCTGGGTTTGATGATGAATTTCTAAGTTTGATAATGAATTTTAACGTTTTCTGACAAAAGTTAACATAAAGCATTTATTTGGCTAACAGAGTATAAGTTAAGGGACCAAAACGTAACGTTAATAACTTATGAGACCAAAATGAAACCAACAAATAACTTAAAAGACCAAATCATTAATCAAGCCTAAAAAAAATTACAACTCTTAGCCCAATAAAAGAAAAACAAAGTCATGCCATCTTGTCTTACGATATGAGAGCATCTATTTTGATTAGAGTTTCACTCAAGTTGAGGAGAGAAAGTTGGTTTGGAAAATCAATTGCGAAAAGTAATTGATGCTTCAAAATGAAAAGAAAATGAAATATTTTGAAAAGTTAACTTCACAGCACATATGAAAAGAAAAGAAATGGAAAAAAAAAGAACAAAATTGTCAACTACAACTCAACAAGAAAATCACGAAAAATAAGTTGTTAGTGGTAAGAGAATGAGATTATATTGATAATATTAGATTGCCGACCTGTGCGCCGCACGGGTCCTATCGACTGTAATAAGGACCAATATGTAATCGTTGATCTCAGATGAAATATAATCATAGAAAAATGTATATCGTAGAATAAAGACCAATAAGTCTTATCTACCTATTTTGCCAACCCATGCATTTAACTATAATATAAAGGAATAAAGTATATCATAGAAAAAGAACAAATTAGATGTTAATTAAATAGTAGAATACAATTGTATTAACATTAACATACTTAATCATTCATTGAGAAATACTTCTCCATAGACCATTATAGTAGTATCATAGAAAAAAATGTTCTTCAAGTTAAGTTTTTAAAGTTGTTTTACTTAAGTTTTTTGACCATTCAGAAGTTGTTTTAATCTGTATGAAGTTGACATTGAAAATGAAAGAACGTAGATTTTCATTGTTAAGTTAACTGCTCAAAAAATTAGTTGTTGGTTTAACAGCTCAAGTGCTTTCACAATAGCATTTTCACAATACCCTCCCATTTCTTATCATGATATATATATTCCAACATAAGCAATCTATTGATTAGCTTCTTTTCATTATTTATTGTTTCTGTGTATGCCTTAGCTGTAAACAACCACCATTAGTCGAAATCCAAGGAATTGCTATTATTTTTACCGTAATTTTAATGGAAGAAAAAATAGTGTGAATTTGGTTAGTCACAACAAAATAAAACAGTAACTTATTTATTTTTATCAAAGAATTAGCTTATTTAGTAGCTGGTTTAACATCTCAAGTGCTAAAAAATAGTATTTTCTTTAATATAATGCTTAAAAAAATAAATCAATGTTTTAAAATAGTATTTTACTCAAATAAAATATTTGGGCCAGTCCTATTTTAGGATTATTATTCTTAAGAAACATCAAATGATCTAAACGTGGTGCAACACTTGGGTATAACAATTTTAAAGATTGTGAAAATAACTGTTATTTGGATCTACCAATACTGAGAAAAGAGTCGGTTAGGCTGGGATTTCGTCATACATATAATTATGCTTTTCCAAACTTTAATACAAATATCACTGCACACAGTATGTCATGCTTTAATATATGCTCTCTTAAGAAAAACAAAGACTTTTTGTAGTTCGGCCATGTTACTACCCTTGGAAATTAAATACCTTGGTGATCCATGACTGCTTGCATGTTTGATAATGTTGTTTAGATGTATTTCAAAATTTATTTGTTGTATATGCATTGTTTGGATTGAAAGGAACACCACCCACTTAAGTGTATACAGTTTGTGAGGATTAATTGAATATTTGAAATCATACTTTGAGTTAGCAATTGTTTCATCTTCATTCTTTGATCTAATGATGTTATGAAATTTGATTTAGAACTTTCTTTTCATGAATCATGTAAACTTGAATTGATTAAATCAAAAGTTTTTGATTGATTGCAAACCTTGAAATGAACTACGCATTATTGATGTTTGAACTGGTTAGATTTTTTTATATGACTTTTGTTTGTAAATATGAGATAACTAGGTTTTGAGCACTACCTATTTACTACGACTCTTTCTTTGTTTTCATGCGGTATAAAAGAGGAAACAAGTAGAAAAGAAAGAAAGAACAACTGAGAAAAAGTTGAAATCTTGTACAATCTGCTAAGTGCTTGTTGAATTGAAATAGAAGAATTTGGTAGAAATCATGTCCAATCCATTAAGTGAGTTTGTCTTCACGCTTAGAGAATTGAGGCGGCATTGGAAGACTGTTTTTGAGCTTGCAAAGACTTACCCTAAAGAAACCCAATTTGTTGAGCGAATTAGAATCGGCTGAGTGAATTTTCATTGATCCAACCACTATAAATAGAACCATTGCTGCCATTTTGGGATCCACTTCACATTTTATACACTTGGAAACAAATAACAAGGCAGATGAAAATAGAGCGATCAAGGAGGAGCAAATGAACAAACTTAATAATATTTCCGTCTCTTATTGTTAAGAGTTCCACATCGGATAGGACATGGTCTGACAATGTGTTTATAAGTGAAGGCAATCCTTTCAATTTGCCATTGCAAATATTAATCACTTAAAATTTGGTCTTAATTACGTTATTATATTCACATTGAGTTAGGCCATTTTATTATGTACTGCTGCAGTTTTTACTTTTGACTATGAAGGTTTACTGGGATGTGATCTTTCAAAACCACCAGCTATTTTGCATAAAGTTTTTTTTCAAATTGGTAACGGAAAAGGTAACTAAAATGCACAAAAACACTTGCAAATGTTGACTCACCTTAGAAATTTTTTTCTGAGCTTAATGACTGGGGATGTCAGGAAACATATGCTATATTCTAAAACTAAACATAAGATAATGACACAATGAATTGAAATAAGTATTTGTAATCTGATGCGGAAAAAAAAACTACTGATACGGAAACGAATGTGTTGACTTTGAAATGATGCACTAGAAACAAATGTAAATTAATGTCTAACTCCTTGTCTAGAGACGAAGTAGGTTTCTCCAATGTAGGCTTGTCCAATGTCTTTAAGACCCTGGAGATGAAAATATATAGTATGATTAAGCAATCAGTAAATCTCAAACAAAGTACAAGATGTTGAAGCGTTTGTGTGAATAAATGATATGAATAAGAGGTTATTCAAACAACAAAAGAGTAAACCTGTAAATGATTACGAGCCCGGGATGGATCCTGCAACCGCCAACCGCAACATAGTTAAGAGATTTTGAAATACAATTAATGTCATTACTTTTAAATTAAAAAATTAATTTTAAATATTACATAAATCACACACAATTGATTTTTTCTTATTCTCATGGATTGAATAAAACTCTTATATGGTGGTACATTTCAATCACAACTAACACCACCAATTACTTCATATATTAAACATGCCTAGTGTAATGATGCATGTTAAATTCTCAGGGGATAAAGACTATAGTAATCTTCTTTAAAAAAAAAAAGACTATGGTAATTTTTAATTTTTTTTGGTTACATGAGATAAAAAAGAAAGAAAAAAAGAAAAAGAAAAGAAATTACGTCCTAATAAAAGACACGGCAGTTGCTCATGCACCTTCACAAAAGGTCCCCCTATGATTAGCTCCCTTCTTCGCAAGAATATCCGCACAAGAATTTCTTTCTCGGAGAATGTGGTGGATGGATATGTCTCAATCTTTCACTAGATAGCTTCGAATTAGCTCCGGAGGTTGGCATAATGATGAAACCTCGGTGTCTCCTTTGCCACTAACTGAACTACATGGAGGGAGTCAGAAAAACACAATTTTCTTGAAGCCCGCTTCACAACAAAGAGTAATTCCTGTTAACAAAGCTTGGATTTCTGCATGTAGAATGTTTGACAAGCCCACACTACCATAAAAACCAAACAGAAATTTTCCACCAGAGTTATGTACAATGCCACCATAGCCTGCTTGACCGGGATTCGTTAATGCACTACCATCAACATTTAGGACCAAGGTATCATTGTCACCATGTTGCCAACAAACTTCCCTTGGTGTCTGTGCCGAGGAAGGGGAACTCAAGCTACCAAACGCACGATGTGATATGTGGAGCTGAGAAAAAATAGAATGTAATCGATAAAAAGAAAACATACTAAATATTGTTCAAATCAAACATCTAACTTGGATATCTGTAATCGATAATTTCATTTTTAAACTTAAACTAAAATGGATAATTTTACTTATACCTTAAAAATTTAAGTGTTATGAATATTAATTAAATAAAAAATTAAATCACAATTAATACCATTACTTTAAATAAAAAATAATTTTGGATATTATATAAATCACACAAAATTGATTTCCGCCCATTCTTCAAAGTTAAATATTAGTCTTATAGAGTCATGCATTTCAATCACAAATAACAACATCAACTACTTTATATATTAAGTATGAGTCTTATAGTCATGTTTAAAAATGAATATTATATATGTTAACAATATAGGGTGGTTTTAAGTTTTAATTTATATTACATTTGTTGGTCTCTCATTTTTCGTGATCTATTATTTTGGATTTCTTCTTTTCTTTCTTATTTTTGTACACAAGCGTAAATATATAAGTGTTACAAATATTAATTAAATTTTGTGCTACTTATAATTTAGAAATTTAACTGTTATGAGTCTTAAACAAATAAAAAATAAAAACACAACTAATATTTTTGCTTTTAAATTTAAAAAAAAACCAATTTTGAATATTATGCGCCCGTTTGTTTGAGATTTTTTTTAGAAAACTCTTTTTAATTTTTGTAGTGTTTGTATCAGATTATACACAAATTCTTTTTGTTAAAAAAATCGTTTTTAGCCTCAAAATAAAAAGCAATTTCTAGTTGCTCTTCCAAAATCTATTGTTTTTTCTTGAAAAAACAATGAATTCAAGTGTAGGAGCTTTAAGAGCCCGTTTGTTAGCTTTTTAAAAAAAAAATCATTTTTTTAGAAAAAAATAACCACTTTTAAGAGTATTTCAATCGTTTGTTATAATTAAAAAAAAAATCAGAATCTACAAAAAATATAAAAACAGTTTCAAATGAGAAGCTATTAAGAGTAGTTTCTCAAAAAATAATTTTTTTTAGGAGAGATAAAATATGAGTTAAAAAAATTGAACTAATTTTGTAACAAAAAAATCTCTTTTATACACTTGTTTCCAAACAAACTAAATTATTTTTTTAAATTTTTTTTATTGGAAAACAAACACAAAATAGATTATGATTTTTCATAAAATCTCTAAAATATAATCTCTAAATTATTTTATGTGAAAGTTACTTTTATTTTATTCCGTAACAAACATACCCTAATTTTTTTTTAAAGAAACTTTAAATCTTAAAAAAAAAATCAGCAATTCAGTGGCCGATTGGCCGTGGTGATCCAAGATGTTGCATCACCACAACCAATCGCTACAACTTTTATTTTTCTGCGTTTTTGCAAAAATAAGAATCTAGGGTTACAATAGTTGGAGTTTAATACATACTCTCTCAATCAACAAGAATCTAGGAATACAATACCTTTGAATTTGTTTAGTACTTCAATGTTCATTTTCGTGCCCAAGTCTAAAACTAGTATGAAATTAGTGTTAGATTACGACAACGATAAACTCATTACATTGTTACTTGTTACGATTTGGTGCACTTGCCAATAATTGTCTTATGTTACGCAGATGTTGAAAGTTGATGATATTTCGATAAGGTAATTGGTAGAATTTATTTTGTAAATACGTAGATTAGGTTTATGAGTCTAAAAAAATTATATTAGGTTTATATAAGTTTTCTTTTGAGTTTTTATTTTATTTTTTCGATTTCAATTTATTTTAGGTTCGATTTCTTTTTGTTTTAAGTTAGATACTAGAAATTAGGGTTAGTTCCTACTTTCTAGTTTAGATTTATCTTTTTAAATTAGGTTAGTTTAGAATTTTTTTTTTTTGAAGGAAGATTTTTTTTTTATTAGCTTAGTTTTATTTCTTATCATATTTAGTTTGTTGCTTTATTTTAGGATAATATCTAGGTTAGATTTAGTTTTTTTTTTATAATTACTTTAATGTGTTTTTCTTATCATTTTTTTATTTTTTATATTTTTAGTCTAATTCTCTACGCAAATTGTTCTTAAAATTCCTTACGAGTTGTTTTATGTGTGTTATAGATACCTTATTATTCGACTCAGACATTGATAAAACAGAGAGAACTAGCTGGAAATCTATCAAGTCTATTTCGAGAAACAAGAGAAGCAATAGTTGTTGGTTGGTATTAGAAACATAACATTGTGGAATACCGGGTCATATTCCCCTACAATCTTATATTCTCAACGGTCAAATCAAAGCTTGGTTGGAGCTTTCCCCCAACCTTTTCCCTCTCATATTCTGCCAACAGAGTGAACTTTGTATCTGTAGCAGGTGAAGTTGCAGCAAATCCCACTAGGGAGTGGAACTTTTTGATTGGAATCAAAACAGCTATGGTGTGCAAGATTTAATGTTCTGGTAATATTAATATTTGCAAATGCCTAATAGTAGTTAACATTTTGTAGAGCTAAGCTACTTACAACTGCATTATCCCTACTAGCAAACTGTGCCCTCACCCAAAGTTGTTGCATCTTGAGTGTCATCTCCATTTGTGCTTCTATGCTACTGTCAATTCCAAACCCTTTGAACAAATATAAGGTTTAATGTTATTTTTATTTTTGTAACTGTTGGTAGAATAATTTTGCTTTTTTGCTTTTAACAATTGCTTACATAGTTGTGTGAACATTGGCTAGTGATGTGAAGGGCAGTCTCTTCATCTGGGTTCAAGATCTCTGTTTATAAATATTTTCAAAGTTATGCTCTATACTACATGATAAAAAGAAATATAATAGACTAATATTTTCTTGATAATGTACTTTATAACAATTCACACATCAAGTATCATCGTTAATTAAATTTCAAACCAATTACTATATTTAACGATTCACGCATCAATAATCATCAAATTTCTTTAGGCCAATTCAGACATCAAGAATCATCAATACTACTAATTTTTCCGCACTAAAATATTGAGATATTTAATGATTCACACATCAATAATCATCAAATTTCATCAGGCCAATTCACAGCAATTCACAGATCAAGAATCATCAATACTACTAATTTTGACGCACTAAAAGATTGAGATAATAAATGATTTACCCATAACTTTGCCAGCCAATTCACTGGTTTTCTCAATTACAATTTCTAAAAAAAGAAGCAAATAATAATTAATTAGGTGTTGAATTATTTGAATTTGAAATTGATTTAAAAAGAATGTTGTATACTTGTATTTAAAAAGAACATTAAATCACTAATATGTAATTTTTTTAAAATGAAAACAGGAAAAGAAAAACACCTCCCCTCAAACTCTAGCCGTCATCCCTTTCTTCTTCTTGTCTATCAAAGAGGGGTGATTTAGGGTCAAAATCACCCCTCTGAATTGTTTTTCCTTTGATTCTAATTGAATAATTGATTTTCACATATTTTTAGTCTTCTTTCGTTTGTTTTTCTGATTTCGTCGTCTTTGTACGACTCTGTTTGTTTTGATTTCTTGTCTTCATACGACCTGTTTTTGATTTCCCGTCTCAGTACGATGTTTATTGGATTCAGGTTGAAAGATTAGCTTTGAGCAAGTGCATATTCGATCAACGACTTTGGCGTCATCAACGTTGCAGATTCGGAGACTTGAGTATTTCAGAGACATGAATATAGTCGTATTTGTAGGCATATGTACTTTGTTGTTTTATGCTATTAACATGGATGTTGTGAGTTTGTTTGCAGATTCATCCTTTTTGTTTTTAACAACTTTGAATTTGTATTGTATCGACGTACTCTATCAATTTGAATGAATGAATATCGTTTATTTTAGTCACAAAAAAAAACCCGCTCCCGTAGCGATAGGACATGAAAAAAGGAGTTTGTTTGCATTGTCCCTACCAACTGAGAAGGAGTTTGAAAAAAGGAGTTTTTTTGGTCGGAGTTCGACCCCTGGACCTTGCATATTTTATGCATTGTCCCTACCAACTGAGCTAATTTAACAACATGGTACAAGTTGTTTCAAAAAAGAAAGAAAAAAATGGTAAAAGTTGAATATTTATTTTCAGAATCTCACATGAACTAACATAGTAATGTGACAACATAGTTTGTTTTTGAACAAATGTGACAACATAGTTATCACAGTCATTCCAACATATTGACCCAAACATGTGGGCTATGAAACATTTAGTTGTAGTATAGTAGATATAGTACACAACTAATTTAGTGACAAAATTGACAGAGACGATGTTCATAGCACATGATTTAGTTGACAAATTATAGTTGCAGCCTAGACTCCCGTTGAAATCAGTTCAGACCTAAACTGTTCATCCTGATCGCAGTTTGCAACACAACCCCATCTGATTTCTTGCTCTCAGACACAAAATTTGTAGACATGTATATGACCCAATAATGCTTGGATTTCTAATTGGCAATTGCTACTTTTTTTGTAGCCTGCAATGAATTGAGTAGGGGACATGTATTTGTAAAGATGGGTTGATAAACTTCTCACCTAACAAGTATGAAGCTAACTTAGACAAAGAAGAAGGGTTAAAAAAAAGAAGAGATATCGAGCATGGTAATGCACGCATGTGTAATTTGCTATTTATATTGTTCAAAGTATATTGTGCAAGTGTGATCTTAAATTGTAGCTTGGAAAAGGAATAAAGCAACTTAAGCATCGAAGTGTAGAAAATAAGCTCTCAAATCATCGACCAATTTGTTCAATCTTCTCGGTTGATGTTGTAGTAATTGACATCAATGTTTTTGCTCTTTCACATGCCTTAGTCTACGTCAAACCCAATCACTTGCGAAGAAGTTAAAGATGATGTCAAAATCTTAACCAAAATATTTTCATCAAAAATTATTCTTGGAAAACACTCATCAAGTCTTTTCCTCGTTGTTACACAGCCAATCCAACGCTTATCATCGAAAATAATGAACAAGTTTTATTTTTAGCAAAATAAAAACATAGTTTAAAAAAAAAACATAACGCTCGCATTCAAAAGTGCACCACATTATAACACAACTCAATGTCTAAATTTGTTGTTTTGAATTAAAATTTAGCCCTCATGGAACCCATTAAAAAATTATAAATGTTTCACACTTTCACAGTCGTACAAATTCCATAAATAAAAAATTCACATAGAAGTCCAAACTAAAATAAAGTCATTAGAGTAACACCAAAGTTGTCCACAAGCTGGTTCTCAAACCGATCATTTCCTCGACGACTTATGAAAGCTCCCCTGTACATGTTACAAGTGTACAAACACATAGAGGGAGGTGAGTACATCATAAATCAATTACATGGTACATATAAATAAATTAAACAAACCCAACACCATATAGTATCACTAACAACTCAAATAGGTACAAGTACATGGTAAGTAGAAATAGGTTTAAACAAACTCGACAGTCAACATCATATGACATTACCAACAAGTCCACTAAATTAAAAATCAACATAAGAAATTTTCGCCGGATTCTTTCTAGATACAAAGCAAAACAGAAAGCTTGATTTAATTATTTTTTGAAAAATTTGAAGTGACTCCAATGTAGTTTAAATAAAACAACCTTTGCAATGATAGGATAGGATCTGAAGCTGACCTGTCTAGAGACGATGTAGGTTTCTTCAATGTAGGCTTGTCCAATGTCTTTAAGACCCTGGAGTTGGAAAAAAATAGTCTGATTAAGCAGTTAGTAAATCTGAAACAAAGTACAAGATGTTGAAGCATTTGTGTGAATCTATGAAGCACAGATACTCCTTGACGTGTCCGACACCGACACTTGTAGTTAAACTGGATTATGTGATTTTTTCAAATTAACAACTATGTCGGCGGGTAAGTGTCCGTGTCGTGTCATGTCATGTCTGGTGTGTATGTGTCTGTATCCGTACTTCATAGGTGTGAATAACTGATATGAATAAGAGTAAACCTGTGAATGATTATTACAAGCCCGGGGTGGATCCTGCAAACACCAACGACGGAATAGTTAAGAAATTTTGAAAGGAAAAAAAAAAAAAAAAAAAAAAAAAAGAACATTATGTTGTTTGTTACTTTACCTCCGGCTCCTTAGTAGGGTCATATTTTAAACCATTCCACAATTCTCTGGGTATAAACTAGGAGGACAGACAAAAACAACAGAGTTAGTGAAATACTATGAAACACGGACAACAAAACTGATAAAATAATTTTGAGAAAATAAGATAATTTAATTTTAAGTATCGGTTTCGATGCAATAGAGATAATGAAACAATCGGAACACTGAAACAGAAATTGAAATATCATACCGTAAGGAAATCATATAAGTCGATGTATCTGATTACGTTGCAAACATTCCAACCTAAAGGAAAAAGAGAAGGAGTGAGATAGAATCAAGAGCATTAATATTAATATATATAATAAAATCAATCGATGAATGAATAGTGAGAGAGAGAGAGAGATAAGGGAAAGTACGTACAAGTTATAGGTATGTAGAAGACTAAGAAGATCCTCCACAAGATTGGATCTAAGGCATCAAAATCAATATTTGCTATATATGCTTCCAGATCGTACCACTCCGACTCCGACATTTTTTTTCTACCTTCTTCGTTTCGTTTATCACTTTACTTCTTTTTCTCAAGAGGGTTGAATACTTCAGGAATTTATTTTTAATGTGTTTGTTTTTTCTCTCTCTTTATTTATATATATATACACAAACATTTTCTTTTTCCACAAGAAATATTTATTTCTCATTATATATTAAAATAGTAACAAACTATTTATCTTCTTTCTATAATTTAACTTTTTTTTTTAAAGGCATAACTAGAATTATGAATAAATCAGCCAAAAAATCACGTTTTTCTTTTATATATTGTTGTATAATTAAATTGATATTCACCAACCACAATACACATTTTCTTTTTCCACAAGAAATCTACTTCCCATTATTTATCTTTTCATTTTTTATTTTTTGAAAGAATCTTTTCGTTTTTATTAAAAACACTACCCTCACATCTTAGGCTTAAAATTCGACAATACATTTTGCATTTAAATGATTTTTATCTGAATAATCTTTTGTTACTTAAAACTCGCCCTTAAATTCGATAACAAATATATTACTTAATCTACTCTATTACTAAAATATATAATATTATATTTTATAATATATAAAACTTTATTTTTTACAAATATCTCTTATTTATTAAAGTTAACCGAAAACTAATTGTTGCCCTAGATTTAACCTAATCTTAATGCTTAATTTTACTGTATTACCCTATTTAATTAATAACCCTATCTTTTTGATAGATCAAATCGGCCCTATTTTTTATTTTTTGAAGTGTTCTCAACAGATCGCACCTAATCTCCTATTTTTTTGAACAAAACAAATGGGCCCTATTTTTTTAAGTGTTTATCACACGTAATCTCCTTTTTTTTTTTTGAACAAAACAAATCTGCCCTATTTTTTTGAACAAAATAAATTGCTTTCACATCTCTTATTTCTAAAAGTTAACCTGTGACGCAGTATTAACCCTAGATTTAACCTAATTTTTTCGCGTGTCTTTACTAAATTAATCCTCTCTTATTTCTAAAGGCAAAAGTTATGGTGCATAAGGATTTCCTTATGCACCATACATAAGCAAATCACAACCATTGGATCTTGTAATAATCCTATGGTGGGGAGCTCAACTCACACTTTCACAATTCTCACTGCTCTGCTCAACGTTCTCTGCCACGTTCTCACGGCTCCGCTCGTTCTCACTTCTCCGCTCAACGTTCTCACGGCTCCGCTTAACTCACACACTCTCTCCGACGTGCTCACTGCTCAGACCTGCTCACCGCTCCGACGTGCTCACCCTTTCTCGCCGCTGCGACGTGGTTTCACCGGCGAGGTCACGGCGACGTGATTTGACCGGCGAATTTGCACGGATTTCACTCCTTGCTCGCACTCCGACGTGATTTCATACTGCATTTTGAAGAGGTAATCATGTATATGATTTAGGTTTTGATTCAAATTTCTGATTTCCAATTTCTTAGGTAAAGGAACAATTTAGCAATTGGATAAGGATTCAAATTTCTGATTTTGAAGAGTTAATCAATGTAAACTTCATTTAGCAATGGTATTTTTTAGGAACAATTAAATAAGAAGGTTTTCGTCTCTATGAAAAAGTAAAAGTTGAAGGAAAATACCCCTTTCTTCTTTCTTATTTTGATGAATAATAACTTTGTTATCCTTGAGAAATTATCGCCCCAAACGATGAACATTGAAATGTTACTTTTTAAAACTCCAATTTC
>Ga0315913_1000553_pt1 | contig 34532 bp, 40 predicted proteins | sample MpolsnodulesMG_FD_207736 | JGI IMG/M metagenome (GOLD analysis project Ga0315913, IMG submission 207736) | Medicago polymorpha root nodule microbial communities from Los Angeles, California, United States - small nodules | ecosystem: Host-associated > Plants > Roots > Nodule | place: USA...
GGCCGAGCAATGGAAACGGGCGCCGCGGGAATGGGTCGAGGCAAAGACACAGTTCGCCGTCATCTTTGGCGAGCGGTTCTTCAACTGATGAAACCGGCCCACCGCACAGAATTCCTGACAGTCCCTTCCTATGAGCCGAATTGCCTTGCAACAGGTCCGGCATACTCCTGCCGCCATAGTACTCTTCCGCTGCTTTTTGGCAGACATCACAATAGAACTCGTCCGCATCCTCAACCGTATATCCAGCGCCGACAAAACAGCCGCGGGCCACCTCGTGAAGTGTATGCCGAATCGAACTCGTGTCGTCATACACAGCGTTGAAGCAGGCTATGATCACAATAACGTCTTTCTTCGACAACCGTGGCTGACCGCTCATCAAACGCGCGTGGTTAATGCAGGCAACGCCGTTTGCGCATGTGAACGAGTCACCAAGCCCAGAACAATCTTCGAATCCGTTTCCTTTCTCATTCAATTTTATATGAGTTATCGGCAGGTTCTTCATGTCTGCGATTTCCGGGTGGTTCAGATCCTCAACCAACCCAGGATCATAGCCGCATCGCATTTCCTGGAGCCGAGTGTCGAGGTTGTGCAGCCATGGCCCCACCAAACTGGAATTTCGCTTCAGCTTATTTTTCCGAGGATCCTCGAACATTAGCGTCGCATCGAGCTTTTCGGTTTCCTCCTTAGAGAGCAAGCCATGCTCGATCAGAGTCTTCATCACAACTTTTTCGGCATGTCCCCAGTGCGCTTCAGCAGCGTATACCTGTCTCAAGTTTAGGATGGCCTGACCGGCCCTAAACTGCGCCTCTTCACTAAGGCCGAGGGACTCATCGACCAAAAGTGGTTCGAGCATCTCGACGCATTCCTTCGGCGATAAGCCCTTCTCGCGCAAAGTATTCCTAAAGTGCTGCGCGCCCCTGTTAATGAAGGGGTGAGTAATCGACCTTGACGTATAGCCGTAGGCGCCGGTCTGCTCGTTTAAAACTCCCGTCAGCGCATACTTGTTCTTTTCATCATAAATTGGGCTTTTCGTTAGGTCGAAATCTTTCGGGACCTGAGGCGGCCCATACCTAGCCACGCAATCGTCCTTCACGAGAATGCCCCTCATGCAATTCAAATTCAGGGCGAACGACTGGCGCGCCTCGGCGGAATCCACCCGCCGTGCAATGTGAACACGCGTCGCTGCCCGGTAGTCAATCATGGTGACAAATTGTCTATCGCCGCAGGTACGAATCGCATTTAGCGGCCGCTTGCTAAGACCCTGAGTTTCAGCGGCGGCCGCATGGTACCGCGTGTGAAATTCTCGTGCCCTGGCCTGAGCTCTCCTGAGCCGTTCACTCGAGGTAAATCCCTTTTTGCCGTCATGCAGTGATGTGGTGGAGAGTGGAAATTCATTGACGATCTCATTATAGGCGCCACCAGCAGCCAGGTACACGGCGTACTTCAACGCGCGCGAAAGGCTTGACCCTTGCGTTCTGCTATTCGTTGCCCCTTCGCCTCGTTGCTCTGCACGCCCAGTCTTTGGTTGTGCATGCTTCCCCGCAGGTGGGATCGCCGTGCTCAGAGTACGACGCGCAGCAGGTGAGTTGACCGCTTCACGGCGCGCAGTCCTTGTTCTCAAGGCCCTTCCCAGCCTGTCAACGATTCGTCGAAAAGACCTAAACTTGCCTGTTCCCAATTCGCATCTCACTGGTCCTCATTAAAAGCCCCGAGCACCATGCCCCTGGGACGGTCGAAGTCCCGCCAGCCACGAGGATGTTAGCGCGGGAGGCGACGCCCACCCGAAGTGCCTCGGCTTGGCCCCCGCGATACGGTACCGCCGCGGACATAATCGTCGAGGGTGAACACCGCGGCGGCGGGCTTGCGGATGGCGAACGCCGGGGCCGCGACCACGGGCGACAAAGTCCCCGAACCGCTCTACTGTCTCGGGAAGCTCCGCCGATACGCGCGGGGGCCTGGCATGAACCTCGGCGCCGACATGATGCGCGGCCAGGCGCACGATGCGTTCGCCATCGGCGAGAGACAGGCGCTTACCCGTGTCGGGTAGTCCTTCAGACAGACGGTCGATCAGATGCGGCCGCCCCGGTTCAGCATTACCTCGACGACGGCGGCCTCTTCGAGGAACCGGCAAATTGCCGATCCCAAAGCCGTTCGCAGCATTCGCCCGCTTCGTGAACGTCCTTCAGAGCTATGATGAGAAGCTGCCATTCGGTCCCCGATCTCGCCGGGAGAAACACACGGTTCCCGGATGGGAATGATTAAAAGACTCGGAAATTGGTTCGTTTCAACAAGGATTTAGGGGTGTAGTAGTGTAGCGTACAATTACAGGAGAACGGCGGCACGGCGATTGCCGCGCTGGAAGCGATTCTACTGCGCCCGCCGTGGTTCTTGAACAAGAGAGTGCGCTCTCGAAGTCGACAATGCAGTGACCCCCGACACTCATCCGTTTGCGGCTGGAGTTCGGTGGTTAGTTATGCGCGTTTGCGCGGGTGAAGCAATGGGCGGGACGCGCAGCGTTTCCGTTGTGGGGAGCGTTTCGCCCATTGCGGTGAGGTGGGCGGCATAGGCCGCCGGCGTTTGATAGCCGAGGGCTGAGTGTGGACGGGCCGCATTATAGTCGGCAACCCACCGGGACACGGCTGACCGTGCGTGATCGAGGCCGAAAAACAGTGTCTCGTTCAGGAGTTCGTCCCTCATCTTCGAATTAAAGGCTTCACAGATGCCGTTTTGCATGGCCTTGCCGGGAGCGATGAAGTGCCAGGCGACGCCGCTCCAGGCCAGCATGGCGTTCGAGGTGAACTCCGTGCCATGATCACTGACGATCAGGTCGGGCTTGCCGCGCCGGGCGATGACCAGGCTCAGTTCTCGGGCTACCCTGCGACCAGAAATCGACGTGTCGACGATCGCGGCCAGGCATTCCTTGGTCACGTCGATCACGTTGAAGACGCGGAACCGGCGGCCATGCGCAAATTGGTCATGAACGAAATCGACCAACCAGCGGGCATTCGGCCGGGCGATCGTCAGTAGCGGGGCACGCGTGCCCGTTGCCTTCTTGCGTCCCTTGCGCTTGCGTACGGAAAGGCCCTCCTCGCGATAGAGGCGCTGTGTCTTTTTGCGATTGAGCACGTAGCCCTCCCGCCGTAGCAGGACATGCAGCCTGCGATATTCGAATCGACGCCGTTCGCCAGCAAGCGTGCGAAGACGCACCCGCAACTCCGCATCGTCCCGGCGACGGTGTCGATAGCGCACCGATGATCGATCTGCTCCGCTGATCTTGCACGCCCGCCGCTCGCTTATCTCATGGACATCCATGAGGATCGCGATGGCCTCTCGCCTCGCGACGGGCGTCACCACTTTCGGGACAAAAGGTCCTTCAACGCCGCCTGATCCAGCATCGCCTCCTTCAGCCGCTTCGCATCGGAAGCATCCATGCCGCCGAACTTGGCCTTCCAGGCATAGAAGGTCGCTGCCGACATGCCATGCTTGCGGCAAAGCTCCGCGGTCTTTGCCCCTGCCCCCGCTCGCGCAGGATCGAAATGATTTGCTCTTCCGTAAACTTCGATCGCTTCATCGTCCGGTCCTTCAAAATGGGCCGAACTCTAGCATCAGATGGAGGAGTTATCTGGGTCACAGCACCCGATCAAAAGATCACATACGACGGCGCCATAGTGGTGGTTGCGGCGGAAAGCTCAATCGTCAACGCCGACGAAGTTTAGAGCATCATCAGGCGTCATGGATTTTCTTCTCACCGCACGGATGAGCGTGTCATTGCTAACTTGGATCATCAAGCGTTTGACAAAGGCTGCTGCAGGCCCCCTCCCAGAGCCAGCCCAAGATGATGTACGACGGTATCAAGCCGAGCGGTCCGACGGCTGCGCTCCGGAACAAGCTCTCCAAACCTTTCGATGGAGTTCCGGCGACGGCAGGATGTATCTCACAGATAAAGCGCCTTGCCGATAATCGCAGTTGGACCTTGGTGCCAGCACAAGGCAAATCAGCAATTATCCGAACGTAGCAGCTATGAACACGATCTGACATTCGGTTGCATAGCGGGCAGGAACGTCGATCGGCGACAGCCCGCGCTGAAACAATGATCACCCCGTTGCTCTCGTCGGAACCCTCAACAATCAATCCGGCCGGGATCAGGGACGACAGACGAAACTTGGTCGCCATGGTGCTGATTCTTTCTGATAACCGCGCCAGTTTCGAGCGCGAAATCATCAAATATGAGTCAAATCCCATAATTGGCCCGGACATTCTGCGGAACCGTGGCCTTCACCTCGATGTGAAGCTACTCGGCCATTCATAAGTCGGAGAAACCCGCGGAACAGCCTGTCCGGGCTAGGGCACTGTTTTTACCAGGCAGAAATAGCGCCGTAAGTCAACGACCCATCAAAGCGCGATGGAAAAGTCCAACGATGTTGGACATCTCGATTTGCAGGGCTGACCAAACGAAGTTGAATTGGACTGTCTCCCCACTCGCATCATATGGTCGCCGGCGTTCCAGCAAAGTTACTGCGGAGGAAAATGCTCATGCCGAATGGCGGGCAAAGGGAAGATCAAAAATCTGTAGATGAAAGCCGTCTTCGCGGCGCAAACTTCTGCTGAGTGGTGGAGGAATTGCAGGAGGTTTGATGCTGGCGCGACGAGTGGGGGCAGCCACCCCACGGCAACTCGCCGTGGTTCCACCTAAGACAACTTGTAGATAATCAATGAAATCGATGGCGGCCTTGGCCGTTCCAAGTCCCACCAGGAAAGCAACTTAAATGTATCCCGCCTTCAACCAAGCACATCCTCCATTGATGACCGACCCGAACGTTTTCCCTCCGAAGCGTAGTGCGTCAGCTCGGATCGGCCAACCGTTCAGGATCCAGCAGAAGGACTTCTTCCGCGTTCATGATCAGGAATACCCGTGGGTCGGAATGCGGCACGCCTCACCGAGCCAGTGGCAGCGCGGGAAAGATCTGCAGGAAGCGCAGAAGCGCGAAGTTGATCACTACGTGGTGATCCGGGAACAGTACTGGGCGCTATTCGACCGGCGCATGTATGGAGCGGAGACTGTAGCTAAGGTCACCATTGAACAGGGTACAACTTATTCCCATAAAGAAGTGCACCATGAATCGACGACGTCCCGCTTCGCGGTTACTCTCGGTCTGGATCTTGCTGGCAACATTTTTCGTGCGGCTCCCGAGGTTGCGGCTCCCGAGGTCAAGTCGAGTTTGAGTTCGAAATTCCACTATGAATTCTCGCATACGCTCGAGTTCACGGAAACTGACGAAATGACGTATCGCGAGACAGAAACACATTCGATAGAAACGAAGTTCCTACCGGATAGGCAGTATCTTTACTGGCAAATCTGCAACGAGGTTCTCCTTTATCGGATCACACAGCAGCAGGCCGACAGTGAAGTGATCGCGTCCCGCGCGTTCATCAACAGGGTCGTGTCGCGCACCGGGAAGTTTTACGTGCAGCCATTCGCAATGGGGTGAAGCACGGCGGCAAACAACGGTGCCAGTGCACGCGCGAATTAGGATCGCGGTGCGTTGCGGACCCGCCCGACGAAAGGAAGTCGAAATGGCAGAACAGATAACCCTCAAACCGGGCGAATACGAACTCTATAGCACGCGCCCGGCCGGCCTTGGAACCACCCTGTTCGCGCAGTGCAGCGACAAGGGCGATTCAGTCCTGGGCTGGCACTTCGAGCTTTGCTGCAAGCGTCTTAACAAGCAGCCGCTTCAGGCCGGCCAACCGTGGCAGACATCGATCAGTGAAGGTCGTGGCGCGCTGGTTACCGTCAGCAACCAAGGCTTCAACGACATCAAGGTTTGGACCGATTACTGATCCGCATCGCAACTAGGACATCAAGAACTGAAGGAACTCGCCATGAACGATCCGTTGGACGACCTCCTAGAAGAAAGTCCCGCAGTGACTGCCGCGGCAGCCTGGGCGCAGGGCGAGAGCGCGGGCGACTGGAAGACGGTGGCGCGCTGCGGCGATGCCGTGGTTCACGGCATGCTGAAGCTGAACGTTTCGCGCCGCCATGCGATCCGCTCCAATCTGCTCACGGCAGCAGGGCGGGCGGCACCCGCTGCCCTCGAATCCGATGACGACACGGCGCCCACGGTGCTTCCGGCTGGCCTTGTGCAGGACATCCGCAGTGTGTTCGAAGCTGCGGGCAAATTGCCGCCGGCGGTCCACGCTTTTCTAGCTCACCTCACCGCGGACCCGGACGGCGTGGCCGCGCTAAGTGCATGGGGGCGGGGGATTGGCTTCTCCGGTGCGGAGATCACGTGGCTACTCAAAGACGTCGCGAAGCTCGATCACGATCCGATTAACATGATCAGCGCGGCCGGTGGTCTCGAGCCGCTTCTGGCGCATGCCTACAGCGGTACCGATCATTCTCGGATTGGCTTTCTCAAAGTCGATGGACCGCAGATCCCACCGGAAGTGAAGAAGCTCGCCCGTGCCTTCGCACGCCGCGGCGCGACGGCGTCTATGTTTCTGCTGTTACCAGCGGTCGCCGGACTGAGATGGTTGGCCGGCACCATGGAAGGCGCCGAGTCGGAAGGCAGGCCCACGCGGCAACCCTCGAAGGGATGATCGGCTAAAGGGGAACATGCTACAGTGCCCGGCAGTGCAGCGGCAACGTACTCCAGCGAATGATCAGATCAGCTCCGGCCCGCAGCTACAGATCGCCAAGTCGTTGATCGACGGCTGCATCATGGAGCGGTCCGAAGGAAGCGTGACGAGATCCGCGCTGGGTAATGCGAGCTTTCCGCTGGCTTCGCCCGATGGACGCGACCGCAATACGACCACGTTGACCGGTTCCAAAGGATATGTCCGCTCGTATGAGCGAGACACGCCGAAGGATGACTGGCGCGCCATCACGATCGATCTGGCAAGAGCGTGAGGGGCCAGTAATGAAACTATCAAAGTTTGAGGGACCGATTGAGCTTTTCAATCGATTTTATCCGCCCCTCAGCCTGCATCTGCATCCGTATAAGACCCTCGCGCAAGCCACGACTGTAATGCGCCGACGCATGATCGGAGTTCGGGTATTGATCGTTAAAACCTCGGGGCCGTCGCAGTTTCAGCGTGGACCGGCAACGCCTGCTGATCCGATCTGGATGCGAGAGGCGCGGCGGCAGATGGGCATCCTTGAGGTTCCCGGTTCGAAGTCCAACCCGACCATCCTCGGCTGGGCAAAAGCTCTCGGCGGCTGGGTCGCCAACTTCTACAAGGATGACGACACGCCCTGGTGCGGGCTCTTTGCAGCGCATTGCATCGGCCTGACCTTGCCGGCCGAAAAGCTCCCGACAAACTATCTCTCCGCTCTTGCCTGGGCGGACTTCGGTATCCAGTGCGAGCCGGTGATTGGCGCGGTGCTGGTGTTCCGGCGCAACGGTGGCGGTCACGTCGGCTTCTATGCTGGCGAGAACGACGACAGTTATGTTGTCCTCGGCGGCAACCAGGGCAACAGCGTCAAGCTCTCCAACGTCGAGAAGAGGCGCTGCATCGGCATCCGGTGGCCGAAGACCGGCGGCGCGCAGATCGGCGGCCGAGTGAATTCTACCCCCGCCGGAGGCCTCTCCGCAATGAGGCATAGGTTATCTGCCGCAAAGCCCGGCTACACCCTTTCCCGCCGCCAGCTTTGGTTTTCCTTCTGGCTGGCATGGCTGACGATCGGCGCGATTGTCGCGTGCGGCCTCATGGGTGCGCCCTCGGCCGTCGAATTCGCGCCGATCGTCATCCCGAGCATGATCATGCTGATTGCGGCGATGCTCGGCATTCACCGCTTTGCCGGTGCAATGGACTATCGCTCTTCGATCGTCCTTGGCCCCGACCTTGCTCCGGACGATGCTCGCGCCGATCGGCAGGGGGAAATCCAGTGACGGGGAAACTTCCAGCTTATTTCATCATCGCGGCGGTCCTGGTGATCGCCGTTCTCGGAATCGGCGTCCTCGGTATTCGCGAGATCCGCTCGATGGTCGCCGAAGCGGTCCAGATGAAGGCGAACGAGCGTGATGCCTACTGGACCGCCAAGATCGAGAAATCCAACGCCGACGCCAACAAGCGTGCTGCCGAGCAGGCCGACGCAGTCGTGAAAATTCAAGCTGACCTGACGGAGAAGAGCCGGTCCGAGCAAGAGGCACTTGCAGAGTTGAGGGTGAAGAATGCGCAGCTTTCTAAGGGAGACGGCAAGGGTGGCAATTGTGGTCTCAGCGGTGACCACGTCGGCTTGCTCCCAGACTAAGCGCCAGGACGTCGTGCCGACGCCTGCTGCGCCGCCAATCGTCGTGCCGCCCGATGCGCGACGTCCGTGTGTCACCGCGCCTAAGCCGGCGGTTAATCCTGCGACGAATAGGGCTCCGGAAGATCAGGTTTTCGATATGTCGGCGACCGATCGCTACGAGATCAAATCTTGCGATCGTCGGCGCGCTGCGGCTGTTGCCGCGATCGACGCTGCCAATCGAGCACACCCGTGAGCGGCGCTGACGAGAAGGATTTCGATCTTGCCGAGAAGATAGCCGAGCGCCAGCGTGAGGCTGCGATCCGGCGTGCCCGGTTGGCTCTGGCAGTCGAAGGCACCTTCGATTTGTCAGGACCGCCCGAATGAAATCGAAGCGGCGGGGCGTGAAGCCGTGCCGTCTGCCCGCCGCTGTATTGCGTACCAACGGCACTACGAGCCGAGAAAGGGAAGCGCCGCTAATGGAAATGGAAACTGCAAAGTCTTGGCTGTCGTTCGCCTCGCTGATCATCTCTGTGGGCTCGACGATCTGGATGTTCATGTCTTCCGCATCGAAGCGCACGGCAACCGATCTGTCAGACTTCAAGAAGCAGGATGCGGTTGAAAAGAAGGCCCTGCGGGATTCCCTCCAGGCCCTCACGACCAGGACGCAATCCCTCGAAAGCGACATCAAGCATCTGCCCGATTCCCGCTCGGTTATGGAGCTGCAGCTCGCAATAGAGAAGCTCGCCGGCCGGCTCGGCCGCATTGAAGAAAACCAGCTCGGAATGTCCAGGACGGTCCTGCAGGTGCAGGAATTCCTGATGAAGGGTGCAGCATGACGAACTTCAACGAATTTCTGACGCAGGATGCGCGGCTGTTCATCTGCGCGTCATGAGCGAGCAGTCGGACGGCCGCTTGAATGAAAGCCTGCTCTCGCAGGTTCTCGACGTCTATGCCCACCACCGCAGCCGGGAATGGATTCGCCAGCAGCTCCGCCACCCCGCTGACCTCGGTGCGGTGAAGATCACCGAGGTCGGTGCGATCATGATCGCGGCGATTACCCGCCTCGGCGCCGACCACGTCGTACTCGAACGCGCCAAGCGCCCAACGATCGGAGCCTGACATGGAACGAAGCCGCCTCTCTGGGATTGAGCTGCTAGCCGAGGAATGCTCGGAGATCGTCGCTTGGGCTGCGCGGGAATCGCAGGATCGCGACAGGACATGGAAGCGCTGCAGCGCGGGTTTCGTGGCGAGCTAGATTTTCGCATTCCGAGCTTCTCGGCCTTCAATCGCTACAGCATTCAGCTGGCGGCCTTGTCGAGCCGTCTTAACCAGACGCGCGAGATCGCCGCGACAATCGCTGAAAAGTTCATTGCAAAGGCTTCCGACCATCGCACCTTATCGCGGCCGAGGCAATCAAGTCCCTGGTCTTCGAGCGGCAATGCCGGTGAAGGTGGTCTCAACGCGCTGCGATCGGCAACGCAGGCGCAAAGGCGTGTCCATGCCACGCGTCAGAAGGTCGACCGGGAGTTTCAACGAAAAAGGCCGCCCAGGCGGTCGCCAAGGCCAAACCCGGAAGACGGTTGCCGAGATCAAGGCTGAAATATTTGGGGCATCCGCATGAGCCAGTCGAACCGGCCGGGATGTTCCTTCAGCCAGGGGCGATCCCCAGACGTCTTCGATCGCAAGGTCGAGAGCGATCTCTAGCCCGTGCCGGCCCGCCTCCTCGACCAGCCGGCCGAAATCCTCGAATCGCCGAGCTCGGGATGGATGGAATGGTGGCCACCCTCCTCGGAACCGATCGCATAGGGGCTCCCGGGATGGCCGGGAGCAGCCTCCAGGCTGTTATTGCGCCCCTTCCGGGTGGTCGAGTCGATCGGTTGAATGGGAGCAAGTAGAGTACGTCGAAGCCCATGCCGCGGATGGCGGGCATGCGCAGCGGCGTGACAGGGGGATAGGGTTGGTCAAAGGCTCCTCCGAGCTGATCGCCGGCGACTATGTCCTTCTCCTTCGTAAGCGCCGCCGATCCTAGTGGATCGGACTGGCACAAGGGGGGGAATTTTAGATCCCCTTAATTCCCCATCCCCCCTGAAGACTTTCCTCTGGCATTTGGCAGCGGGCCGCCGCTGATCCGCAGCGGCGGCCCTGAACCCGACGGAGGCCCTACCAATGCGATCCGATTTTGCCCCTCTACCGCCGCGCTTCCTGCGCACCAAGGAAGCCGCCGAGTTTCTTAGCCTCTCCAGTCGCACGCTGGAGAAGCACCGCACCTATGGGACCGGCCCGGCCTACCGCAAGCTGGGCGGCCGTGTCGTTTATGCTGTTAACGATCTTGAAGCCTGGGCCGCGCGAGGCGCCGTTACCTCGACGTCCGATCCGCGTGGTTCCGTTCATCCGGCCAAGAGCCATGCGCCGCCGGCCGTGCCGAAACGCCGCCGCGACGCACGCTAATCGCGATTCCCGAATGGCGGCACGGCATCAATCTTCTTCGCCGCGCGGACAGCTCTACCCGTTTCGAGCGCTCTCCGGCAACTTCGCAGCCCGAGACATACAGGATCTCATGGCTAAACCTTTTTTCTCCCTCTCCAAATCCCCTCGCGTCACGCCAATCGACTTTTCCGACGACAAGAGCTCGATCCTCGTCGAGGCCGCGCCCGTTCATGGCATGGCAAGCATGTGGGACGCCGACCTCCTGATATGGGTGACAAGCCAGATCGTCGAAGCCCGCGACGCCGGACTTCGCACCTCGCGGCGGATAACCGCCACCCCTTATCAAATCCTCAAGTTCATTGGCCGCGGCACCAGTTCGCGGGATTACCAGCGCCTGAAAGCTGCCCTGGACCGGCTCCAGTCCACGACGATCTCAACCACCATCCGCCAGCCTCTCGAAGGGGGTAGCCACCGATTCTCGTGGATCAACGAATGGAAGGAACTCACCGACCGCAACGGCCGGCCCCAAGGCATCGAGATGATCTTGCACGACTGGCTCTACCGAGCCGCGCTCGACGATAGTGGCGTGCTCACCATCGACCGGGCCTATTTTGACCTGACGGGCGGGCTGGAACGCTGGCTCTACCGGATCGTGCGCAAACATGGGGGCAAGCAGCGCGGGGGATGGCGCTTTGATTTTCGCCACCTGCATCAGAAGTCCGGCAGCCTGTCGCCGTTCAAACGCTTCGCCTTCGAGTTGCGCGATATCATCCGTCGACAGCCGCTGCCGGGCTATACGCTCGCTGAGGCTAAGGTCGGTCGGCAGGTGCTGCTCGTCTTCAAGCCATCGGCTCCCTGTGGGAAACCTGTGGAAGGGGCCTGTCGCCAATTTTCTTAGTTAACCGTCTGTTGGCGCTCGCCGGAGAAATTCTGGCTTCGCATTTGTAGAGCGAGCGTGTGAATCTGAATATCATTGCCGAGAAACTGAAGCGCCGGTCGAAAGATGATTCAAAGGGCAGCATTTCGAGGCGTGGCTCATCGTACAGGCGGTGGCCTGGTAGTTGCGGTATCCGCTCAGCTACCGAGAGCGTGAGGAGACAAGAGCGCGGCTTCGAAGTGGACCACAGCACGATAACTGCTGGGTACTTGCCTATGCTCCGATGATCGAGAAGCGGCTGCGCCATTTTCGGCGCCTGCATTGTGGTTCAGTTAGGATCGACGAGACTTACGTCAAGATCTGCGGCAAGTGGCGTTACCTGGCGAGTATCGACAGCGAGGAGGGGGCGGCTGTTTCTGCAGCCACCCGTATGCTGGGTCGGCAAACTGTCAAGCTTGACCTCCTATGAAGAACGCCATCGGGACACTTGGCAGATGCCTTTCGGAACTCGACATTAGAAGGAGACGGTTAACGGTGTTATCCCGGATGCCCCCGCACGGAAAGGCACAAGAAATTCTCGCTTCCTGAACTGGAACACACGCCTTTTTGATGATGGTCTGAGCTGACGAGTGAATATGAGCGAAACGGGCGGTAAGCTGTGCCTCAAAATTCGGCTTGGGCGGGCGAGCGCCAAGATTCAAAAGATAATGAAAGGTATCGCGCATCAACGCGGGGTACTTAGCGAAGCTCTTGTCGGAAGCAAATGCGCCGACATTGGCCGTACCTTGCGGGAAAGCAAATCGCGAGCTTCTGATGCTGCGGGCGAGCGCAGAAAGAGCGGTATCTGACGACCTCACCCGTTGATACATAGAAACAGTAATCTCTTTCCATCGAAGCGGGCTATCGGTGACAATGCATGAACCTGTCGCCTGCGCCAAATACATTGCCAGCTCGAAATTCGGAGCAAGCTTTACAAGGTCGAATTGCCCGCCTTTTTCGCCTTTCTCGAAGGAATCCTCCCGCAGAACCGCCAGAGGATCACGTTCTTTGAGCTGCTCGATGTACTGCAGAGCCTCCTTCAAGCTTGCGTCATCCAATCCCGGCGAGGATTTCAGGAGTTGCGACCGCAGGGGGACTGGCGGGAGCGAGAGGAGACTTCGCTGGAAATCCTGCTTCATGAGCTTTTCGACACGGGCATCCTGACGCAACCTCACGTCAAAACCGGCCGTGCGTATCTCCGCCATCCGAATCATCTGGTCGCGCAGATGGGCATCGAAGGTACAAGGATCAGGGATCAGGTTTACCAGACCGCGCTCCACGAGTGGCGCTACGGTGAGGAAGAAGATAACGGTCTTCAGAAATTCCCCTCGATAAGCTCGAGGATTTTCAACCGGGCTGAACTCCTTTTTAAATGTTCCAGCGTGGATAAAAGGATGCTGAATAATCAACTCGCCGAAATAGAGCGATGCGCCCAAGGCGAACTCAGTGATCGCCGAAGGGTGGATCAACCCGCTATAGACCGCTCGAGCGGCCCCATCGGCTTTTGGTAGCAGATGAAGCAGATCGGTTTCGAGCGGCCACAAGGATTCGTAAAGCAGATAGATCCGGCTGATCTTTTCATCGGTTAGCTCGCGTCGGATGCTTACCCAATCCTTGCCCTGTTCGACCCCTAGGACCTTCACAATGCCGTTGTACAGCAAGAGGTTTCGTTCGCGGATACTGAGCTCGTTCCATGTTGGACGCAGAGCACTGGGCTTCTGCTTACAGCAAGCCTTGAAGCGCAGTCCGGATCCGCAGCCGCATGGGTCGCCGGGACGCAGCGATCTTGCTGGCGAGGTCTTCTTCAAGAAGTCGCGTTGCTTTTCGGTTCTACCGAATTCGTCCTGGTAATGAACATAGCCGTCGTTGAATTGGGCATACATCTCGCCGCCGAAGTGCCAAAGTTCATCTTTAGGCGGCAAAAGCGTTTCGCGTAGCTCACTCCACGATTCGGAGACAACCTTTTCGGGATAGAGCCATTCTTTGCGGCCAGCGGCGATAAAGCGACGCGCACGGGCCTTAATGATATGGTTTATCTGTGCCACTTCCTGATCCGATAGCTTCCGGCTACGGATAAAGGCGTCGGTTCGAACCATCGAATTCCGGTAATTGCGCGCAAAGGTTCGCTTATCGAGCGGGCTGGTCGATTGGTCCCGAGCGTACTCAAGATTTGTAAGAATTAGACAAAAGGTGTTGCTCAAGGGAAAGATTGTCTGCGAAGCCTTTAAGGCGATCGCCGGCTCGTGCGGATAGGCGCATATCCGCACCTCCGGCGGCGCCGCATGATTGTAGATCGTCACCGGGTGGTCGCTGATTATGAACTTCACGTTAGCATCTTCGGCCGAGACAATCTCCCGCACCCCTTCAGTCCAGATCGTGCAGTGCATCATGCGGATGCCCTGCATTTCGCGCATCAACTCGTTCTGCGTGAGCGTGGGGTATTGAGCCTTGAGCCAGTCCAGTCCCTTAGGGGTACGGATTTTCTGAATGTCGATGAATTCGAAAAGGGTTTGGAAATGGTGATGCCATTTGCGGACATCAGTTCCTGCAAAAGATCTGACGGCGTTCGCCCCCCTGGCATCGATGTCACCAAACAGGCGACGCTCAATCTCGTCGTTTACGGATGCACCGAAGAATGTCGAGTATAGGTCCATCTGGCGAAAGGAGCGCGAAGTGGGGGCGTCGAACTTGGCTCTTTCGGTGATCACTCGGCCGTCATCGAGAACTCTCCGAGGGGGCGTCAGGTCTAGATAGGCAAGTGTATTGCGTCCTTGTTCGAAGAAACCTTCTTGATACCATTGCGGAACATAGTGATTGTTTCTTGTCTTCGACATAACCGCCATTTGTGCGCTTTGCGGTTTTTACACGCAATATCATTGGCTCAGTCATACACACATCTTCAGGTGTGGGTGCCGAAAGTCTGTCTCGCTGATCGTGCTGTAACCCGGTCGCATCCACATGCGCTGCTGCAGATTAGAGAAAGGGTGTTCCCGTATCAGCGGAACTTTGAGATCGCCGGGTCCGGTTCTCCGAAGCTGAACTCGATCCAATCGTCATCGGCGGGGGCGCCTGATTCTATGGTCACCCCAATGGGAAGCCGGCCCTGGTTCAAGAGACGCTCGAACGGATTGGGAATGTGGCGGCCATCGCGCTCATTCCACTGGTGGCGCTGGTTCAGATCCTCGACTGTGCATTTCCCCGCGAGAAGCTCTGCTATCTCGCGAACGCTGATCTTCACCGACCGTCCCGTCATAGAATGACCGCCATGAAATCCCCATCGGTAGATAATGTCACCCGCTTGACGCCTTCCATTTTCGCCGGTCGCACGAGGTTTTGGAAAGCGCCTGACCAAGGCGTCCACCAGCGACTTAAGTTCCGCTTCACATTCCACCCCCTGTCTAGCGTATAAGGTGACATCGACCCGTCGCTCCCGTTCCCTTGCGTCTAAGGTGCCAAATTGCCGCTCCCAAACGGCCAGTGTGACCACAAAATCAATATGGCTATGGCACCGGAGAAAATGACGGATGATATCCTTCGGGCTATAGCCGTAGGTGCTGAACCTCCGGTCCTGGATTGACGCACTGCCCGTGTCGCAGACGAAAATGCCGCGAAGCCCTTCAGCGTCCAGCAACTGCTCCGCTTTACGCTCCAGGGCATTCGCCAAAGGATTCCGATCGATGGCCTCGCTCACATTGTAGGATGCATATCCGCCACTGTTGAAGGGGCCTTTCGATGGATCGATCAAAACGGTCAGTTCTGCCTCATCGTCCTTGATTTCGATCCGCATTGGAAGCTCGCCCGCGTCCATACGCAATTTAATCTCGGGGATGATCCTCCTCTGTACGAATTCAGGTATATCGCGGCGATGCGGTATTCGAAGATCGACCTGCTGACCGGTTCCGAGGCGTCGCCGGTACGAACCAATTCGTAGATCGAGCCCACCAACGGGTAAGCCCAAGGCCGCCTTCCCGCGCTCGATCTCGACGCTCAATTCGTCGACGGGATTGCGATCTTCCAGACCTTGATCCGATATGCTGGTTATATCTGCTATGAAATTGGGTGAACCGTTAAAGAGCACATCGGGCCGACGACCAGCCCTTGTCGGGGCCTCCACAACGACTTCGCCGAGTTCGCAAAGAGCCGATAGGACCACCACCTCCCACATCGCAGCGAGCCGATCACGGTCGGGTGCATTGAGCCGCCTGACCAATCGATCCACGACGTAGCCATCTAAATGCTTACGTAATCTATGCAGCTCTGCCTGAACAACGCGGCGGTAAAAGATCATGGCCAACAGGAACTCGGAAACGCTCAACGCGCGGATTATTGAGAAGATTTTAGGACTCGGCAAGTGCATGGCGGCGAGCCGCTCGCGCTCGCCGAGCGCTCGCACATGGAAGAGATCGCTAAGGCGAAGATCGCGCATGCCTGCGGCACTTGCCGTTTGCAAGCCGCTTAGCTTGTTGGACGACGGAGATAGGCATCGTCAAATCTAATGCGGAATTCTTCGAGAGCCTCTTCAAACCGGGCGAAGCCTTCACTGCGCATTTGGGCCGAGAAATGGATGCTCGGGTCAGTTCCGACGATCGCCGACCAGTAATACTGGATCATGCCGCGGGCGTCTCTCTCCTCCATTCTCATTTTGGTATAGCGGATGCCTCGTTTCAGGCGATCGGACGCTTCGGGAGATTGCAGGATCGGATCGAACACCCGCTCATGCAAGAACGCCATTATCTCTGTTTCTTTGATGCCCAGCGCTTTCGCCACAGCTCACTCCTCTGTTTTGCCGGGACTTTGACACAGCCATGGCGAAAGCAAAACTCTCCTATGAGGTAAAGACCTGCTTCGAAATCACTCTGGCTCAATCGGATGGCGGCGGTTCTGATTCCGTTGATTTCGAGATCGTTGCGACTATCGCTGCGCCGACCAGCCGAAAACGGGCCCGCTGCCCGTCTTTCGCAGGTGAATTGGTTGCGAATTACGCAACGGGTGTATGATGGGCGAGAAGATCGGATACGCAAGGGTTTCTACCGTCGAACAGAACCTCGATTTGCAACTGCGCGCCCTCCAAGCGGCGGGATGCACGAGGATATTCACCGACAGGATCAGCGGGGGCGCTGTGATAAAGCCCGGGCTTGAGGACGCGCTTCGCTATCTTCGCGCCGGCGATACGCTGTGCATCTGGCGTCTCGATCGCCTTTCGCGATCCCTGCATGACCTGCTCGCGCTCGCCGAGCGCTTGCACATGGAAGAGATCGGTCTCCACTCCATCACGGAACTCATCGATACCACCACGCCCAATGGCCGGCTGTTCTTCTCGATCGCAGGTGCCTTCGCCCAGTTCGAGCGCGACGTAATTCAGCAGCGCACTCTCGAAGGTCTGGCGGCCGCACAGGCGGCAGGCAAGAAGGCTGGACCCAAATTCAAGGTGACGGACGACCAGTGGTCTGCGATCCGGCCGCGGATCGCCAGCGGCGAAATCAGCATCGGACAAGCCGCGAAGATTCTCGGATTGAACAAGTCCAGCGTCAGCCGAAGGTTCAATGCCCGGCAAAACTGAGCCGCATTTACAGACTCAAGCGCAGGAGCAGAGCAAGGCCGCTTAGCCGCCTTCGCTAATATTAGCCAAAGCCTCGGCCCCTTCTTCACCTGGCGTCATGCGCTTCAGGAGCCGAATCAAATCGCGCATAGTGTCAGCCGGCAGGCGTTCAATAAGTCTCGTCAGCGTCCGGCGCTCCTCTGCTTCTTCGGGCGTCTTGCCCCACAGGTGCGGCGCTGTGTCAAAGATCATATCGAGAGGCATAAAGCCCATGATCTCACAGAGATGAATCAGGCGCGGGATCGACATCCGAGCTTCTGAGCCTCGCTCGTACCGGGCGTAAACAGATACCGAGAGTCCTAGCAAATGCGCTAAATCGGCGCGGGAGATGCCTTTGGCCTCGCGCGTTTTCTTGAGCCAGGCCGAAATCTTTTCATCCATTTCTTTTGCGGTAAGGATGCCGTCGAAACCCGACTGGCGGAAGACCGGCCTGGGAAATTCCGGATCGGTTATTTCAACCAAACCTCGTGCGCTCATTAAGCTGATTGCATCAGTCACCGACCTTCCCCTTTTGTTGATACCGCCCCTCAGCGGTTACTATGCACCAAATTGAAGCAATTTGGAGCACGCCTTCTCCGAAGAATCACAGCGATTTTCCTTACCTATTTGGGTGATATTCTGATCGCGAGCTCCTTTGAGGCGGTGGATCAAAATGCTTCAGCACCCGCCCGAGCAGTCGGGCAACAAACTCGACCCTCTAATCGCGAAGCAGGCGAGAAAAGCAATTAGCGATTCTTTGCCGCTATCATCTTCCAGTCGCCGTCTTTCCATTGAAAAACCGCCTCAATTCCGGTGTCGCCGTCGATCCACTTGAGCTGCGCGGAAAGCTCGCAAGCGATCCCCTGATCTGCAATTCGAATGCAATGATTGACGCTGACCTTGGATCCGTTGCCATGCTTATTTAGGTCCCATTTGGATAGTGCGAATAGTTGGGTCTTGGCCTGATCGTCTGTCGGCCACGTACCCTTTGCGGGTACGGCTATCGCTATATTCACTTGAGGCAAAATGCTTTCAGAAATGTTTCCCATCCCGTCCGTCGGGCGGCCGAGATGAGGAGCAACATACACGCCGAGAACGCAGCCAACGGCCACGCCAAGAAGAAAGCCGCGGCCTAACATCGATCAATAGCCGTTATCTTTGAGGAACTGATCAATCGCGGCCTTCATGATGACCGTCATCTTCACTTCGTTCTCGAGGGCAGCCTTCTGCAGCCGCGTCTTCGTGTCGTAATCCAGCGGGCAATTGACGTAGTGCTTGGATTCTCGATCGCGCGCCCTTTTCAGGTCGCGCAAGCGAATTCTCGAATCCTCGCGCTGCAATGCTCTCGTGATGGCCCGTTCGCGCCGAGCTTCTTCTGTCGGGGCGATCAGACGGTTGACGGGCTTATCAACCTCAGCCCTGGGAGGCGCAGCGTCTTGAGCCTGATCTGCATTCCTCAATTCCGTCGGCAGCTCAGCCGCGTTGGTTTCGGAGGTTGGCTGCGTAACGGATTGCTCCACCGGACGGCTGCGACGGGGCGCGACTGCGAAGTCAGAAACTGTCGTTTGACCCTTAGCCATTCGCTGCTACCTCTTTCTTGCCTGCCAAAAGTGCTTCGATGTCCCGAACCAGGCTCATAACTTCCGCCCTCGCTTTTTTCACCGACTGCGTGAGATCGAGCATTTGCACGGTGCCATAGCCGTTTCGAATTTCGCGGTAGCAATTTCGCTCCATAAGCTCCGTTTGGAGTAGATAGGAGTCGTAGCCCCCTTCCTGCAGGTTCTGCACGAACGGCCTGATCAGGCGGTAGGCCTCCAGCAATTTCGCCGGCATGGTGATCCTGGTGACGAAGTTGGCGTGAGGAATTTCCCGCCCTACCTTGTCGGAAATATCGGCCGTGTCGGCCGCCGCCTGTCCTGCCGCCTTGATCTCGTCCTGGTTCGGCTGGATCGGCGTCAGCACGATATCCGATCCGGCGATGATCGTGTCCCTCAGAACCGTATCCTGGCCGGGCGAATCCATCAAAACGACATCGAACTTGCTCGCCTCGTTCTCCAGGAGTTGCTGAACGGTCGTTTGACGGGCCGCGGTTATAAGCTCGATGTTGTCAGGCAGGTTGTCCTTTGCCTCACAGCGCTTCCACCATTCCTGCAGATTTTGGCGTCCGTCTGCGTCGATGAGAAGCACACGCTTTCCCCGCAGCGCATATTCCCCGGCGATCAAGATGACGGCGGTTGTCTTCCCAGCCCCACCTTTGCCGCTCACGGCAGAAATAAACTTTGGCAAGCGTCGCAACTCCCTTTGCTGGCTCAAGGTCATTCTGGCAGTTCGCCGCACACTTGCACGAAGTCTCCACGTCGCGCTTGCACGCGATGCGAACGATTGCTCATAGGTGTGGAATCATGGCACTACCCCACCGTGCAGTCAATCGAGCCGACTAAACCACACCTACACGATGTGAACAATTTCCCCCACGGCATGAAACCTGTTCACAATCGACGAACAAACACATGATGTGCACATATCGTGCTGCGAACTCGTGTGAAACATCAACACGACATTGGCACTCTGGCCGCCCTCGTCGGCGCTCGCGTCAATAACAACTCGCAGCTAGCTCAGTGAACCCCGGAGCCGCCTAAGGCCCGCATTGACGCTCGCACGGAAGCCGCAAGGGCGAAGAGCGGAGCGTCCCTTGCGGCTGAGTACGACGAGCGTGCGGCTGAGTACGAGGAGCAGACAACGGCCGTCGGAAGCGACCTTCGGAAGTGAACCCTGGTGAGCGTTCCCTCGTTCTATGACCGGGGTGAAGTCCCGGTCCGCAAAGCGGAGGCCGAGCGCAGCGAGGGCAGCTCGAGGTTGTTTAGTTGAATTTCCCCTTACAATTCGGAGGGGCAGGATACGGAAAGATGTGCTACGCCACTTTCCTGCAATCGAGGGACGAGCCCTCGATCATCTGTCGCAAGCGCCAGTAGGGGCCAACGGCCGAATGGATGAGGCAAAATTCAAAGCTCTTCTCGTGCCAACGAAGAAAGATCGCACTGTGCATGTCCGCGTCACGGCTGAGGAACACGCGGCGATTGAGAAGGCCGCCGAGGAAGCCGGCATGACGGTGTCCAGCTTTTTTCGGTCCTTGAATTTGGAGGGAGCGGGCGTTCGGCCAATCTTGACCGGCGATGACCGCATGGTCATGGCGGCTCTGCTCGAAGACATGCGGATGATCGGGATCAACCTGAACCAGGTTGCGAGGGCGCTCAACAGCGGCCGTGGTGTCCACCCAAGCGAATTGGACATTAACCTTGAGAACGTGCAGCGGGTTCAAGCGGCCGTGATGAGCGAATTGCGTGCCCTGACGCGGCGAGCTGGTTATCAGCGTCGAGGGGAGAAGTAGCCTTTGGAAATCTTCTTCGGCGCATTCACCAGCGAATGGGAGCAGCGGCGCGCAGCGTTGCTGCACGAAATGTCGTCTAGCGGACGCGGCGCTTCGGCCGAAGAAGAGATGCGAAAGCGCCTGAAGCAGTTGGCTCAACTCGGCGCTGCAGGTGGCGGCGGAGGCTCACGCGGCGCACCCGGTAGTCGTGGATCCGCATCGAAGGGCAGGGGGGCTCCTCGAGCGCAGGTGACATCGGTCGCGCGACGAATGGAGGCGCGGCTAGCGGCAGTCGCAAAGGGAAGCCAGCCGGCCGTCGTCAAACTGGCCTCCTATGGCGGCGGCGCTCGAGTTGGAGCGATGCTGAATTACGTGTCGCGTTCCGGCGAGCTGAAAGTGGAGAACGAGAACGGCAGGATCCTCGATGGTCGAGAGGAGCTGGCCCGCATTCGTGGCGATTGGGATCACCTTTTTCAGAATCGCGCAGAAAGCCGCGACATTGGGAGCTTTTCCGTCGAAATCGCGGCGTCCGGCATTGCATCGGACGAGGCATTGCACGAGCAGGTGAGGAGCACCCTGACGAGCGGCTTTGGCGACCGGCGCTATGCCTATGCGATCGCGAAAAATGACGGCGGCTCGGTGACCGTTCAGGGACTTGTCGTCTTGCGAAGCGAGCAGGGGGAGCGGCTGACGGGCGACCCGAAGGCGGCCAGCATCATCCAGGGCCGATATGACGCCGGCGCGGCCGCGGGCGAGGCTGCGGCGAAGTTCTCCTTTCATGGCTACGGAAATGGCGTCGAGTTCGGCGCCAGCCGCTTGCGCGGGCTGGTCGATCGGCATGACGACGTTCGCGACGAGCGCGGCCAGTCGATAGCGAATGAGAAGGTCGCGGGCGACCTGGTGCAGAAGGAATGGCGCGCCGAGCTCCACAGCCGCAAGAGCCGCGACGTGATGCACGTCATCATGTCGGCTCGGGCCGGAACCGACGTTGCCGCATTCGAAGGCGCGGTACGCGACTTCCTGGCGCATCAGTTTGCCGGGCATCGGTATGTCTTCGCGATGCACGATCCGGCCAGCGATCCGAAAGAGGTGGGGGAGGGGGGAAAGCGTCCGCATGTGCATGCCCATGCCATCGTGGCGATGAAATCGGATTCCGGTGATCGCATCGAGACGACGCCTGCCGTGTTTCGCGAATGGCGATCCGTCATGGCAGAGAAGGCGCGGGAGCACGGCATTGAGATGGAAATGACCGACCGGCGCGAGTTTGCCGCCCCGCCGGCATTCACGCGCACCCAGGTCCGGCCGGTGAGCCGCGAAGGCCGCACAGAGCATGTCGGGACGAGCGAGGCGGCGCAGGCACGATACGACGCCAAGCGTAGCGGCCGACGCATGGTCGCGAGGAGCGATCGGAGCCAGCAATACATCATAAAGGCGCAGAAATCGTGGCAGAAGGTCGCTCTGGCGGGTGGTGATCGTCAGACCGTGGCCTATGCCACGCAGCATCGAGAATACTTAGAAGCCGGGCTTTCGAGAGCGCAAACGGAGACGAGCGGAACTGTCCTTCGCGCAGATTTTGGATCGAACTTCCGCATCAATTTGGCTACATTGCAGGAGACGGTTTTGGAGGGTCAGGAATTGCGCGAAATGTCACGAGCAGAGTTTGAGACCTACGAGAAGAAGGTCGAGACGGCCTTGTTCAAGTTGGAGCGGTCGGTCTCGGCAGATGATCGGGCGGACTTTGACGAGGTAGCCGGCTTGGCCCGAGATTTCGTCAATCAGAAGCGTGAGCTGGTGGACCTCTACGAGCAGCGCAAAGAGGCATTGGCGGAGCAAGGCGCCGAGGCGCCTCGCCGCGACGATTCAGCGAACGACGAGTGGGACGCTGCGGTCGCCAAGCACGGCGAGGCTATTGTCGAGGCCGGCAACGAGGCCATGATAGAAATCGAACACTACCGAGAGGGACTTGATCGGATCGAGGCCGGCGAGTTTTCGGCCGACCGCAAAGACGGGATGCAAGCCGGCCTTCAGCAGGCGATGGAAAGGGCCGCGCAGTTGGCTGCCGAAGGAAACAGCTACCTCAGAGACGTTGCCGAGCAGGACCAGGATTTGCGGCAGGCTATCGATCGCGCGGAAAAACAAACTGAAGTGCAGGACCGACAGGATGACGGGCGCCCAGACGTCATTAAGGCAGTGCAGACGGTCATAGCCGAGCGGATTGACCGCCTGAATGAGCGTTTGAGCGACATTGCAGAGGACAGCTATGCGACCCGAAACGAGGTATCTGCCGAACGGCAATTCCTCGCGGATATGAACGGGCAACTCGACAAGCTTGGATCAAGGGATATTCTCGATCTCTCGCGGACGGAAACCGACTACGGCTATGATGAAGAGGAAGCCGCATCCGCTCGGGAGAGTGGCGTCGATTACGTTCCATCGATCGAGAAGGATCGGCGAGAGCACGAAAGTCACATCGACAGTGTTGCTCCGCAGTTGGAGCAACTGAGAGCTCATGGCGTCACGATCGACACGGACTTCAAGATTGCAGCGCCGCCGTCCCAAAAGGATTTCGACGCCTATATGGACGAGCTAGCGAAAGAATTTGCCGAAGCAGAGCCCGACCTCGACGACACGCGCGAGGCTCACGAGTTAGCGTCCACCGTCGATGCTACAAATCGCCTACAAGATCGTCTAAACAAGGATAAGGAAGGCGCTCAGCGCAGCGGAGAAACGACACGGACAGACCCCGCGCAACAGCGTATTCCTCGCCTCGAGGAGCTGGAGCGGGAACAGATGGAACAGAGGGAACGCGACCGCGACGAGCGGGATCGTTAAGACACAATGCTCAACGATAACCGTCAACAGTACGTCATCCAGACCGATTCCACCAAAGAGGATGGCCTGGGGAAGGTGTTTGCCTTCATCTTCGTCGTCGCCATGTTTCTAGCCTTCGTCCAGGAAGTCTTTGACTCGGTCATGGCCTGGTATCGCGACACGATGGTTTGGCTGAATGATACCGCGGCTTACTTTGCAAGCTTCTGGCCTTTTTGAAGGCTCAGCTTACCTGTCGGGATCAGCAGCGACCGATACGCCCATGCCTCTGGGGAACGGCAAGTTGCTGTCCTGAGGGTTAAAGCTTTTCGAGCACCCGGTGCTGAGGCGGCTACGTTGGCGTTTTTCGTCAGCACTTCGCTAGTTCAGTCAAATCGGGCGCTTGTCAAAGTGGATCAATGAACTAGCGTTCCGCCAGGCATAAAATGCGCGGACTAGAGAGAGTTAATGGCGTTCCTGCTTCGCCTAGCCCATCCACTGAGGAGAATCCAATTCTTGCAAGAAGCTCCTTCATTTCAACGAAAGAATAGATCCTCAGTGAGTAATCCACGTCGCGGCGCACACCATCCTTGATCGTCGATCGCCTGACGTACACACGATCCGTTCTTGGGTCATAGTCGCTCGTCGTGAACATGATGTCTTGACCAGCGTCAGTGACTTCTTGAACAGGAAACTCGCGGCGTACAATTGCATTCCGATGTGCCTGGTCGATGACTACGCGACCCCCTTTCTTGAGGATGCGATAGATTTCCTCCAGTACGCGGGAATTGGTCGATTCATCAAAATAGCCGAAGGCTGTATACCATAAGATTACAGCATCGAACGTACCGGTCCATCGCACTGGCAGTCGACGCATATCTCCTTCGAGGAATCGAACGGATACGCCCCTTTCCCGGGCGCTGCGCCTAGCCTCCTGCAGAAATAACGGGATAATGTCAACCCCGACCACTTGTGCTCCCATCTCGGCCAAACGTACAGCAATGCGACCATCGCCGCACCCTAGGTCGAGAAGGCGATCACCGGACTTAAGCCCTAACAGTCTGGAAATAAGCTGTGCATCTTCGTTTGATCTTTCCTCCGCGATCGCATTCTGAATGAAATACAAATAGTCTGCGTTGAAAACCTCCTCGATAGGAAACAAATCCGAGGAAGTGCGAGCAGAGTCTGCTGGGCCATGCAGCGACGCTACTGTGCGATCGCCGGTATGCGCTGGTCGGCGCCTGGCAGGCCGTTTTTCCGATAGTGGCTTCGTTCGCATAAGAGGTCCTTCGCTACTATATGCTGTGACCATTGCCCTTTGCAATCAAAGAGCTTGACAGTAGCCAGGTATTTTAGAGAATATAGGTTGCTACATCGGAGGGGTGCGCAATGTCGACTGAGACAGTCGGAATAGTCCTCCTTAGAATGCTGACAGACCAAGCCTTTGCCAAGGCCGTTATTGCCGATCCCGATGCGGCTCTTGCGGGGTACAGAGGCGGTCTCACTGATGAGGAGTTTAAGGCTCTCTCTACCTGCATACCGCCATCGAGCGTAGAGGCACTTCTCGATGCTCCTTATGTTGGCGCTTGGCAGTTGTTATCCAACAATATTGGCGAGCTGAATCAAGGGACAAGGGATGCCTTGAACACCGCTCTTGCACAACGCTCAGGCTCGAGCGGAGCAATCCCCGTCACTGGAACCTGACAGGTGCGACCTCAAGCTCACAAACGTCGCGGCGTTGTAGCGGGCTCGGGGTCTCGGCTGGCTCAAGCCTTTATCGCGCGCAATCCGGGGCTTGAATTATTCTGCTGCGATAAGAATAGCCCAGATTATGCCGCCGGTTCGAAATTTTCGCAAATAGATCTGGCTGATTGCAGAGCAGTTGAGGTATTTTTCAATACGCTGATACCAGAGAGAATAGACTTCGCTGCAATTTTCGCGTCAGAGAGTCAATACTGTCCGATGGGAACGTCAGTCGCAGATGAGACTGCTCTCATATCTCGAAATATCTGTATTGCTTATAACATAATCGCACATTTTGGCCGGATTCTTTGCTTGGAGGAACGCTACGGCTGCGCGGTGATACTGTCCTCAATCAACGCGACGATTCCGGTACCCGGTTTCGCCTCGTACTGCATCTCGAAAGCAGCGATCGATTGCCTAGTGGCATGCGCTTGCAGGGAATTTAGTCCATTCCTCCGGGTGAATGCTGTTGCCCCCGGCCCGGTACATCGCGAAGACGGTGTTTTTCATGCGTTTCCAGGATTTCTCAGTGGGCTGGAGGAAAGACATCTCACTGCCAAGCGTTTGGCACATCCGGCTGACGTCGTACCAATGGTTGAGTTCCTGCTATCTGAGGCGGCCGGATGGATTACCGGCCAGACCTTAGTAGTTGATGGCGGTGTATCGCGCCACTGGGGAAGCCTCCAGGCCATTCCATAGGGGAGACCGCTTCAATGACCGTACATGCTTTCGACGCGGACAGTCACATTCTGGAGCCACGAGATCTTTGGCTGAAGTACATTGACCCAAAACGGCGAGATTTGTGCCTATCGATCGATGACCAAAATGAGGAGTCAGGCGGGCTGCTGGCGCGGCGTTCTTACATGACGTTTAAAGGAAGTCAGCTATTCCAAGTTTGCGGGAGCACGCCGATCGGAATCGCTGCGATTGAGGCTCTTGCTGGGCAAGCGGACCGAAGTGGGGTTTACGCCGCCGCGCGATCTCGTCTTCTAAACGTCCGCGACAGTCTCTTTAGCTATGAGGAGCAAACGCCAAAAGCGGGCTATGATCCTGGAGCGCGACTGCTGTGGATGGACAGGTGCTCGATCGAAAAGGCGTTAATCACCCCTACCTGGGGTGCGATGTGGGAGCGGTATCTCCACGATACGCCAGATGCAATCGCGGCGAACATGGAAGCCTACAATCGATGGATCTTGGAGTTCTGCGGCTCAGACCGACGTCGGCTATTTCCAGTCGGCCAAATCTCACCGGCCCACCTTGATTGGTCGTTAGGGGAGTTGGGGGCACTGGCGCGGCAGGGCGTAAACGTCGTGGCCATGCGTCCGGTACTGTATGGCGGAAAGACGTTGAGCCACCCAGACTTTGACAGACTATGGGCGACGCTGAACGATCTCAACATCGCGGTGTATTTCCATGTCTCCGGCATGGGCACCGGAGCACAGGATTTCTTCGAGGCGGGTTGGTATCTCGGCGAGAACAAAGGCCAGCACAATGGCGTGATCTGGAGCGTCGCGGCACACGTTCCGATGATGCTTACTTTGACAGCAATGGTCCGTGATGGGCTATTTGACCAATACCGCAATCTCAGATTGGCCTCGGTAGAGCACGGAGCGGCTTGGGCGAGGCCATGGCTAGAACAGTTCGATTCCGTATGGGATTTGCTAATCGCTCGAGGCTTCGCGCGTCCGACGCTTGCGGGAGAGAGGCCGTCTCAGCTGATCCGGAAGCACGTTTGGTTTACAGCTCTCGATAAGGAGAATCTGGAAGAAGTCGTGCGGGAATTGGGCTCGGAGAGAATTATGTTCTCGACAGACTACCCTCATCCCGAGTGTTCCGACTATCCGGTGGAGGAGTTCCGCCAACGTGCGGGGTCGTTTGCCGGCCCTACACTGGAACGGCTAATTTCGCGGACCTGTGAACAGTTCGTCGCAGGCAATGCATAGCTCAGGTCGCACAGTGTTCTGTATTGGGACGGGGTTCTCACCGTTCTCAGATTTGACACGCGAGGCCGTCGAAGCGATTGAGCGGTGCTCCACTCTTTTTTTCTCGTCCGAGTGTAAGGACGTCTTTGACACCGTTGGGGCGACTACGAGGCATTGCATCGATCTCAGTGATCTGTTCGAGTTTGGCACTCCTCGAGAAGTCGCTTATCAGAGAATTGGGGGAAGGATTCTGGACGAGCTGTCTGCTGTGTCTGTTGTGGGGTGGCTCACACGTGGGCATCCGGGACTCATTTGCGGCGTCACGAGCTATCTTATGGGTGCCAGACAGGATTGCGAAGTAGTTATTGTTCCGGGAATTGCCACTATAGATTACTGCCTTGTCTTATTCCCACAATACTTCGCCGAGGGCAGCTTCTCGGTCTGGAACGCGCGGAATATCGTTGAGGGCGGCGCTAAGATTCAAAATTCGGTACCCGCCATCATACTACAAGCATGCTCGTCGACAACAGATCTACACACCAAGGATTACAGGCCAAAACCACCGGCGATCACAGACCTAGCTAGGGAGCTCGTGAAAACCTTTTCTGAGGAACATCCTGTTCACGTAGTTGCATTCTCGCAAAACGCTCTGATGTCGGCTGGAGTCGTTACTCTCAAGGCCATGGAGCTGGGTAAATACCCCATTCAGCCAAGCGCGACATTAGTCGTCCCCGCGCTCAGGCCGAGAGGAGAAACGCGTGATGACCCAAGACGACGGTCGCGACAATGGCTTGATGTGGCGTTCGAGAGTCCGCTCGAAAGATTTTTGAAGAAGCTGCCATGACTACATTGGCTCGAGGGCAGATCGAGTTCGTCCGATATCAGGCGGCGGTCGTCAATCCGCGAGCTATGGGGCTGGACCCAGCCCAAATCAGCGATCCTGCCGCCGTTCACTGTGGCCCTTTCGTCGCAGCATCGACGCTCGGATATTTCTTGTTTCCGCCATTTGAAGCCGAAGTTGTCCATACTAGCGAATCTGAGTTTCGTGTCACAACCGATGACCCCTTGCGCGAACGCCTTTGGAGCGAAGTCGCGCGTGAGCTGCATGGATCGGCCACCCCATGGTGGTGCTCGAAGATTCGCGGCGTGTTCCAGATCGATACCGGTTTTCTCATATCCACAGCCCCTGGAACAAAAGTGCTAGTACTCAACCCACTGAATAGAGCAAATGACCTTTTTCACACGCAAGCCGGGCTTGTCGAGACCGATGTTTTTCGAGTTCCCTTTACGATAAATCTTCAATTGAAACAGGGCGAATGTTCATTTTTACTGCGGAAGACTGAGCCTATTGCGCAGATCATTCCAATTGACGAGACGGCACTCCAACGTGAGGGGCCGACAATATCTGATATACGATCGCACCCGGAGCTAAGAGCGGAGTGGATCTGCTACCGGGACTTTGCCTTTGACATGCACAGAGAAGCGGGGCGCGAGACCCGCAGGACGAGATCAGCCTACCAGAAGTGGATCCGCGCGAGGCGTAAGTAAGGACTGGTGCCGTGAATTCGGGACATAATCAGCAGCTGTGCCTTGGAACATGGTTTGGGGGTCGGAACATCAGTTCCGACGAGATGAGGCGCGTTTATGACGGGGCCGCGGAGCTTGGGATTGCTGCGTTTGATACATCTCCGCGGTATTGTGAGGGTAGGAGCGAGTCGGCGCTCGGCAAGTGGATTTCAGCTTCATGTATTAGGGAAATTGAAATAACAACGAAGATATATACTCATGAGTTGCTTCCAGCGTTGTCTCACCAGAAGGCACTCCAACACGCACGTGCTTCTGTGTTGAGAAGCATAGAACGACTCAGCATCTCCAGCGCAACCACTGTGCTAATCGAAACGGCAGACGTCGCCCTCGATCCCAGTTGGCTCATGGAATGTATATACATTCTGTTGAACACCGGAGTGATCTCGGGGGTTGCCTTGAATCGTCCGTCGTGGCCGCTCCTCATGACAGCGCTAGCAGCTTCGAGGTGCACGGGTCGGGGCTGTTTTGGGATACATACGTTTTACAATTCAGTGGTGGCGGAGTCACTCCACTCTGAATTCGACATCTATCGAGCGATTGGTGTCCCGGTTGCAGTCTATGGCATCCTATGCGGGGGTGTGCTTGGACGAGGAGGGAGGCCGCACCTTTACGCCCAGCAGTGGCTTGCACACCTTGGCCTCACCGGAGCTATGGTCGGCTTAGATGGGCTAACGAAGGGGGCGTTCACCCCCGACCTAATGGGCATATTAGAGCCAATTCGCCGTGAAAGTTCGATCAAGACAGTTATATTGGGAGCGACGAATGCCCGCCAACTCAAAGAACTCGCCGCGGCATTGGTAGGCGACAATCATCCGAATTGCTAATAAACCTGTCGGCGCGGCTTGGTTGCCGCTACCGACATTCAAATCGTTGAAGCGCGAACGAGCAGGCGGCTTCCTCGAATACTGGCGACGCATTTATCTATCGATCGTAGTCAAGCGATCGTGAGAGCTCAATGTAGGCGATAGAGGAATGCTGCGCCATCTTGGTAATCGCGCCTATAGGTGCGTGGCCAAGCACGACCTCACCCACTTGCGTGCCGGGCTTAAAGTCGAGCGATTCAAGGTCTTCGATGGGACCGCGCACAAGCACCAAAAGGTGTACGACCTCCGTCAAGTCTGCCGCTGTTGCGCTATCCAGCCGTGCTTGCAAGCGGGGGTCAAGCTTCGTGAGCCAGGGCTCCCGCGCCATCTTGTTCGCAGGCGCTGCGCAAACTTCTCCAATTTGCAGAAAGCCAAAACCGAAGCCGTTATTTGGAGTGACAAGTCCTTCCGAGCCGGCCGCGTCAGTGAGGATTCGCTTTAGATCGATCCACGTAGCGTCCGGGCGACACTGTAAGAGAAGGGCGCAAGCACCGGCGACAATGGGAGCCGAAAAGCTTGTGCCGCTCACCGACTGGTAGAGTGGCTGCCGATTGGGCGCGGCGTTCATGTTTCGCGGGCTCGGGGCAGTCACGTTAGTCCCAATTGTTGCGATCTCTGGTTTGATGCGGCCGTCCCGTGTCGGGCCGAGGCCGCTGTTCGGGGCCAAATTCGGTGTGGGTGCGGTCTTGTCGTGATTGCCGACTGTGACCGGCCGCCGCGCAGTCGAGGGAACACCAAGCGTGAGCTGTGTCTCTTGTAAGAACGGCGGCTGCCAAGCCGAGGACCCACGGTTGTTGCGATCGACCCACGCATTGAAGGCGCCGTTGACGACTTTTATTCCGGTGAGGGCTATGGTCCAGTCCCCCGCCGGGATTATCTGGCCATCTGGCACGGTGATGATGACGCTGATTAAGTTGTCCCCATTCCGCGGGTCATTGAGTATCGAACTGACTGCAACAGTTGTTCCGTGGCCGCCCACAGGAATTGGATGCGAGCTTTCTCCCGGGAAGATCGTGCCGACAACGGTCGGCGGCACAGTTGGAGCGGTCACCGTAACGGAGAAGCGGTCATGGCCGTCGTACCAGATTTCGACATCGTCACTCTGGTGCGATTCGCTAAAAGTTGGGTTCCGATACTGTAGACTGAGGTTCGCCGTTTCACCCTGCGCCACCGTGCCGGCGGCGTGCGATTTACTGCCAGTCGAGTTGCCTGCTGAGAGCGTGATCGCGCGACCGGGGACTGTGAGCAGTCCGTCTAGGAACTGCTCGCCGAGGGTTGTGCCGTCGTGCGGACCCTGATTGTCACTAGCGCTCAGGTTGATCACACAGGGGAGCCCGGCTTGCTCGGCGCGTGCAAAAATGTACGCGCAAGCATCAAGCACAGCGACACTGTCAGCTGCGAGCTGAACACTGGCGGCTGGGAGTGGGTTGACGAAAATAATCGTGCTCGCCGGTGCACCGCCGACGAATCCTCCACCCCCTAGGCCGTTCCCGGCTGCGCAGCCCGTCACGAAGGTCCCGTGCCCCTGGAGGTGACTGATCGGGAACCCGATCAGCGGTGCCTGCGGCTGGTGCCGCACTATTTGATAGGCTGGGTGGTCGGGGGGCGCGAAAGCATCCAGCTCTGCATTTATCTCCGCCTGGTTGTACTCTACGCCGTAAGTAGCCCCGCCCCTTGGCATGAAGCCGGGTAGCGCTGGTGCGACCGGAGGGCCGGATTCTCCGGCCTGGGGGATCAGAGTCTGATCCCAGAGGAACAGCAGTCGCGATTGTCCGTTCCCAGTGCGGAAATCCGGGTGGTAGATGTCTAACGGACTATCTATCACGCCAACGATCACATTTGTGCCGTTCACGGGAGAGGGGGCCGCATGTAATGTATTGATCTGGGTGAATGGGATAGCGGTGTTTAAGTCGTAGAACCAAGGCCGGGCAAGCTCAATAAAACGAATTGTTGGCGATCGCTGGAGCGCCTGCAACGCAGAGCGCGGCAGGAAGGCTGTGAAGATATCGCGTGACTGGAAGCGGACCATCGCGCCAAGGCGATTGAGCCTGCTTGCGCTCGCGTCGCCTTGGACGAACACGGAGAAGAACGGCTCGTTGAACCGCGAGTCGATGTCGTACGGCAGATGCACGCCGGCGCTTAGCGGAGCGAAGAGCTGGGCGTCAAGCTTGCGAAGCTCATTGGCAAAGCGACGTGCGCCAGCTTCGTCGGGGGATCGTTTCAGCTCGCCAATTCGCCTCGCAACTGCGTGTAATGACCTATCCTCGGCGTCTCTCAACCTGCGCAACGCGCTGATCGGAAGCTGGGCGAGGTAAGCTAGGCGCGGGTCGAGCTTAAGGCTCGATTTACCGCGGACAAGTGGGACCGAGTGCCGTGTTCGTCGCGGACGAGCCATTGTGCGTCCTGTAGTAACGAAATTCCGGACTTGTGATCGCCACCGGATCAAAGAGGATCACCTCCAAGCCGATGGCCCTCCTGAGCAACTTTAATACATAACCGATGCTATACCCAGAGCCAGACAACTCAGTTGAACTCGTAGCCGTATTTCCTGCGGTCGTTGATATCCGTGGCCAAAAGCACCATCGATGTCCCGGCGAGCTGCAGGAACTCCAGGGCGGTGCACCCGGCCCTAGGGCCGACGCCGGTGCTCAAGCAAGGCCGTCGTCACCGCAGGAATACGCGGCTTCGACCAATCTCGTTCAGCACTATTATCCCACTGGCGCGGTCACAGAACCGCATTGACCGGGAGCTAGACTAACGGAAGCGAATCGTTCTCTGCAGCAACGAGAGCTTGATCATTATTCGGCCGCGACACCAACTTCGGCGGGGTCAGGCACAGTAGCATTGAATATCTCCGTGACGTTGCGGCGTGTGGTTGAAGACTTGTCGCCAAGCTTCTCAGCTATCGTCTCGACCACTTCCTTGAGCTGCGCGGCCTTTGGTTTGAGGCCTTCCTCGATGGCCCTTATCCGGGCTTCCATTGCATCAAGGCTTGCAGATGCTTCCGCACCACCCGTGTTTGCAGCAGTCGGCTTAGACTTCGGGCGCAGCGCCTTTTTATTGACGGTGCGTTTGGCAGGTGCTGCAGCTTTCTCGTCTGCCGCAGGTTCTGCCTTGACCGGAGCTGCCTCCGCCGCGGCGGCCGTTAAAGGCTTCTCCTCGGCCGCTGGCGCCGGCGAGGGAATTTCGACGGAAGGATCTCCCCCTTTGGCATATTCCGGGGTTGTCGCCGGCACGGGTTTCGGTGACAGATAGTCGACTTCCGGCACTTGCGGAATGTTGACCTGAGAAAACGCCTCGGCTGATTTGAAGGGCTGTGTTTGGAAGAAGCGAAGCTTTTCACCGAAGATCGGCCGTTGTCCTTCGATGAGCAGGATCATCTTGTTTTCCGGCATTTGCCGGACCTCCTGCGGCATCATCAGATCGCGTTCGCGTATCTGCTCTACCTTCGTGCGGCGAGGCAGGCCCATCAGTTCGATCGTACGGGACTCCGACTGGTAGCGGATTGTGCGCTTCCCGAGCGCGCGGGATGCGTACTCGGCTGTGGCCTGGTCGTTAGCGCCGAGGACGAGCTGATAGCCACAATTGCCGAGCAGGGAATGCCGGGACGTTTCGCCGTAGATCTCGTCGAGGTTCTTCAAATCCTGGACGATGAAGGCGAGCTTGATGTTATAGCCAGCCACATACGGCAACTTGTTCATGATTTCGTCCATCCGCTTCAACTGTCGGAACTCGTCGAGCAAGAAGTAGACGGGGAGGGAATTGGGATCGTGCTCGAGCGTGAGAATATCCATCACCTGCTGCACGAACAGGGTCAGGAGGGGGCGCAGCAGGGTGATGTCGGTGATGTTCGGCGCCAGGTAAATCGAGATCGGCCGGCGCTTCATTGCCCGAAGATCCATGTCAGTGACATTGGTTGCGGCAACGATCCGCTCGTTCTTGAAAGGCCGCATCGCCTTTTGAATGTCCAAGAGAGCAGACGCGGCGGCGCGTTCCGATAGGGCGATGTAGGAATTGAAGCTCTCGACGGTGAACTTCGAAAGGTAGGGCTCCTTCTCTTTGATGTATTTCATGAGCGCCTGGAGGTCGACGCCACTGTTAAAAAAGGAATTGACCTCGGCGAGGTTGCGCCGGTCTTTGTAAAAGGGGCTTTCCGTGATGTAGCTGATCACGCCGGCAAGGACCTGTTGGGCGGTCGCTTGCCAGACGGAATTTTCAGATTCCGTGTTCTCGGGCACAAGAATGCTGGCGATGTTTTGAATGTCGGTCGTGCGATTGCCGCGCTCGGGCCGGATAAAGTCCAGCGGGTTATAGCTGTTGGTCTTTTCGGAGCCGGGCGCGAATAGGAAGACTTGGCTGCCGTTCTGCCGGCGATAACCCGCCGTGGCCTTGAACACTTCGCCCTTGAGATCGGTGACGATCATCGAGCCTTCGTGCATAAGCGCATTGGGGATCACATAGCCCGCACCTTTACCGGAGCGCGTCGGGCCGATGATTAGATGATGCCGATCGTCCTTGGTGCGGAGAATGTTCCGTCCCATCCGCCCGAAGATATGGCCTTGTTTGCGGAACCATTTCACGCGCCGAAGCGAAGCTATGTCCTGAAACGCGGCATCCCCCAATGGGTTGCTCGTCGGCTTCAGTCCGATGTATGCGACGAGGCACGCCACCAGCAGCGCCGGCACCATCGAGCCGAGCGCGACCTTCTGCAGGGCAGGACTCGTCTTGTAGTGCCAGAACTGTTGAATCGGAGCGAAGGGATTGCTCGTGATCGTCGTTTCGAGGATCCGACCGTCCTTATAGAAGAGCTGAAGCCCCAGGCCGTACCCGAGCATCCAGACAACGAACGCTATCCCGACGCAAAAGAGCAGGTAGAACGCCTGGAGCTGCTTCGTCATGACTCATCCCGGGCGAAGAAGATCTCAGAGACGCCGCGCTTGCCGCCTTCACGGCGCAGCTGTATGACGATCGGGATGACCATCTGGATATACGACATCAGATCCTGCTTCGAAAAACCCGCCGACATACCGGCTTGCTGCATCATCATGGCGAGCTGTTCATAAGCACCCATCGGCGTATCGGCGTGAA
>Ga0315913_1000555_pt1 | contig 34530 bp, 18 predicted proteins | sample MpolsnodulesMG_FD_207736 | JGI IMG/M metagenome (GOLD analysis project Ga0315913, IMG submission 207736) | Medicago polymorpha root nodule microbial communities from Los Angeles, California, United States - small nodules | ecosystem: Host-associated > Plants > Roots > Nodule | place: USA...
TGAATCTTAAAGTGTTTAAGTTTCTATTTGATTTGTGATTAATGATTTAATCAAGATCTGTTTTCAATGGGATTTCTTCCGCAAAGAGGATTAAAATTTTGAAAAACCCCTCTTAAAATCCCTTCAAGTAAGTGTCGCAAAATGCTAAATTTCTTGTAGTGATTACTTTTCAGCTAATCAAAATAAAAAATTAGATTGGTAATCACGTAAAACTCAATTTAGATCGATACTCTTTTTACTACTACATAGCACTGTACACTTGCACGGCTATCAATATACATCTATTTCTCCTTAATCAACGATTACAAACATTTAAGTTATCATAAATCCGCATCTTATCATTATAACTATCTATGACCTAAATAAATAATAAATAGAAAAATGCAAGATCAAAATCACATGAAACAAAAAGCATAAGGTAGCCTATTAGATCTTCAATTTGAATTTTAATGATGTTGTTCATAAGTTTGTCTTAGTTGATATATTAATATTTATAATTCAAAATTAGGTAAATTTATGTTTTCCTTTTATATATATATATATATTAGATCCAACTATAAGCGAGACACACGGTATTAAATAGGGTGATACGGTCCCCATAAGGACAACCGATGAAGTGGAATAGGGTGTGAGATTAGAACATGAAAATGGAGCAACCGCTTTCTTGGACTCAAACAAATTAAACACTCGCTTTCTCAATGTTGAATGTATATTTCCACCTTAATTAATATATATAACATCATGATACAAACTATTTTTATGATTGAGAACTCAGACATATACAACAACAAAAACAAAAACATGATCAACGTAACATAGGGTACCTTTTCATCCACCAAAACTATTTCTATTTAGTTAATATCTTTAAAATTCTAGAAAATTGAAATAGACCACAAGCAAAACACCCTAACCTACAAACAACATGTCTCTTTTCCAGGCTTAACATCACAAAGGTTATCAAACTATTTTTCCACAACTTTGTTCGCCTCCATTGCAAATTCAAATTCAAATATATTACTACGGTTGTGTTTGGATGAATGAATCATCTTAGAAAAACTTCAATATATAGACTGGTTATCATAGATACATACATACATACCTCAGGTTTGTTTTCTTCTGCTCATCACTAACATAACATTCTAATCTACTTCTTTTCTATCATTTCATATTCTCTTTCAAAATGTAACCTTATAAACCACACTTTAGGAATCTAACCATCATAGCGTTACTTGGTTCATCAATTTATTTTGTGCTATTTCAATGTGAAATGTATTTTGTAAATTATAGGAAGAGGAAGTTGAAATCGTGGATGAAACTGAGAAATCTAGAACACGAAAGGGTCCTGTGAAGAATTCTTAAATGAAAAAAGTATTGGTAGGGATGGCTGTGATTTAACATGGATTGGACTTCCACTAGAGCCAATGCACTAGTTATGCTAAAAAAATTGGAATATGGGTGGAAGAAACCAGCGTGAGTTAACTCACACTGGGTTTCAGTGTGTTTTTTTTCGACGTGAGTTAACTCATGTTGCCATTTGCACTAGCGTGAGTTAACATGCGTAGGGGTATTTTGGACATTTACTTTGGGAATGAGCAAAACCGTTTGGGTAAAGAGCAGAATTCAAAACAAATCACTAAAATTAATAAGAACAAAGATCTTATACGCAAACATAAAAAGCCTCTTATATCAAAACATGTTATATGCCTCACTTATTTTTGAAGATTATTGGGCCGACCCTAGTTTCCCTCAAGGAAGACATGAGCTTGGAGCATACTATAAACTCATGCTGAGTGCATGGGATTTTTTAAGTTCCAACATGTTTTACATACAAGTTAGGGTATCTTGCACCTATTGAGAAGATTAGGTGAAAAAGATGTATCAATTAAGTTTATTTGAATTGATTTAATTAAGTTTATCTATCTACAATAAGTACTTGTAGGACTGTTTAAGAGAGTTTATTGAAACAATTTATGACATGTACTTATGAGTTCTCCACATCAGGCTATGAAAACCGCTTATAGCTTACATAAAAAAGTTTGACTCTTTTATTTTCGTTATAGGAATGATTTATATATAAACACTTATATTTGAACTTGTATATAAACACTTGTATTTTCCGAAGCTACCATGTAAATATGGTAACATGGTACATATTTGAACTTTTATGTCATCCAATTATACATTTCTTTTAGTTTTCAATATCAATATATGAATATATAATATAATATATCATCAATTTATTTTTGAGCTATGAATCTTTTATCAGTTTAGTCAATAAACTATAAAAATAAATTAAAAAATTGACGGATTTTAGTCAATATAATATAGGTTTTCATATATTTTAGGAACCAAATTGACGGATTTTGTATGGTTTAAAGATTATTTAATATATTTTTATAATTTAAAGACAATTGAATAGAAGGTGATACATTAGGGACTGTGGTTTATTCATTTCTAATATAAACATCAAACATTTGATAATATTAAAAGTACTTCGTAATAATTTCCAAAAAAAAATACTTCCCCAAAAAAGTACAACATAATAGCATATTTTTGCTAATATAAACATTTTTTTATTTTTTTCCTGAATTTTTTTTCCACACAATACAACTTGGATGGCTTGAAGGTGCATGTAATCGTAAACATTATTTATTTTTTGGTTACAATGTAATCGTAAACATTTAGATTAGTATATAATATAAGATTATTCTAACTTATGTCATAAGACCAAAAGTTAAAAACTAAAAATGAAATTAAAACATGATTTTTACTATAGAATTTACAATTTTCAATAAAAAAGATTTATTTTAATTTTTTTACCAGCGTGTCTTAAGAACACGAGTTAAGAAAAAAAAGTTATTTATGGGTCTTGTTAACCAATACCTCAGGACAATGATTAAGGAATCTACAAATAGAAATTTTGTCTTGAAAATATAAGATGTTACTTTTGATAAAGTAATGATTACATAACTTTTTCATGAAAATTTACTTGTTTTAGATGCCTCCATTGCCCTTAGCATTCTCCTTTCATTGTATATATTTTCTCTTTTGTAAATCTAACAATTTACTCTCTCTCAAAAAAAAAAAATCTAACAATTTATTGTTCTCCTTTAAACAAAAACATAATATTTTATTTTTTACCTTTCTTTGTACGGTAAAACCGATTGAGAAAGTAGATCATGATTCATGAGTTTTCATGCTTGAAATGAAATTCAGTAAAAAATTGTGAGCAGTAAAAAAAAAGTAAAGAGTGAGAAGGAATAAAAGGGATGAAAAAATGGAACGACGGCGACAAGATCCAGTAACCGCAGCAAACAGACGAAGGCCGTTGTGGCGACCTATGTCGACGCAAACTGCAGCTACCGGCGGCGACAATTCAGCGAAGGCAGTAGTGGCGGAGCAAATCTCACAGACGGTGCAATCCACATCAAATCTTCTTCACCTCATGCAAAACTCTTCTACTGCTCAGGTACCATTTTCCCTTCAATTTCATTCATGATCAAAATAAACAGAAAAAAAATTAAAAAGAATGATTTTGATTCTAATGGATTTTAATTGAAGATTGTTGTTTGGTAAACCTATTAGTATGTTAAAGCGTGATTATCCATGAAGAAATGTCACCAGACACCGGACACGAAACTGACACGTCAACACTAATAGTAATTTAAGAAAATGATATAGTGTATGTTTGGTTTTGACTAGAATTGATTTTGAGCGAATTGATTTTGTAAAACTGATACCGATTAAAAGTAAGTTGAAGATAGAGTTATTTGTTTTTAGAAGTGAAATCAAATATATACATCATGATATGTGTCGGTGTCGGACATGCCTTTGATCAGTAGCACAAAGCACAGACACATACTCAAACATCCGACATGACATGGACACTGAAATGTTGACACCGACAATAATTTGAATAAATGACATAATTCAATGTAATCACATATGTCGGAAACTGACACATGTCAAACCCCAAATACAAATTTGATCAAAGGTGTCAGTGCTACATAGGTGATTATTGATGTTGTTGTTGATTGATTTTTACTTTTTTAGGGTCTTGACTTTTGACTTTTTTTGTAGGCTAAACTTGTTAAGCTTCCCAAGAATCTTTTGGCGAAGGTTTCTACTATCAAGAACACAGAGCAGGTAATTGAATTGATGTAAAAGGTGGTTGTTGAGTGTGAGCAAATGTTTGAAGTGTGTGTAATGGATTATGGTTTGTTGAACAGGTTTTAGGGCAGTTGCCGAGAGTAATATCCTCTCTGGATGCACACATGGAAAATGGATTGCAAAAGTTAGAACCTTTTCTTTTTTGATTGATTAATAATTATGAATATGCTGTATTTTTGATTTTGAACCGAAGCTGTATTTGATGTGTTATAATTATGAATGAAATGAGATTTAACTTTGTGCTGAAACTGTTATATTCATCTTGAATATATATTGTGTTGATGGCTACTGAAGCAGTGTTGTTAATTTCGGATTACAGAAAATAGTGATTTGTTCAAATTTGATTGCATAATAATGTGCTATGACACCTCTATAGCTGCTATTTGGCAACACTTAATACTAAATTGCATTTTGCGGAACAATAGCTGTTTGTTCATATTATGCTATAAGCTATAGCCGCTATTTGACAACACTGATCGGAAGGCGCTGCAGTTTTTTTTTTTTAATATTGCTGATTTGAGTTGCAAATTTGTAGTGTTCCACAGCTGAAGACTGTCGTTCAGTTACTCGCAAATATGGAAAGTAGCCAGCTTAGTTCACTATCCCGAACCCATGTTCTTGAGAAGGTACGGATATGATGATAGATTTGTCATTGATTTAGTCGTAAATATTCGCCTTATGATTGCGACCATGGATTTAGATAAGGAGTATGTTATAAGAGGGCTTAACATGGCTTCGTCGGGTGAAGCCGTGACAGCACAGTTTTTGTTGTTCATCTAAATATAATGCTCTCTATAATGAAAACCTTTATCTGTCAGAGAAGAAAGAAAGGACACTTTTTTTTTATAAAAAGCTTGTGTCTGAGGTCAACTTTAATGATGAATCATTTTCAATTGCTTTCACCTATCAGGAACATGAACCAGGAAACCAGTCACAAGGGACAGATTAATCTAACTTTGGCTGCTTGGGAGTTTCCCCTTTGATCAGTTCATGCAGAATTTTTCAATGCTTTGGACTGATCATCCTTGACTTCATCCTACCAGCAATGTTTCTTCTTGTGTCTTTCTGCAAAGCAAACAACAAAGATTTGTCCCTTCTTTTGGATAATGTAAATCGTGATTCAACTGTAGAAAGCTGTCAATATTATGACTTATGAGTGACAATGTGCCAAATTTTCAGACTGGGAATCTTGACTTATGAGTTCAAGGTCATGCAACTAATTGATAGAGAACAATTGTCAACATATGTATGGATGTGTTCACATTTTCAGCTTGTGCTTTTTTGGTTTTTCAAGTTTTGGTTTAATAAACAAATGATTTGTAACTAATTCTCGTGTTACCTCCTTGTTATTGGAAAAATTAGATGTTGGAAAAAGCTAATTCTAATAGTTTTTCATTTTATCTCAATAAAAAATATAGTTTTTCATTTTAGAATCAAAATAGATTTTTTTGATAAAATGATTTTTCTAAGAATCTTAAACAACATAAAAATGACAGAAGTGATTTTTTTATAAGAAAAAATATAAAAAATTCTAAAAAATCTAAAACAACCCCATCCTTAAACTGTTTCTGCTGCGCGAAATGCAATCTTATCATTGAATGCAGTACATTACTCTGCTATTATTAACTTCAAAATTCAAGAGTTGTATCATGTTTTGACACATTTTTGCACCTATTCGCAATATTCCTGCAGAGGTATTAGATCCTGTTATCCGAGGACAAGTTAGGGGACAGTCATTGCTTCAACCAAAGTTTTATTTGATTGCAACCATACAACCAAGTAAACAAGAGCAAAGCTACAGAAGGATTGCAAAGTTCTCAATTAGAGATTGAATTTTGCTTATTGACCCCAAAGCGGTTCGCTTTGTAACTTCCGAACGGCTTTTCTGTGTATTTATAAGCCTCTGGAACGTTGTTTTTTAGGCTTAAAGGAGCAAATAGGGGGCAAAAGAGCAGTCATCAAGATTTTTGCAGTTTGCTAGGAAAAGACCACTACTACTTAAATACCTGTGTCCACTTTTTCAAACAATCAAATTGGTTACAAACCTCCTCATTGATATTTGATTGTCTAGCTAAGTAATTTTTATTATGTAATTAGAATTGGATTGGAAAGTTAGTATGACACATGTATCGTGAGGATGACTCTAAGTGTGAAGATTAAGAACAATGGAGCGTGAAGATGACTCTAATATGATTTTTTAAGAGCAATGTCCAACTCATATTAAACATTTACTATTTATTGACTATGTTGGAGCTAGTGGCCACTCCATCGATAGTTAAAATGTAATTTCTCTTTTTTTTAGTTTCAGACATCTTTTCATGAAATAATAAATAAATCAAAGGACTTAAGAATTCTAATCCCTCAACAAAAACCAAATAACAACCACTCCCTCCCTCCAATTCTCAACTATAATTATTATTTTTGCTTTTTTTTAAAAGGCTAATTATATGGTGCAAAAGTAGTTTGTGTATGCACACAGCTTTTACCTTTCGATTGAGCAGCCCCATAAGTGAGTTCTTATAGTGTACACCCCACACCATATATTTCTCTTCCTCCAAACTTCGTACCCTTAAATTTGAGTTCAAAACCGTGTGAAACTGACTGTATAAATCTGAACCATTAGATCACATTTTTAAAATCGAAATTGCATACTATGTGAAACAGTTACAACAGACAATCCAGGTCCCTTTAGCAATAGAGGACAATGCAGTGATTGGATGTGAGTGGGGAAAGATCCGGTATGATGGGTTCCATAATAGATCATTTGGAACTATCCAATCAAATGGTAAAGGAAAGTGGTGCAACGAAGTCTTGTTTCAAAACTTTTAATGTTGTAGTGTTTTTTTTTTCTTTTGAAAGAATGTGGTAGTGTTTTGTTATCTGTTAATATTTTTTTCTTCCAATTTTCAATCAACTAAAGAGAGAATTTTCAAAAGTAATTATCTATTGTTTTTTAATAATCTGTGTGCAGGTTTCATGCAACATCAATTGTTAAGAAGAAATGGATGGAAGACCGATGTTAGTTATAAACGTTCCCTTCTATCATTGTGTAATTTATGCTAGTCAGTAATCATGTTTCTACATTTATTTATACCTTTTGCAAAACAAAACAAAAAATAAAATACTTCTCATGAGTTAAAAACAAAAAATAAAAGCAAGAATAAAAAGCCGTGCTAAGTTATTTCATTTTTTTAAGCAGACTAATGTTTAAAACTTTACCTCATAGTATGAATAAGTAAGGTATCTGAAATTTGAACTCTGATCCTTGTATATGTTAAACTCATATGGACAAGTTATTTATTTTTATGTTTGCTTAAAAAGGAAAAGAGCAAAAACTAATATGATATCATACAAGTGGAAGATGTTTAAATTTTTAACTTGAGAAGCCATCTTTTTAAATAAATTTTAATTACTCGAATGATTAATTTATGTGGTTGCGCGTGGGACATATATTGGTATTATTTACAACAAGAATGTCCTTGAAGTACAATGTTTAAGCACTAGGCACCAAACACGACCATGTTTATTAACACAACCGGACCATGTTTCTTGCTGCCAGTCCAATTTTCCACTTGTTTTCTTTCAAATAGACAATGAGATTCATTTAGTGGTTCCCACCATTTTCAGAGGCTAAAATTCTTCATTCCTCTGAAACAAAAAAATATAAACCGCAATTATGAGAACTAAATAAAACCAAACAAAGAACATAATAAATTTGATATAAATGAACTAGGAATGAATGCAAAAGTCACAGAAAACATGATGCAATATGGACTGTCAAATTGCCCTAAGTTTAAAAACTTGTCTGTACACAAGCATTTTTTTTTTTGGTACATGTACTCAAGCAATTGCTATCGTCCAAACAAGAACAAAGAGAAACATTGAGTAAAAAAGTAAAAGCCCAAGATAACAATTCAATAAATGGCGACATAAGCAATTAAAAAACAACAGAGACAATATATATCAAGTGCAATTAAAGATTTACGTTCCTTCAAATCATTGTTTTCCCTAATTAGGACATTTTACTAACTTTTCTTTCTGTTCTAAACTATAAGTCATTTTAGACATTTTTGTTTTCTTTCACCCTATTTTTGTCTTCACCAATAATTAATAAGGGGAACTAATAACTAACACGAGGGAATATCAGAACATTATTTTTATCATATCTTTTCATGTATGCTCCATTAGTTGTACTTTAAAAGACACCATCAAGATTAGTGGACTTTCATAACGAAAGGATCGTCTTATTAAGCTACTTTTTTAAGATCTACAGATCAATATACATCTTAATTTATTAGTTTGTATCGTTAACAATCTAGGATTTCAACAAGAAATATCTAAGAGACGGCTATGATTTCAATGGCATAACATCACACAAATTACAAACAATTATATAATAAAATCTAATGGATTTCTAACTTAGTAATATAAAGGTCCAATATTTTAAGTTCAATGCTCTATTATTTGACACTTACCCTCAAACTCATGATGTATTAACAAGAAAAATTGTGAGTTTGTCAAACAAAATACGAAAAACATATTAACCAATATAAAGTTCTAACGCTACCACTCAAGCTAAACTTTACTATGTTTTTAAGCTTGTTACAAATTAATCTGAAAAATAAACTAAACCAGCTGATGACATAACCAATATGACATAACCAATAGAGAGAATCAAACAAAGTGAGTTATCATCATAGAGAGAGCATCAAGAACCATCACCATCAACAAACCAAAGAGAGAAACTATCCAAACAAAAGAACCAATGGAGAGAGAGGGGGGAGAGAGAGAGAGGCAATCAATCACAAGAATTAATAGGGAGAAGTGTTATTAATCAGAAAAATCAGCAGGGAGAAATGCAATCAATCAGAAAAATTAATTCAAAAGAATCAATGGGGAGAAGTGCAATCAAATAGATAATCAATCGGGAGAAGTGCAATCAAACAAAAGAATCAACATGAAGATGTGCAATCAAGCAGAAGAATAAGAAGATGTTCAATCAATCAGAAGAATCAATAGGAAAATGTGCAATCAAACAGAAAAATCAATGGGGAGAAGTGCAATTAAGCAAAGAGGAAGAAACCGAAAAGAGGAAGACAATCAAAGAAGAAACAACAACCAAATAGAAGAACAAACCGACCAACAAAGAGAGGAACCAAACCAAAAGAGAGAAACCAAATCAACAGAGAGAAGAAAAGCAACAACCAAAGAAGAAAATCATCAAAAAGAAGAACTAATCAAATCCAAGCCAAACCGAACAAAACCAAACCAATGAAGAGAAACAATAAAAGAAGAAGGAGCGTTCAAAGGGACGAAACTGCATCAAACCAAATCAGCTCCACAAACAAATTCGTTCGGTAAAATAACTAAATTATGCCATGATTAATACCAAATTGTATTGGAAGAACATCCAAATCGAAAACTGCCGAAATTTCAAAATTGTGCCAAGCAAGTTGCATTGTCATGACAGAACCAAGCCAGAACCTTAACACCTAAATTTCAACCACTTATGGAAGCCAATATTAACAGTCTCAATTCAATTAATAATGCAACAAATTGAATCTTGACCAATCTAGCCAATAAAAAAACGAGAACAACTTCTACAGCCCAACAAATTCTACGATAAATATTTTCAAAATATTAACTTTTTATAATTTTTTACTCTAGATAATTAAATATAGGCAAAATACCTATTTTGGACCTTTAAGTTTGACAAAAATATCAGGTTAGTCCTTTAAGTTTCTAAAGTTTCAAATAGGTCCTTATTACCCTTTTAAAGACTCATTTGAAACTTAAAAACTTAAAAAAAAACTTCAAATAGGAAAATTAAATTAACAACTTAAAGAACTTATTTGAAACTTATAAAACTTAAAAGACCTATTTAAAACTTAGAAAAACTTAAAGAACCTATTTGAAACTTAAAGGACTAATCCGATATTTTTGTCAAACTTAAAGGACCAAAATAGATATTTTGCCTTAAATATATCAACAGTCAAAGTTGTGTCTTGACATGTGTGAAATGATTGACTGTGACACATATTTTAAAATAGAGGGAGTATTAATTAATTATTTAAAAATACACACTTTTTTTCGTTTTCCACATTTTTTCTCAATTATATATGTACCAACTGGAATATTTAAATACTTGTGAGAAAGTATTTTCCATATTTAAACTTGAACGATTGGATTTCTTACTGTCAACCGATTAGTTTTGCTATAAATAAGGTACTGCTTGTTTTCTTCTTTTTCAATTTGTTATCATGATTTGAATGATATATATATATTTTTTACAAACATAAACGATATTCATTCAAATCTTATATATAAAATGAAGAAAGTTATGCCCATAAACCTTAGTAAAACCCTAGGCCAACCCTAACACATTTGACTTGAATGCCTTTGTTTAGGCGTCAAAATACAAACTTTTTAAAATGACAAAACAACAATTCTACCATTCTGTGTCCTTCAACAAAAAGACTCTGCCATTTGTATCCTTGGACGTGTAAAATGCACTCTAAGTGTCAAGAGTAGTGCATTCAACATGCTAAGTATTACCCATACAATAGTCTGAGTGTCATGACTCATGATGGATACATACAACAAACCAAATGTTAGAGAAATACATGTTGCAAGTCAAGTATTACCATGCAATAAACCAAGTGTCATAACTCATGAATACATGCAACAAGTCAAATGTCAAGAGGAATACACGCATCAAGTCAATTTTTACCATGCAATAAATCAAGTGTCACAACTCATGAGGAATACATGCAACAAGCCAAGTGTAAAGATGAATACATGCAGCAGGCCAAGTGTCACCCAAGCAATAAACCAAGTGTCATGAATCATGAGGAATACATGCAACAAACCAAGTGTTAAAAGGAATGCATGCATCAATCCAAGTGTTACCCATGCAATAAATTAAGTGTCGTGACTCATGAGGAATGCATAAAACAAGCCATGTGTCAAGATGAATCCATGCAGCAAGCCAGATGTTACCCATGTAATAAACCAAGTGTCATGAAGCATGAGTTATACATACAACAAGCCAAGTGTCAAGAGAAATGCATGCAACAAGCTAATTGTTACCCATACAACATATCAAGTGACAAGAGGAATACATGTAGCAACCAAGTGTTAACCATACAATAATCCTAATGTCACGTGGAATGCATGCAACAACTCAATTGTTATTCATCCAATAAACCAAATGTCAAAAGGATTACATGCAATAAGCCAAATGTTATTCATTCAATAAACTATATCTCTTTCTTCTACCTTTATGCATCACAACCCTTTTTTTCCTTCATGAACTCACCAAAACCTTCACTCTCTACCATCTCATCTTTTTTCTTCTAAAAAGGGCATCTCTCTTATTCTCTCATTAGTCACAACCCTCTCTCTTTCTTCTGGATGTTCTCCACCCTCCCCTTCTGTGCTCGCTCTCCGCAAATTCCTTGACATTTGGATCGTACATATCTACTACAGCTTCTTCAATTGACGAATTCTTCTATGAGTTTGTAAACACCTGGATTCACACCGCCAATGGATCCATCTCCATGATCGCTTGATCCAATGTCAAACCTTCAGTGGTTGACAATCACAGCTCGCCATATGGTCAATAACATGTGGCTTGAAATCAGCCTTCTCCTTCTTCTTTCTCATACGGTACTACTCTCTCTCTCCCTCCCTCTCTCATATATATTGATTACTAAATGATTAAATAATGGATGTAAATATTTTTTTGCTAAAAGTTTTGGAATGATTATAGATGTGTATGATTTCTTTTAATGAGTTAATGATCTGATTATTTGTATGGTTTATTTGTTTTTTTGCAGATTTGTAGAATTCCTTTTTTTTTTTTTAGGGAAGATTTGTAGAATTCTAAATAGTGAACAATCTTATAAATACATGACCTAATACATACGTAGACTAAAACATAAAATGAAATTTCTTAAATGAAATTTCTTTCATATATGTTGTTGAAGGATTTCAATTCATTTATGTGATTGTTATTATTTTTATTAATGGATTTTTACACGAATAATTTGCTGTACATTTTTTCCGAATTGAATTCATGACATTAGTTCACCACAATTTCTAACAATATTACATTTTACATATAATTCACCCGTGCGAAGCACGTGAACGTGATTTAGTTTATAGAGTAAATCAATATAATACAAATTTAAAGTCGTTTAAAAACATAAATGATGATTATGTCAACAAACTCATGACATCTATGTTAATAATATAAAATGACATTGTATATATATGCCTACAAATACAAATGTAACATTTACGTTTGCCTCCAAATCTGTAACATTTCGTTGCCTAAGTCATTAATTGAATATACACTTGATCAAAACTACTTTTTTAATTTGAATCAAATAAACATTGTATTAAGACAAAAAATCGAAAACACACCACACAAAAACGTGAAATCAACACGAGCAACAACGAAATCACAGAAGCATGCGACTGAAGATTGAGAAAATACACGAAAATTATTTATTTAACTAAAAGAGGAAAAAATTTAAAGGGATGATTTCAGACTAAAACTAATACTTAATCATCTCTCATTAATAAACTAAAACATAAAAAAATTGATGACGATTAGAGTTTGAGAAGGAGAAAAGAGGGACATAACAAATCGTTTTTTTTTTTTTACCAACTTTGTTAGATTTTTTATAACCAAATAAAATAAAAATGTATAAAAACACTAGTACATGAACACACATGGGTCATGCAAGAATATTTTAGTAACAAACAATGTAAATTAAATATACAAGTTAATTTGTCCCAAATTCCAACTATGTTACCACTGACATTGTAATATTCGTAGCTAAAGACTGTCACAGCTCTGTCACATCACATGACTCAGATCAAAAAACTTTATTTTTTTAATCTTTTCTCTCTCAATTCAAAATTTATCCCTCTCTCTCTCTCTAACAATTATCCTCTCATTCATTAACCCATCACTCCGTACACGTGTCACTTACCATAAATCATTGAAAACATCATCAAACCCTGTCCCACAAACATCATCAACGTTCACAAACTCTTCTAAATCACCAACCTTTGACCCTTTGCCACGTGGAGGGTTATTGTTTAAGGCACATGATAAGGGTTGTTGTAGGGTAGTGTAGCGCTTTGTAGAGTGTGTGTGTAGAATAGAAGAAGTAGTAGAGGAAGGTGTTTTGTTTTGTTTGTTTTTGTTGTGTGAGAAAAGAAAAAAGGAATCTTTTTGAAGGTGGAAATGAGAGTATTGAGGTGAAGTGTTGGTGGGTTTTGCTTAGATTTGTGAAATGTGATGAAGGTTTGTGAAAAGATTTTATCTTGCATTGTGTTTTTTTTTTTGATGGGTTGTTTTTGTACTTGTTTGGATCTTAGGTTTGAGATAATGTCTTTATTTTTTCTGGGTTTTTTCTTGTTTTTGAGAAAAATTTGATTTTTTTTTTATGTTGCTGTTATGTGGAACAATAGGGTCTTTTTGTTTTTGTTTGGTGGGGTTGAGATTTGTTTATTTGGAAATAAATTAAAAAAAAAATGAAATTTTTTGGGGGTGGTTCACTGGTTTCTTTAGTTGAAAGCATCTTTTTTTGGTTGTGTTTACCTTAAATGGGTGTTTGTTGAATATAAAATTGGTGGTGTGGGCACACAAATGTAATAGATTGGTTGTTTGGTTTATAAATTAAAAAAAAAAGTTTTTACATTGCATTGTTTTGTGCAATCATTGTTGTTTGAGTGTTGACATTTTGTGTTTATTGGTGAAATGGTGTTTTATAAGTTCATTTGTGTGCTTTGTTCAGTTGATGTAAATATGGGAACTATGTTTGTGGAAGTCAAAATTCTAGTCAAATGTGGAAGAACTTGTTTCATGTTTATTCTTGAGATTGGAAAAATAGTTTCTCATCTTCCTCTAAATTTATAGGTCTAGCTAATTATAGTTGTATTTACATTGTAAAACGAGCAAGGATATGTTTTTGTTTTCCAGAAACTCTTTGTTTAATTGGTTATTTGTGTGATGAAAGTTAAGCTTATTTCAGGTTATTGGTTGGTTTCTTAAAGAAGGAACATAGCTCAACAATGTCCACTTTCCACTGTTTTTAAGCTAAAATTAACGAATACAATTTCTCTTTAAGTTTAACTACTTTGATAAATTTATCAGTTAAAAGAGGACATGATTGAGTTCTGTGTTCCTTGGTTCCATTCTTAGTGGACTGGAAATGATGTAGTTTTAATGTCGAAGATCAAGTTATGGGGTGAAATGTGAATCTAGTTCATTTTATAAGTAAATGGTTTTGTGGAAGGACAAAACATTCATAGATTAAGTTATTGATTTGTTATTTGGAAGGCAACCCTACCTAGGGCCTGTTTGTATTGGCTTATTTGAGCTCATCTACTGGCATAAGCACTTATGAGTCTATTAAAAGGAGCTTATGGAAACAACTTAAGACATGTCCATAAGTTGTTTCCATAAGCTCTCTTAGGATAGCTTATGAAAAAAACTTATAGCTTACATGTAAACAATTTGACTTTATTTTATTCGTTGTTATAGAAATAGTTTATACTAGATGTTTATCCCACTGGGCCCCAGTGAGTTAAGGCTTGGTTGTTGTAAGATGTAGTTCACTGAATCTAAGTAGTTGAAACATGACAGGTTTGAATGGTAGGCCATGGACTATGCTGCACTTGAAATTTACTTGGATTTTTACTAGGGGGGATCACATTCTGATTAGTGATTTGGGAGGAAACTGGACATGAGTATGCTTGTGGGGATATGCTCGAACCGCGTGAATCTGATATTCCTGTCCTGTTTCTGGTCCTGGTTGTACTTCCTTTGGTGGCTTATATCTTACTTGGAAAATGGAGTGAGACTGCTAAGAAGAGAAATAGGATAAATTTGCTTGCTCAATTGGCTGCTGAAGAAGCCTTTAAAGCCGAAGCAAAAATGGCTGTTGCTGATGTAATTCCCCCTCAACCTCAAGTTTTTTATACTCCAAAAAATTATTCTCCGAAGAATGAACTTCATCATGAGTGTGCTAGGTGTTCCGCTCCGGCTAAAACTCGCTGCTCCAGATGCAAACTTGTTAGATACTGGTAATTTTCTTTTAACAAATTGTATCTATGAACCTGTTTTTTTTCTTCCTCTTTCTATATCTTAGATACAATGTGGAAGTATGCTTTGAATTTTAATCATGGTTTCTGAAAGATTTAATTCAGATAGATACACTGTTGGTGTAAAGATTTTTTCCTCTTTCAATCAATCGTTTGTTAGATTATTAAAAGCGTTTGACATCAATCATATCTACTTTTAAAGTCACATATATAAATGGTTGTGATTTCTTCATGATGTAAATTTTCACATTGATAGAGTATCCAAATTTAAACTCATATCTGAATAGGGAATAAATATAAAATATCCAGGAATTAGATTAAAGTTTTATACAACACCAAATGAAAAGTACACTACATTTGGAATAGTGCCCGGTTTGTACTCAGATAGGTGATATCCAAACTAGTACTTGGCAAGGAAATGTGCTAGTTTTTTAGATAGGAGGGGTTACTTATTGCAACATAAATACATTGAAACTTTAGTATCTATTCTTTAATTGAATCACTTCTTCTATAACATTATGGTATGGAAAATTATCTGTTTGACATAGAGATTATTATTTCTTAAAATTTGAGCTGTAAGTGGTTTGCAGCTCTGGGAATTGTCAAATAATCCACTGGAGGCTATTTCACAAACAAGAGTGCCTGCCATTGGAAACTCATAATTCAAGCTCGTTTCCTATGGCTTTTCCGGTTGAGGAATTCGGTCACGGAAGTGCCTTTTACGAAAATTCAAACAACCCTTACTTTGGTTGCAATTTGAACCAGACTTTAAGTGCGAGGGAACCTTTGGACAATTTGATTCACCCTCCAATTGGCACCACCGCCGCTTCTGCTACAGTTGATTTTTCTCCATGTAATGGTTCTCAACCTTCCACTTTGGAGAGAAGACCTTCCCGTAAATCCAGCAGAGAAACACGGCGAAAAGATAGCGGTCCTATTTACGAATCTTCTCTTGAATCTTCTGATTGTAAAGCGACCGCTTCTCAGGAGACATTAATGAGACAGAAGGTTTACTTGTTTTTCTTTGATATCAAATTGGCATACACTTTGTACATAGACTAATCCATATTCAACTCTGATCATTATCCTAAATTGTTGCTGCAGTCAAGAAATAGTAACGATTCTGTGTCGGAGGAAGAAGCCTCAAAGATCAATTCTAATGACTTTGGAGTATATACTCATGAACAAGATGGTTCAAGAAACACAATGGATGAGGATGATAACTATCAAACTCAATATGAAAATGCATTTGCACCAAGAAACAGAAATGGAAGCTATAATGTGTCCGCTGTGAACAATGATGAAGGCGTTGATGAATTTGAAACAAACGTCGTTACCAAAGGAGGAAATGTAGTCAAGGGGATGAACCATCATTCCGATGAAGCAGCGCAACACAAATGCTCCTCTGAAACGACAGTTAAAGGAAGTGCAAAGGCTAAAAAGCCATCACATACATCGAAGGCCAAATTTTCTAAATCACCAAAGTCAACATCAAAGACGTCAATAGACTTTTGTGACCCTGAAATAGAGAAGAAAGGGAAAATTCCTGATGAACCGAGTTAGTACCATTGCCCTTTATTTTCCTCATGTGTTATCTTCATGTGAATCTTTCCTATAATTTGAGTTCACTTTTGTTCTATGTTAAGGTATTCTCTTTTGAAAATACTATCTATGCTCATTATGCAGAAGTTGCTGGAAGCAGAAGTACTCTCCCTTTGCATGGTATCAATGGCGTTACAAGTACTGGACTCATGAAAATGATGGGTTTGAGGAAATCAACAAAACATACTGCACTAGCCTCCTCAGAAAGCAATGGAGTAAGATCCAAAAAGGCAAAGAATATAAAGGTTAGTTTTGAGTTTTAATTTTGATACACTTTAATTTAAAATGTTTTACGCTGTCAACAAGTCACTCATGTGTGTGACTTCATAAATTAGAAATAGTCATGGTTAAAGTCATGATTTGACGATTATGTTTGATTGACATTGTATTTTTTTACACCGACAGTGGATATGAATTAAATCCTAGTTTTTTATGGATGCTTTCAAATTCAATTCCAGCTGTCTTTCTACTTGAAAAGTAAATATTATTCCATTATTAAAAATCGATGATGTTTCTAACATATTAATGTGTTGATCATGTCCCAGATGTTGTTTCCTTATGAAGACTTTGTCAAGATTTTCCAGAGTGAAGTCTTTGGCATATTCCCAAGGGGACTTTTAAATTGTGGGAACAGGTAAAATTAACATATTTTGTAAAACCCTTAATGTCCCTTTTTGGTATATTTGAGTCGTTGTTTGTTAAATATGTTTTCTTCCTCCTTACTTTGCAGTTGCTATGCGAATGCTGTCTTGCAGTGCTTAACTTCTACAAAGCCTCTTGTCGTTTATTTGCTTTATGGATCACATTCGAAATCATGTATTTCCATTCTCTCTCAATCTTTTCACTTAAACAATAATTCCGATTTGCCTCAAATTCCTCTCTTTTTTTTTAAAAAAAATTAAATTGTTTTTTTCTTCATGAATGTCAGGTTGTGCTAAAGATTGGTGTCTCATGTGTGAATTAGAGCAGCACATGATGATTTTGAGAGAAATTGGGGCTCCTCTTTCTCCTAGTAGGATACTTTGGCACATGCGGAGCATTAATTGCAACATGGGTGATGGAAGTCAGGAAGACGCTCATGAATTTTTAAGGTGATTTGGGATTATTTCCTATTTATCTTTACTGCTGCAGATTATGAGAATGTTGCGATAAATGAGTAGACACACAAGTTAAAATAGGATTAGGAATAAATGCATTAAAGAGGACACTAGGGTTGTACGCTTTTACCTTGTAAAAAAGATAGAATCTTTCTTTAGGTGGTTTTAGACTTTGAAACACTGACACAGACACGCGCACCGAATATGAAACTGATACTAAAACGTAGACACCACTAATAACTTAAGAATTTGGAAGTGATAAAATGTAACTACATGTGTTAGTGTCAACATTTATACATGTGTTAGTGTCAACATTTATACATGTTGGACGCCAGACACACCTTTAATCCGAAGCTTCACTGCTACATATGTTTTAAAATGCGTGGAGCCTATATAGGCCCGATAAGTTGAGTAAGTTAGAGGTAGAAGTCCATATGATATGATTTACTATAACTCGATAATATGATGTGTTTTGATTCATACAGTCAACTTGACCTAGTATACTGTAATTTCACTGTACTTGTTTGAAACATACATAGTTAATGCTAAATTATATCATTTGTTATTTATATAGGCTTCTAGTTGCATCGATGCAATCAATATGTTTGGAGGGACTTGGTGGTGAGAGAAAGGTTGAACCTAGATTGCAAGAAACAACTTTCATACAACATACTTTTGGTGGTCGTCTTCAATCCAAGGTGTGTGTAACCCATGTCTTGTGATTTTCTTTAGTTTCCTTAAACTTTACATCTTTTTTGATGTCATTTTGAAATTTTTATGTCTACAGGTTAAGTGTTTGAATTGTAGTCATGAGTCAGAAAGGTATGAGAACATTATGGACCTGACGTTGGAGATTTTGGGTTGGGTTGAATCACTCGAAGATGCACTGACTCAGTTTACTTCCCCTGAAGATTTGGACGGAGAAAATATGTACAGATGTGGAAGGTATGATCATTTAAGTTTTGTATTTTCTGCTGCAATCTATTAAGCACTGATATGGAAATGTCAACGCATGTAATAATTTGAGAAAATGAGGGTAACTGAATGTAATCACATGTGTCAGTGTCTAACACCGACACATGTCAGACACACCTTCAATGTAAGTTCTGGTGTTACATAGGTCAAAATAGAATGTTTAATTGGTTAGATTTTTTACTTCCAATAAAGATATGTCACTTTATTTTTATTGTATGCATTTTGAATTAGGTGCACTGCATATGTTCGAGCTAGAAAGCAACTGAGCATACATGAAGCCCCTAACATCTTGACCATTGTTTTGAAGAGGTTTCAGGTAAATCACAGCTCTTGTAAAATCGTTCTTTATTTTTTTTTTTATCTTTGCTTGGAACGCTAGACATTGTCTTTTTCTTGGTAATTGTTCTTATTGCTATTTATAGCTTTGGTTGGCGGCGTTAAAATTACTGGCTTTCCAGATTAACGGCATAAACAAATTTTTTAAAACTTTACTCGGATGTGGTAATGCAATCCTTTTCTTTGTAGTAATGATCTAGTATGGCAGGTCAATTTTCTGTGGCCATACGACCTTTTAAAACTAAAATATATCTATTATATATTTCTTGTTTTCTTTAAATAAGTATTACTACAAAATAATTATGGGTTGAGTCACTATAGTCCTGAATATATTGGAATTACAAAGTAACCCTGAGTGTGTCTTTGTTTCGTAATTTAATTGACTAACTTGACTAACAAAAGACATATTTGTGGACCAAACTAACTAACGAAACACATATTCGAGGATTAAAGCCGCTAAGGAAAGACACGTTCAGGGATGTTTTTGTAATTTTGATACATTCAAGGATTATAGTAACAATGCTCGACATCAAGGACCATAACAAGTGATTACTCTGATTCTGGTGATGGAAACATTACTTCAATTCGGCCTTAACCAATATCTCATGTTTGTAATTATTGTCTTCTGTAATGTGTGTCTAGATCCCATACTTGGATGCCAAATAATGTTTTGAATTTCATCATTTTCTTTATATTAACCCTTTGAAATATTTCTTGTTTTGTTCTATGTCATCAGGAAGGAAGATATGGGAAAATTAACAAGTGCATAACTTTTCCTGAAATGCTAGATATGATTCCTTTTATGACTGGGACGGGTGATATTCCTCCACTATATGTGCTTTATGCCGTTGTTGTGCACCTCGACACACTGAATGCGTCCTTCTCTGGACATTATGTTTCATACGTGAAAGATCTACAAGGCAATTGGTTCAGGATAGATGATGCCGAGGTAATGTTGTTAACCGCTAATTTATTGTTTGTAGCTGTCATTAATTAACTCTTCCAAAAGCTTAACTTGTTAGAAGAAATTGCATGAACGGTTGTTTAACCAACAATAACCATTCCCGTCGGTGCGTAACATTTTATACTAATATCTTGTATATTTTATGGAAATAGACTAAGAGAGATTATCCATTCAGTTTTTAACAAATTTTCCAACTTAATGTCTCATTAATATATCTTGATTTTATAGCGAAATAATCAAACAGCAGATACATGTTTTTAGTCATATTAACCATATTTCATACCAGTAATTTGCTTGAAATTTAACAGGTTCAACCAGTACTAGTCAATCAGGTGATGTCAGAAGGAGCATATATCTTATTCTATACGAGGTAGAGACCTAGTTGCTTCGACAGTTCTTTATAATTTGTTTCCTTTTATCTAACTACACGTTCAGTGAATATGATTTATGAATTTAACAAAGTGTCACAACACAATTCATTAACCATCCACCGAGCGTAATTAACCACGACTTTGAACATCATTAACCACAATTTTCAGTGTTCAATTACAAATGATATCCATTAAAAATTCAAATCTTGTTCAGATATACATGATTTCAAGTGTACAAATATACATCATATCTATTAACCTAGATTTATGTTTAAATATACACATGAAAATCAGGGTTATGATGTTCAAAATTGCGGTTAATTGTGTTCAGTGGATGATAAATGAGTTGCATCACCTTGTTATATCTATTTACCATTCGCTAAACATAATTAACCACGTATTTGAAATGCTTAACCATCCAAATTGCTGCTGAATTTTGTTGTCCAGGGTTGTGTCAAAATAACACAACTATTGTTTTATCGCATGCAATATATATGCTTCCTTCAGGTTTTAACACTTCATTTTCGGTAGGTCTTCTCCCCGTCCACCAGTAGAATTCACCGGGAAAGCCGTGCAGCAATCAGTTTCTGATTCTTCAAAGCTCTATTCATTGGAAACACAGAAACCGTCTAAACCAGGACATAGCCGGCACGTCAGTCAAAGTTTTGTCTCTGAACCTTCACCAAATACCAGGCCAGAAATCACCACTCACCTTATCGACACCTCTAATGGCTTCCTCAAAAGAAGCACAAATAGAAATGTCCATCCAGTAATACAAACTTATGCCGAAAACGTTAGGCACGAGTTTTCAGATGCCACCACATCAAGTGACTGGTCCATTTTCACAAGTTCAGATGAAGCTTCTTTCACTACTGAGAGTACTAGGGACTCTTTCAGTACTGTAGACTATGGTGATCCCTTTTCCAACATGGATCCAATTTCATCTCTCTTCAATTATACACCAGAAAACAACAACTATATGAAGATTTCACATAGTAGGCCACTAACAAGGTTCTTCCCTAAGAAGGGTCATATTGAAAGAGTGCAGAAAACAACTATATGGGAGTCCTAACTGGTTGAATGATTAGATGGAGTAGGTGCTTTGCCTCAAAATTTTCAATATTTAGTTGATTGAGGCATATAGCTCTTTTAAGCACATATGTATCTTTATTTTTTATTTTTATTGATAATTGTAAAAATGACGGTAGTGATCCTTTGATTATCTATTAATGCATGGAAGTCTTTTTCTCCGAATTTGGATTTTCTGCAGTTGAAAATACGCACTTACTGCAGTCGCTGCATATTGGAACAATTGGATAGATTTGGAGTCTGTATTAAATCTGATTGTTGATGTCCGAATGCGAGTTGTCTGATCTCTCTATCTAACGGCTAATATTGACTGACTGCGATGATTGCGTTGTTATCTGGCTGCAATGTATCCAGGTCCATTAAGTAAATTGTTTTTGAGGTTCTTGCTTATGTGAGATATATTATCATAATACTAGCTACACATTCTATATCAATTAGTGTTCATTTGAAGTAAATTAAGTAATGATGTATCAATTGTTGATTACTCTTTAGCTTACTAGATAAGATATACACCATTCCATTGTTTTAGTCTGAATATGAAATCAAACCATTCAAAATTTTCCTAAGTGGAAGGTTCTATCATGATTATGATATCACTCTACATTGATAGTTACTGATCTTTTTGCATTTGATTTTTTTTTTGAGGGAATCTTTTTGCATTTGATGGTAAGCCAGTCTTCTTATTCTGTGATATAAGCTATTTTTATAACAAAAGGTGAAATAAAGTTAAATTGTTTTCACAAGCTATTATGGAGAGAGCTTAAGGAAATAATTAGTTGAAAATAATTTTATGAACATGTTAGAAGCTTGGGGGGTTTGAGTAGCTCATTAATTTGAGCTAAAATATTAAAATATTAAAGGAGTTGAGAAGTTAAAGGTCTAGAGTTTGAATTCTGGCAAAGGAGAAAAATTAAAAGCTATTTTTTTAAGCTCTTTCATACAATGTCACTTGTGCTTATGTCAATAAAAAAGTCAATCCAAACCGTGTCCTAAATGTTGCTAACAATTTTTCAGAAGTATGTTAAGCATTCTATCCAAGATTGTAAGTCAACTTAAGAGCATTGCATAAGATCTTGAAAATTAGCTTCTAAACCAGCAGCTTCCACTCCAACAATTGAATCAGTTACAGCTTACAATTGCACCAAACTGTTTTGCTACCACGTACTCACTTTTCTATCTTTGTCATGTTTATTTTGTTAGGTCAGTTTTTTGGGGTCAAAGAGCCAAGGAATTTAACAGGCTTGGTAGTGCATTACTTTGACTTTGAGAGGTCTACAAGAAAATTGCTCTTCTCCCAAATATTTTTGCCCATTATTCAACACGTATATAATATCCAGAATTAATCCCCACGTGAGTTCAGTAGCCGAGCTAGGAATTTTAAGTTGTGGGGGCAATATTCAACATGTATATAATATCAAAAATATAAATTTTTTCACAAGTGTATATATACATCACAATATTTTCTACCACGTTTTTGAAAAAATGCAGAATAATAATTATTTCTTACATTTCCATGTTATATTGATTGTACTCTAAAAAAATGTTATATTGATTGTTGAAATAAAATAAAATCACAATTATAAAAATACTATGATCCAAAAATATGCAATATTAATTTAATTATACTTGCTACCAAGTTATTGTCGGAGACAAAAATTAAACAATTGAGAATTTTTTTTCAAGGATTGTAATGCTACTAAACAAAACAACCAAAATATCAACTATCCAAAATTAGCACACATAATAGTAGAATTGCATTCTAAAAATTTTTTGCCGGCAGGAACCCTCAGTGTTGTGAGTGGCTCCGCCATTGCGTGAGTTAACTCATGTTCGGTAAAATCAACGTGAATTAACTCACGCTGCTCCAACGTTACTTAACTTACGCCACGTTTTTTCCACGCAAAAATTATGAACATAGCAGAAAAACAAGCAAAATTTAAATAGGTTAGATGATACATTACCTAATTTTTGACGTTTGATGTGCGTAAAAACTTGTCTCCTGACATTTTCCAATGATTTGAGCTCAAGCTTTTGCACCAAAAAACCGCACTTTTGAGTGTTTTGGAGGTTAAGAGGGAAATAAGCGTGTGTTTGAAGTATGGAGGTGATGGGGATGACCTAAAACAAAAATGCATTGCAACATGAGTTAACTCACGTTAGCTTTGCAAGTAAGTTAAGTCACATTGACTTTTCACGTGAGTTAAGTCACGCCGGAGATACCAAGCGTGAGTTAACTCACGTTGGGGATATTTTTGGTAGTTTGGGGGTGGGAAAGAGCAAAATCATATGGGAAAAAGGCAATTTTCGTCTACATTGAATAGTGATACGATCTGAATAGGTGTTGTATTAGGAAAGCAACATAAATCAAATTCACTTCGAAAAAAAAAAAGTGTGTATTAAATCTGAATTGAGTTTTGGACTGAACCATTTTCTATCAAGTTCGAGCTTGTAATAATAAAAGTTAATATACATATATGAAAAACATGAAAAATGAGAAAAGTACTTAATGGGAATGAAAAAATAATAATGGGTATGATGTTGAAAAGGAAGCAAAAAGACATTTAAAAAAGAGTAAAAACTTAATAATTGGCTGAAAGATAAAATTAGAATGAAATTGAGATCCCACAAGTTTTTACGGAGTATTTTAGCAACATATACCTTATTGTGTATTAACAAATTTTTAGTTTTTTTTGCACAAATCAAAATGCCATATATATTAACAACAACAGTGAAGCTCCATGCACAAGGAGTGCAAAGAACACCACCAATCAAAGTTTACAGACACAAAGAGCCTACAAGAGTACAAGCAAAACAGACAACAATCAGTGGACACTCATACAAGGTAGTAGATGTCTCCACCAATCATGATAACAATAATAAAAGGATGCCTGTTTAGCTTTCAACCACAAAAAAGAGAGTAACTTGACTCGCTCAAAAAGAACCAAAGGAGTAGACACCATATTTTTGAAAATACGGTTATTACGTTCCTTCCATATTACCCAAACGCAAGCAGATCATACAACCTTAAAGAACGAGTGAGTACCACGCGGCATTTCCGCCATGAAGAAAACCTGGATGAAATGATCACGAATCTGACAAGGAGTAACCACCGAGATCCCTATCCAATTCCAAATAAGAAGCCACAGAGAGTAGGACAAATCACAATCAAGGAAGAGGTGTTTAGCTGATTCGGAAGCTCCACACCCAGTTACACAAGCCAAGTCGTTCACATGAAGGATATTTTGCCGCAAAAGATTATCTTTTGATGGAAGCCGGTTACGCAGGAGACGCCACACAAACAAAGACACTTTCTCAGGAATATTCCTATGCCAGACATCATCCATAAGACTCCTATCCACTTGCTCACCTGAAGTTGTGAGAAAGCGATAGGATTCCCGCACCGAATAACCATCAGATAACAAATTTTTAATTATCACTTATTAACACCCTCCTCCTTCTAAAAGATAAGCGGGTATTCCAGCAAATATCTATGTATAAGATATAATGATCCACGTTTTTTTACATAATGAATAATGTGGTGTGTGGGACTTGGTTTATCTTGGGCACCTCTTAATTATTCTCATGCACTTAGCTGTAGATAATGTTGACACCTATCATCATTGAGAATTAGGTACAAGCATGCCTAACCTAATTAGTTTAATCAAGAAAGCTCCTTGATGCTAAGCTTATAAATTAAAGCACACAACTTGAACTGACAACAAGCCAATCATTCCATTTGTGAGGCTGGAGTGCATTCATTATCCAGATTTCAATTCCTAACTTGACTTGGTTCCTTTCATGCTGACAAAATAAACCCACTAATGTGACTTTTTTATTTAAATAAAATTCCAACCTGATTATTGTGAAACAATTTTACAATAATTAGGATGCATCACATTACAATTACAAGCGAGTTTCATAAGGATGCTTCTATAGGCTTACATCGTGCTTGTGTTGAGGACCAAGAAAACAAACACACTAAGGTTGTTTTTAAACCCCAAAAAATCAAAGATGTTTGAGTCCTTATCAGATAAAACCTTCATAGTGTGATCTGAAAAAGAGTTAATAGTCATTTTAGTCTCTGAATATGTAACGAGTAGCTGCAATAATCCTTCAATGTATCGAAATTTCAAAATAGTCGATGATTGTGCATTTTATTAGTCAAAATAGTCTGACGTTAAAATAGTCTTTCAATGATGATATTAACTATTTTCATAGAGATTGATATGACAGTAAGTATTTAGGGACTGATATGACAATAAGTAAGAATTTGAGGGACTATTATGACAATACTAACGAAACATTTTAACGTAAGAAACTATTTTGATTAACATAGCGCACAATCAATAACTATTTTAAAATTTGGATACATTAAAAGATTATTGTGACTACTCGATACACATTCAGGGATCAAAACTACTATTATAAAAAAAAAAAGAAGGCAATCTCCCGATTATTGATTGGGAAGATAATCATAACCAAAACCTAAGATGGCATGAGTTTATCCATCAGATCACCCAACATATTATATAACCCACCCAAATTAATTTTTCATTTTGGAAAAGAAGCTAACAAAAAGAATAGAAAAAAAGGGTAAAAATTAGTCTCTATGATGCATCTCTCGTCAGGCATTAACTTGTAGAAGCAGAAGCAAATCCTCTGATGACTCCAAAAACTCACGTCAAATCTCACAACTTACAATCCACCCAAGTTAATAGTGTTGAGGGTGAAGAGATATATTGTCAAAAACTCATATTTTAATTTATAGTGAAAAATAATAAGATTTGAAAAATGGTGGATTCTAAGGTGAGGGTGCAATCAAGTCCCTCACCTAAAATATAGGTGGACCATCATTAAAAACCGTTAGATTAAGCAATTCACTATATCATATCATGTGGTAGCCACACTAGATTGAATTCTTTTCTCTCCCTTTTTTCCTATTCTCATCTCGTTCCTTCCATCCGATTTCCATTGGTCCAGCCATTTCAGATCTTAGTACATGCAACCCACAATTTTTCTTTCCTTCTCCATGTAGATACTCATAACCAAGAAATTAGAAAGAAAAAAATAATAATAATTTAGTTTAAAAAATTGGACGCCATTTTAATACACAGAAGCATGGTTTGATCTACACAGAGGAATAAAGTTCCATATTGTCTAACACAGTATCAATCTTCAAAATTGTACAATAAAGAATTAAATCAAATAAAATATGATTGGGATTTGCTTTGGTTTTCCTTTTTGGTTATTATGTTTTTTCTGTTAAAATTATATTTTCTCAAAATTGGTTGAGTTCAATGTGGTCGTGGTTCATTCGCCGTTGATTTCAACCATATGATTTCGATTTCCTTCTTCATCAACACAAGGAAAGGTTGATTAATATTTTCTCAAAATTGGTTGAATTCAATGTGTTTATGATTTCAATGTGTAGACATGTACATTTTTATGCGCTTTTTGTTTAAATAAATAAGGTGTTTTTGTTGAAGATCATCATGTCAGAAGCTTGCCCAACATATGCAAACTACAAATTGGGGGAGCGTGAAAAAATGTTACAATAGTTTGATTTCCAAAAACAAACTATTTTGTGTATTTTGGTAAGTGGAAGATGGTGAACACGGGGAAGAGAAAGGAGCAGTATTGTGTGTGGAAATGGGTAGAATTTATTATTTTATTTTCCAACAAATCGCCATCAACTTAATCTAATTGTATTATTTTGATGTTTCACCGGTGAGGGACTTAATTGAACTCTCACCTTAAAATTCACCTTGAAAAATATACCTACGTTATTCACTTAAGAAATTCAACAGTGTTGTCGTGAATGTGACCACATGCATGCACTTAAATTAGAGTTTCACATGGAAATAATAAAAACTAAAAAGATTCTTTTTATAAAGAGTGAACATCTTATAAGTTAATCCAATGATGGCCAAGTCTCTAAGATTCCAAAATCCAAACAGATAGTAATTAATCATAAACTTCTTACTTAGAGTTTGGCAATCGTTTTGAGGATTCTCAGAAAGTGTCATATCATGTCAAAATTAAAGGCCTCATGGAAACCGAAGTCTAATTATCAATTCCCCTGGGTCTTAATCCATGTTTATTATGATAGATCCCTTTAAAGTACTCCCTCCCACCTCAGTTACAAGAAAAAAATGTATGCATTTGTTGACCTCAAATATAAGAAAATATCAACTAATCAATTCACATTATCGTCATTTTTAAAAAAATATCCTTACATTAGTTAGAGTATCTCCAAAAATTTTAAGGATGGAACTTTATAGTTTTAAGTGAGTTCACACGTGCCAACTCAATTTATGATACTCATATTTTTGGGATATTGCTTGTTGGCACGACATATTACAAGCACGAAAAGGGCACGATATATTTTTTTTTGTCTAATAACCTAGTGGTTAGAGCTGACACAATTAAATATGGAGAAGTGAGGTGTCAGGGGTTCGAACCCCGACCCATGCATAAATTATGCAATGTCCCTACCAATGCAAATACACGGTGCTGCTTTTATTCTCTCTCCCATGTAATGCATACATCCATTTATTTAACAAATCGTGTGTTTGTTGTCGGTTAAAATGTCGTGCTTAATAGTACTGCTCATATTCAATACTCTAACGAAAGATTCAAACTCTAAGTTGATATTAAATTACACTAAAAAACCCTAAGTTGATCAACTCAAAAGTACCATTTCTCTCTATCTATTCTCTCTCTACCATTTTTACATTTTCAAATGCACAAAATTAATATTATTCCTATAGAACTCACTTTTAAGACATCTAAATTATGCAACTTTGACTAAGGCTCTGTTTGGTAAAAATAGCGGATGACTGATAAGCTAGTTGATAGCTTATAGCTTATAGCTGATGGCTTATAGCTGATGGCTGATAGCTGATAAGCTACTTGAAGTGTTTGGTAAAATTAGCGGTTCAACTAGCTGATACATGTAAAATTACATAAAAGGACATTTTTAATTCATAATAAAGTTTATATCAATTAATGTTTAAAGTATTTAAAATTTAAAATTTGTTAATTTAAGTTTGTTATATTAATTTTTAATCCCTAAATGTTAATTTATATTTATTTTCATTTGTCTAAAAAAATTAGATATAAAGTGTAAAAAAGTTCAAACATAACAATAAATAAAATATAATTCTCTCAAAAAAAAAATTTGTACAAAAAAAAATAGTGAAGGTAAAAGTAACGTTCTGATTTTTTTTTTTGCACAAAAATAATGTGTCATTTCGCTTTACTTCTATATACGTAAATATAGCATATAAAAGTTTGACCAAAAAAAAAATATAGCATATAAAAGTGAGATTAAAATCCCTAAAAAAAAAAGTGAGATTAAAAGTATTACAAAAAAAAAGTATTAAAAAGAAGTGACATTAAATATTGAAATGTAAAAAAAACGTAACAATTGTGACGAAAAAAAACTTAAACGTAACGGTAAAAGTTATCCTTTTCTATTGAGAAATAAAAAGGATCTTTCATTCATAAAAAATAGCATTCATATTTAAAACATATGCATTTTACTTTATAATATAATAAATGATTAAAGGTTAAAAATGGAATTTAGTTAGACTAATAAGGGTAAAACTGGAATTAAAAGTGAAAAGCTATAAGCTATAAGCCCAAACGCTATTTGGAATAACGTTTGAAAAATAGCTTATAAGCTCGTGAAATAAGCTATAAGCTCGTTGTAAAAAACCGTTACCAACAAAGTATTTTTTGTCAGACGAGCTTATAAGCTATCCGCTATAAGTTATAAGTTCGTTTCTTGGCCTTGCCAAACAGACCCTAAATCTATGGAACCCAAAATTCCATGTGGCACACTAAAACAAAATTGTATTATTAAGAAGTCTCTATGCTACTTATGTTGGAGATGCTGTTAGTAAAAGCATTTCTTTTTGTACATTTTTTTTTGAGAGAGCATTTCTATTCATACATGAAATCAAAAGAATAAAATAAATGCATTTAACTACATTTTATTAAGTTTGAAACGTGTTTTCTCAACTTATAATTAAGGCTAGAGGTATCTTACTAATCTTCTCTCAATAATGCTTGCCGTTGAGAGTGTACGGGTATTGAGATCCTATAAACTAATAGGTTTTGACTATTGAAGATCATAAGCATGCTAAATGAAATCTTCAAATATTAGCTACATTTAGTGATAGATCTTGTCTATGGTACCTTAAGGACCGGCAGGGTCATTATTTAAGAGCAAGTAGACGCTTGAAATGCAAAGGCTCACATGGTTTGTTTAGCCTAAAAGTGTTGACGCCTTCCTTCACAATATTAGTACACTTTATTCCTATATTTATAGGAAGGGAAAATTTTGATAGAATAACAATAGAAGAATATAAGACCATATACAACAGAGTACCTTAAACTTGATGCTTAAATTAATTTCATATGTCCATATCACTCATTTTACGGTAATACTTAATAAACAGTCATTTTCTTCAACCCAGCACCTCAAAAGAAATTATTAAATAGGTCCTACAAATAATTTTATATTGTTACATTTAAACAAAAAATATTTATTTTATTAAGATTTATTAAATGGAATCCATGAAAAATGAAGAGAGAGAGAGGGTGCTTCCATAGCCACCTTTCTCCATAGCCACTCATATGTTATACTCCACAATGAGGGTGCCTATTTAATATGGTGCTAAATAGATGAAACACCGACCATTTTGGATGATCTAAGAAATTAGGAGAAAATATTGGCTTAATACACTTTTGGCCCTCTAAGTTTCCCAAAGTTGTGATTTTGGCCCCCTAAAAAAACAACTCTTTCAGATCCCCTAAGTTTACTTTCTATTGTAATTTTAGTCCCCTAGCCCAATTTTGACCCAGTCAACGCTGACGTGGACACATTTTTGTATTTTTTTTATTTTCTAATTAAAAAATAAAAAAAATTATTTTAAATTTTTGTAATAAAAAAAACAAAAAAAATATTGTAATTAAATTTTTTTGTAATTAAAAAAATTTAAATTTTTTTATTTATTTTTGTAACTAAAAAAAAACTTTTTTATTTTTGTAATTAAAAAAACAAATTTTTTTATAATTACAAATTTTTTTATTTTTTTAAAATTAAAAATAAAATAAAATAAGAAAATTTACATACGTGACACCCACGTGTCTGTTGACTGGGTCAAAATTGGTGCGTGGGCCAAAATTGCAACAGAAAGTAAACTTAGGGGGCCTAGAAAGAGTTGCTTTTTAGGGGGTCAAAATCACAACATTGAAAAACTTAAAGGGCCAAAAGTGTAATTAAGCCAAAAAATTACTTAAGGTTCTTTTCTTATTGAGTTTAGGGGCTAATTTTTTAAAGTAGTTTAATTGATTGATAATTATGTAAGTATACACGAGTGATATCTAAAATTTTAGTTAATAATTTTTTTGGTAGTGTTACAATGTAATGAGGCAAAAAAAAAAAAAAAGAAGAGGAAAAAGACAAAATTAAGTTCCAAGCTTATCTGTCAGGATGAGAGATTTCATGTCAAGCGGAGGGCAGTTCCAGTGAGCAGAGCACTTTGCATGTGATCCTTCCTTAGTCATAAAATCTGCACAAATATTTTGTTCTCTAAGAACATGAGTCAATATTTTGTATTACCATTTCTATGTAAAGCATCTCTAATATGAAGGATGTCAGTAGCATAAGTGTGCAAGGTATGATCACGACCAGTAATAATCAGGTCAACTGCTTCCAAACAATCACTCTCACAAATAATGTTGACATAGCCTTTTTTTCTACAAAAATCAAGACCTATCTGGATAGCACGTAACTCAGCTAATAACGCATCACCTCCAAATTCATAGTGAGAAAAACCCGCTATCCAATCTCCATCGTTGTTACGAACAACACCACCAACACCTAAGCAACCAAAATCTTGTAGAAAGCTACCATCAATATTGAGTTTGAGTGTACCTTCCGGAGGGGGGATCCAATGAGCTAAGAGGCGCGATGAGTGTGGGTCCAAACTAGAATTGTGATAGTAAGAAATGCATTCATCATGTAACAAAAAGATCTTACGCACCACATCTTGAATACGTCAATGTTGATCCTAAAAAATATAATTGTTTCTCCAACACCAAGCATACCATACTCCTGTAATAAACAAAGTAGAGGAAGTACCCTTTGTCATCTCATATAGCCAAACCTTGACATCGAATTCAAAGAAAAAATATATTATAACTCCCCATATTCAAGCGGAGCCAAAGCTCTTTAGAGTGCGGGCAATCACGTAAACAATGAAGAATATCCTCTATGGGTGAAGAGCAACGGGTGTAGCTTGGAGAAGCTACCATGTTGCAATGACTCCGACGGACATTAATAGGGAGATAATTATGATAACAAAGCCATAAGAAGTGTTGGAGTTTTGCTGGTACTTTTAAGGCGCCAAAGCCAATTCATGTTACAATTTCCATTCCAATCTCTATTTTGTTGGAGAAGCCAATAGTATACACTTGAACAAGTATATTCACCTTTCTTTGCATGTCTCGAAGTCGACGCATCTTGAAGTCGTACATCCAAGTTATTAGGAGCTGGAAGCTCATGAATATAATGAACAATATCAGTTGGTATCATAGTGGCACGACCTTGCAAGTCCCACCTACCATCATCCCACACATCCTTCAAACACATAACTGAATCACTGATGTTAACAAAGGGCACCAATTGACAGAGGAGACCGAGTTGTGTCCAGTCAATATTCCAAATCAATGAATCTCCGGAGCCTACACGAAAACTATACCCTGCAGCAAAAAAATTAATGGCATGTTGAATACTGCGCCAAGTGATGGAGGGTTTATTATGTTTCTTATTCATCCATAAAAATTAATGGCATGTTGCCCATGTATTTATGGGAAAGAACTTTCACCCACAGTTTATCTTTATTATGAAGCATGTTCCACACTAACTTACCAGCAAAGCTAAATTAGTAAGTCTACCTTCACGAATACCTAGGCCACCAAAGCGTTTAGGAGTTGTAACTATATTCCAATTAACATGATTCCAAGTTCGAGAGAGCCCATCACCACCCCAAAGGAAACTCCTTACCATCCTATCTAACCTATTGCAAACATGAGAAGGAAGATAATGAAGTTGCATGGTATAAACAGGAATTGCTGTTGTGACAGACTTCACTAAGCAGGCTCGTCCTGCTTTATTCAAGATATTTCCTTTCCAAGTAACTAGCCTTTTTGATACTTTATCAACAATGTTATTATATATATTTCGAGAAACTCGACCCTTGACAAGAGGAAAGCCAAGGTAATGTCCCAAATCAGCCACAAATTTAATAGTTGAAATATCTTGTATCTCACGCTTTCTTTCCCCTTGGACCATCCTAGAACACATAGCTTTGGACTTTAAGGTATTGATCCTTAATCCCGAAGCTGAACAAAAATCCTCAAAAGTATCCATAACAATTTTGACCTGTTTAGTACTAGCTTCACAAAACAACATAACATCATCAACAAAAAGAATATGAGATGATTGTGGGCCACCCTTAGATACCTGTATAGGTTTCCATACGCCACTTTGTACTTTTTGTTGAATACTAAGAGATAGTTTCTCCATACAGAGAACAAACAAGTAAGGGGATAAAGGATCGCCTTGGTGTAGACCTCTAGATAGAGTGAAATGATCGGTTTTAGCACCATTCCATAGAACACTCAAATTGCTAGATCAGACACAACTCATGATGAGGGATATAGTTGCTGGTAGGAAACCAAAATCATGGAGAGTGAGTTCTAAGAAATCCCAATTAATAATTAATAACATTAAAAACGTCACCTCAAAAAAAAAAATCATAAAAATCGTGACAAATCAAATACATGCGAGTAGACACTTGGATACCCATACCTATTTCTCTTCTATTCGAATTTGAGAGATATACATTTGTATTTTTTTTAATCTTAATTAGTACATATATACGAAGATAAAGAAAATTTGTATAAAAGAAAAAGAAAAATCAAGTAATAAATAAGCTACATTAATGATAGATTGTTTGAGATAACATGAATTCAAATTTCGGATGAAACAATTTTTAGCCGGATTTTATTTATCTCTTAGACTTTCTATTAATAGAGTTTTTTTTACATGAGAACCAAAAAGTTAACATGAAAAAGAAATAAAAGCTATGCACCAAAAATATAAGAAATTGTAAAGTGTCGCGTCATTTTTTGGAGATCAAGGCTATTTGATTAGCGTTTGACTCACTAATTTATTTCACGACTGATCATTTAATTTTTTTAGAAAAGGGGGAAAAAGTTCGAATTACCCCATATTGAAAAGATTTAGGGTTCGGGGGTTAGTTATATTTAGGGAAGGTGTTAACACCATAAATATCCATAGTATCCGATGGAAACCTCCTGGTTTTATTTAATGTTTTGTGCTATAAACTTGCTTGCTATTGAAGAAAAAAAAAAGAGTTTAAAGTGATAAAGGGAAAAAAGAGACCTATTTATCTACATTTTTTTATTGATTTGGAAGGACGAGTGTCCTTTGCCTACGTACCTGTGAGGGATCAAAACCTCGTAGTTCGGGGTAGAAATTGACGTTTGATTTGTTTTGTGTTTTTTATTAGTTTTGAAAAAAGGTTTTAAAATAAAAAGCCAAGTGGCAAATAAGAATTGGTTTGTATTTTTTATATTGAAAGAGAATAGACTCAAAGTAGAATTAAATTGATTGACATTTGATTAAGAAAGAAAATAAAAAGAACGATCACTTGATTGAAAATCAAGGTTTATTATGAAAATATTTTTGTGATTTTTGATGTTATTT
>Ga0315913_1000556_pt1 | contig 34494 bp, 10 predicted proteins | sample MpolsnodulesMG_FD_207736 | JGI IMG/M metagenome (GOLD analysis project Ga0315913, IMG submission 207736) | Medicago polymorpha root nodule microbial communities from Los Angeles, California, United States - small nodules | ecosystem: Host-associated > Plants > Roots > Nodule | place: USA...
CTACGTCCACTAGCTTTTTTTAGGGAACTACTTCATCTGTCCCATAATACATGATGGAACATAACCCTATTTTATTTAGGGTAAATAAAATATCTTTACTATTTTATTTCCCTAATTTTATGAAAATGATATTTAATCACATGTAAAACACACATTAAATATTGGTTGTATACATTAATAAAATACAAGTAGTTCCCATCCTATATCAGTTATTAATGCACCTCTTTCTTTACTACTTCAACTTTATTTGACATTTAAGTTTTAATCGTAAAAGTAAAACACCTAGTAAAAATAATAAAAGAAAGATAAAATTTTGCTAGGTTTTAAATGGGACCCTTAAATGTCAAATAAAGTTGAAAACATAACCCTATTTTTTTTATGTTGCAGACTTGTAGTCTCCTCCCTTACTTGTACTGCTGCCGCCTCCTCCCTTACTCAAGCTGAAGGTTCCATTCTGAGCCTCCTTTAGACACTTGGCCTTAGCCTAGCACCCATAACAGCAATCTCCAACTGTTCTAAAGAAAAAGCCTTCTATTATCTCTAAATCAAAATCTACATTCATCCAAATAAGTAGATCTCAAATTAAAAAGCACATATTATATCTAAATTTTCCATCATGTTCTTGCCTTCTTCATCTTCTTCCCTTCCGTGTCGGATCTCTCTGTTCAATGATTTTTTTTTCCTTCAGTTTTTCTGGTTTTTTCATTGACCCGGTCCAGTTCACCAAACCGGCCAAGTCACCGGTTTTTAGTGAGTCATACCGGTTTTGACCGGTTCAACTGCATGTCCGATCCAATAAGCAGACCGAACCGGTCACGTCCCCGGTTCAACCGGTCGGACCGGCCAGCCCATTCTAAGTTTTAAAACTATGGATATTTTACTCTTTTTATTTGTTATGCCTCCTCAAATTGAATTCATTTAGATGACACAACTTTCATTTTTTCAAAAAGGAGAATGAAGACGAAAGATCTGTGTTCAAAATTAGAGCAAAGTAGAGAAGAGTAATATATAAACCCCTTAAAAGGCCACTCCTTAGAAGTAGAAAATAATCATAAAAAATATACGATTCTGCAAGGTCAAGGGAACACAACCAAGTCCCTTTTGTATTCTTTACTGTCTATATTTTTTAATTACAATTTAGTGATTTACTATCTTTTTGAAATCTATGAAAATTTATTTATTTAAATATTGATCTGTATTTTAAACAATTTTCTTTTGATGTAATTGTCGAAACCCGATTTTTCTGTCCGTCTATTCTCGGATTGCTCTTTGTGAAATTTGAATCTTTTAATTGTATTTCTGGTAGAATATTGTTGCTATTTCAATAAATTGATAATTTTTTAGAACGATCAATTTTAATATTATTAGTTTTCTATTCATAAAAATATATTATTCTTTTTTAATTTGTTTGATTTGATGTAACGTAAATGCAATTTAATGTAATTCACTCATTTTAATATTGTTAAAGTAAATGGAAAAGATTTCTTTTAAAAAAAAGTAAATGGAAAAAATACAGCCAATCTTCATTTTTTAAAATTGTCTTTAGCCAAGTTTTTGCACTGTGATACAATATGACGAACATTTAAATAATGGTTCATACAGGATCACTAGGCATGAGTATAATCTGAATTTTTAGTTCTACACAGGTTAAGATTTGGGAATTGAACAAGTTTACATCAAACATTTATATTTATCTATTCGGATATAGGGACACATATTACTTGACACAACTTTGACTTTTTCTAGAAAAGAGAATGAAGGCAGGACGTCTATGTTAAAAATCAGAGAGAAGTAGAGAAGACTGATCTGTGAACCCCTTAAAAAGGTCACTCCTTAGAAGTAGAGAAAAATCATCAATAATATATGGTCTTCCGCAAGGTCAAGGGAACACCACTGAGTCCTTTTTGTTTTGTTTACTATCTTTTTAAATTACAATTTACTATTTTTTTTAAGGGAGTTTACTATCTTTTTTAAATCTAGGAAAAATTTATTTATTTAAATCTTGATTTTCTATTTTGAACAATGTTCTATTGATGTAATTGTCGAGTCCAAATTTTTCTTTTTGTGTTTTTATTCTTGGATTGTTTCTTTTGGTGAAATTGATTCTTTTAACGTGTTTCTCGTATAATGTAATGTTGTTATTTCAATCTTTCGATTTCAATAAATCATTTTTCTTTTTTGTAGAACGATCCATGTAATATTATTCGTTTTTTAATTTGTTTGATGGAACATAATTGCAATTTAATGTAATTGATTTATTTTAATATTGTTAAAGCAAATGTAAATGATCCATCAAATCATCATTTTGATAATTGTCTTTAGCCAAGTAACTGCAGGGTGATACAATACGACAAAACATAAACTCAATCTAAATAATTTGGGACTTTTGTCAAAAGAAAATCATTTAATGTCTAGTCTTATGTGGCTTAACCTCAAGGTTCTAATTATATGTGTCGTATTTTTAATGATATTATACCCATTAAACTAGTGTTTGTTTTAAGTTTATCAAATTTATTTCTAAGAATAACATTCTTTGGAATATAAAGATGAAAATTTTATTCCAAAGTATTTAGGAAAAATATGTTTGGTTAACTTTATAATATTCCTAGGAACCATAAAAATAGGGATTATAATAGGTAACTATTTATGAATTTATTCCCATTTCCATTGGAACTTTATTTCCATCCTTTTCCTTGGGAAAATTTTTCTATTCCCCAGGAACATTTTATACCCGGAATAAAATTTAGTAAACTTGTAACAAACACAGGCATATATATTCCTATCATTTTATTCCCTGGAATCAACAAATATAACTTGAAATAAACACACCCTAACAAATTAAAATAAATTAAAAAATATAATTAATGACTCATATGAATTAAAAACAAAAATATTCCTATAAAAGGAATATAACGTAAATACTATAAATAATTTAAGGGAATCACTATTTTTTAAAATTTGGCATTTACAATATTCAAAAGTAAATGAGAATTTTTATTGGCATTTAATTTGGAATTTATATTTTTGCAAAACCTTAAATAAAGACATTTAGTCTTATTTATTTCTTATTTCTCTTTTTCTTTGTTACAAATTCTTTCTCATTTCTATTGTTGGGGTTTTCTTCTCTGCCAAAATAAATTTTGGAGCTTTCTATTGCATTCTTCGTTGCCCTTTCTCACATTTTCTCTTTGTTTCTTTTCTCTTTCTTTTTTGAGGGATAATTCTTTCTCTTTCTAAAATTTTCATTTCTATGGCTTTTACTTTTTCCATATATATATATGATGTCTAACTTCGAGTTTGTTTTGATTGTTTTCTTTCAATTTCATGCATGAAAATTCCATGGTCTATATTTTTTGTATAATTTATATTGTGATGCATTTATCAATTAATGTTGTTTTAAAACAAAATACAATTTAGTCATGTAATTAACCACGCAATTAGCATTTTGACTTCATGCTTTTATTCTGGTATGGTGCATTAATAACAAGTTTCCATTTCAATGGTTGTGCATGTGACCTTCATTCTTATCTACATATAAATATAAAATTTCAAAATCTATATTAGCAGTATAGAATTAAATTTGCTCCTCCATTTCAACCACATCTAATCTAATTGACTTTGATTTTAGCAATTTGTTTGATTTCCAATGCCTTTTTTTTGTTACATTAGAGGAAAAAAAAAAGAGAAGAAAACCAAAAACAAAAGGGCACTACTCCCTAACAAATACTACACCGCATGCATTAGCAAGGAGCAGATTATACAAATTAATAGGAGGTTTATATAGCGTCACAAATAGATAGTTGGACTGCACTCTATCTTAACAAGAACATCTGCATACGTATTACATTTTCGGAGAGTATGCTCAATAACAACATGTCAATCTCTGGCCATCAACTGACATTGTGAACCTCATTAGCAAAAGGGTGGTGAACTAATAGACCATTTGATGACATCTTGTCATTACGTAATTTTCTATGTAACTTGATCACATTTTGGAGTTCACAAGGCAATTTTCTATATAATTGAATTGTTCTAATAAACATGGTTAGTCTAAGAATGGATAATCCTTTATTAGTGATATTAGGTTAACGTGCTTAAACTTTCGAAGATTATTAGACCACCTAAGAAATTAGGGGTTGTAATCCTAGAAGAGGGTCCTAACTCAAGGGATTGATTAGGGTTATTTTGTTAACTATCGTGGAACTAGAGAATCATTCATAAGAATAGGTGCACTATACCAATTAGGGGAACATTGATGACTCGAAAGACCTAAGCTCATCTCTCTCTTATTCTTAACACCAACTTTATTTTCTGTTGTTACTTCTATTGGAAACAATCCAATCAACTGCATAGTGGCAAAACAAAATAACCTTTTATTCAGTCTAATTAATAACGTATTAGAATTGTTGAGATTAAAAACAGTCATTGTAGAAACAATAATTTTTACTACTTCGATAGTTTTGGTACACTTGTCAATTGTCTATCACCATCTTTGATTAAATTAATTGCTTGAAGGGAATCAGAAAAGCAATGATGAATATTCTATATTGGCAAAAGGGTGGTGAACTAATAGACCGTCATTTTTTAAGGTTATTCATGGTTATAATAAGTTCCTTGTTATTGTAGTCTTAATGAAATTCATTTGCATAAACTAATTAAATTTTATGTACAGTAAATAATTGATTTGTTAAGCATCCATCTGAGGGTACCGTTATAGAATACAACGGATGTAAATATATTTGTTTCAAAAAACCAAGTTTATATTAAAATAAGATGTTAGGAGTTCATATGTCATGTACGTTTTTTTTGGTACAACGTAAGACATGTACTTTATGTGACAAATAGAAAAACGAATCGTATTTGAATTAAGTCAACGATATTGATGAGAGCTTTTACTCTGTATAGAAAAAAATGGTGAGTTAGTTCAAACATTGGACTGTCATACAGGTTAGTCTACAAATATATTTTACACTGCTAAATGAACTACATATAAAAGTAAATGAAAGGCAAATACAGGGTGTCCATGGGAGCAATGTTGTCATTAGTGCCGCTACCATGGAAGAGCGTAGTGGTGGTAGGGTTCAGGCGAGATGCTTTTGGCTCCGAAGTTGCCACTAGCAATGGCGGTTTTTGAGGTTGCTATTTTTACGAATCTTACCTTTACATTTTTTTTTGTTTACAAAACTATGTGTGTAGTTACTATAGGGATTGAAAGTGTCAAAACAAGCAAAATAAATTTAAATATCAAATGATATTTTTGTCTTTCATATATCTGCTAATACTTTTCGCAAATAAACTATTTAGGGTAACTAAATCTACATTATTAGTGTAGTAAAGTATAAAAATACACTAACTTATAAAATAATTAAATGAATTAAAGAAAATTGGGTAGCCAAGGCCACCCCGACACGACAATACCCTCCACCCCAGTACACCTAATCACATTTTAAGGGTCGGTGTTATGCGATGTTATATGGGATTAAAAACATAGCATGTGGGAAAGAAAGATAATAATGTGACTTGAACATGGAGCATCTCAAATGGAGAGTCCTTTACTTAACAAAGACCTAAACCTAATAAGGACCTCTTTGAAGGAAGAAAATATTACTATTTATTAGTTACCGACCATTATATAAGGACTCTCTCTTCAACAAATAACGGCTCCAACAATCATAATAAAAAATAATGTAGATAAAGGTCAATTCTACCATCTCAAATTCACGTGATTTTTACTCTTTTCAATTTCGTTTTGTTTATTTTCTAAATGCACGCATTAAAGTACATATTAGTCGGATCAATTTAAGGACTCTTTTTAGTTTACTACCATTTGAATCATTGAATCCTTATTCGAAACTTTCTTAACAAAAAATTATAAATAAATGATGTGTACATGTGAGACTCAGTTGAAGACTCTTTTTAGTTTACTACTGTTGTAGATGTTCCAAATAACCTTCACTAGAACATTCGGTGAAACTAACATTCAGTAGAAGATTGTATCTACGAATATAGATATGATGGATTTGGTTAGATGTCGCATTTTCTCTCTATTCAATCTTTTACTTTTGACTACCTCTGATTGTTTTGTTAATATATTCAAATTCTGATATAAGTCTGCTATTGTTGTGTCTTTGCATGGTAATAATGATAATGCAACATATGGACAATGAAGTTTGTTGTTTTTTAACACCATACATTTTTTATTGTTGAATTTTTTGTTTAATAAATTTTTCAACCATTTTTTATACCAATACAATCTTGAATAATTCCTAAAAATATTAATCCTAGAGACTGAAAAATAATATTTGATTCCCTAAAAAAAAGAAAAGAGAAATAATACTTGAGCTCGATTGTTGTTTGTAAATCAAAGGAAAAATGGTATACAGAGGGAGCTCAAGTAGTCTTTCTCAATTCGATTGTTGTTTATCCCAAAACACAAATTGAAGGCATAAACAACATTATTTATTTTTCATGCAAATGAATTTGATTATTTTGTTGATGATGATCCTCAATCACCACCACATATAATTAAAGAATAGATTGACGAAAGTTTCACTATTTTTATTTATTTTTGATGTAAATGAATTTGATTATTTTGTTGATGATGCTCCTCAATCACCATCACATATAGGTTGAGATGGGATTAACCACTAATTTAATTAAAACCTCTTGATTAGAAAGAAATTTTTCATTTTAACTTTTAAACTTGTTCCACACGCGATCTTGAACAAAAGAAAACACTTGTTAGAGATCAATCACTTTAACCTTTCAACTTCTTCCGCACACGATCTTGAACGAAATCAAACACTTGTTAGAGATCCATTATTGAAGAAAGTTTCAAGTATTTTGGTTGTGTCTCGACAACCATAAAAGGCAATCCATGATTGGATTTTTTTTAAATTTTTTTTATTAAAAACATTTCGACTAAAAAAGATATCTGATTTGTCAAATACACATATTAATGTATAAGAAAAAATTGATATTATACGCTACTCTAAGACAAAATATTTATCTCTTATTATACTATGTTACTTTCTAATATCCATGTATCATTGATATTTTTTTCTTGTCATACCTTCTTACTATTTATTATTATTTTTGTTTTCAATTCTTTTAATATTTTTTTATATCATCAATAATAATAATTTTGTAAAACTATTCATAAATTTTGTTTTCAATATTAGATTGGCTCAAAATCTTTTTGATGCATTAAAATTAAACTAAAAAAACTCCCCATTAACAATAAAAAAAATGTAATTATGACAAAAAATAAAATAAAAAATGTAATAACGATATGAAAAGAAAAAAAGAAACTTTAGCAAAGCAAAATAATTGAAATTGGAAGATTCTCCATTGAACATTCTTTCTTTCTTCCTCCCTGGAAGAAAAAGAAAAAAACATCACAGTAAAACTCAGATCTAAAATCAACAAAACCTCTTCTCTCTTCCATTCCGTTCACATTCACCGGCGAAGCAGAGAAGAGTTTCAGAAATGTCGAGCGACAGCGATGAAGACGAGCTTCTCCAGATGGCGTTAAAGGAACAATCACAACGAGATCTCAACTACGGAAAATCCTCTTCCAATCCTCGAAAACCCGTCGCTAACTACGTTCAACCGCCGTCTTCTCAACCGAAACGGTCAGCGCCTCCGGCCACCGCGAAACCTCAAACGAAAGGGAGAGTTGTTGATGATGACGATGATTCCGAAGTGGAGATGCTTAGTATTTCTAGCGGTGATGAGGATAATGTTAAAGATCAGGTTACGTCGTCGAAGAATCGAGGGAGTGGAAGAACGCCGGCGAGGGAGGAGGATCGGACTTGGGATGGTGAGGAACCTAGTCGTTGGAAGCATGTTGATGAAGCTGAGGTGTGTTGTTATTGCTACTGATTAGGGTTTCTTCACCATGTTCGCTTCAATTTCTATATCCTATTTGTTTTCTTCGTTTAATTGCTGAAATATTTAGTGAATAGAATGTTTAATTGATGTATATAATACTTAGTTTGGGGTTTTCATTTTACCGATACTCTGCCGAATATGTATGTTAGAATATATAGTAGTTTGTTATTTACGTAGCTATTAAGAACTGACACAAACACCGAACACTTACACACGTTGAGACCAGTAATCATTTGTGAAAATGGCATGGTTGAATGTGATCACGTGCTTGGTGTCGGACACTGACACGTCTGATACATTGACACAAGTAATAATTGGTAAAAATAGCATAATTGAATGTGATCACATGTTTTGGTGTCAAACACTGACACATGCTGGACACGGACACACCTTCGATTAGAAGTGTCTGTGCTGCAGAGTTATGTACTATCTTAGAATATCTTGTATTGTAGTTTCCAAATGTTGTTTGTTTTTCTATGAATTTTGATTGATTGGATGTTGCTGTGAATGATTGCCTGCATCTTCCTCTCTGTGCCTCTTTGGCAGTGTCAATTCCTCATTGGTTGTGCATTATTTGGGTTTTTTGACCGAGTTATCTTTCTAGCATTGTTCAATTCATGCTTCTAGTGTTTCCAAGCTGTTTTTTCCAGCCGTAGTTTTGGAGTTCCCATTAGTCTTCAACAAACGAGCTTAAAGTTTAGGAAGTTTTAGCTTGAGAGGAAATTTTAGAGTATCTTTTAATGTTTTAAAATATCTTTTAGAACCATTTAGTCCTTTGGACATGCTTCCAGACTTTATTATGTTTCTATATTTGTTTCCTTATTTGATTAGCATTAGCAGTAGTGAAGGCTTGTTGCAGCAGTTGAAATTGTTACGATGTGACCATGGACTACTGGTTTGAACCATGAAATAAGCCTTTTGCAAACCGAAAATAATGTTGCCATGAACCCTTGAACATAGCCGGAGCTTTATAGCATCATTTTTTAGAAGGTCTCATTGCAATGGCGAGCTTGGGCTTGTACTAGTATGATTGATATAATTCCCAGTATAAATGATGGATGGTGCTTTTAATTTAGGCATACCAAATCAATATAATCTTATATTATTCTTTAGTATTTTATTCCATGCAAACCCAAACCCTATAATTTCAATAGGATGTAATGCTATGTTCTGGAAGTATTAACGTTTACTTTTCTCTAAATATATTTTTTTGAAAATTATTCCAAATGCATGAAATGCTAATTGATTTTTAGTCTTGGACATCCAGTAACCATATAATGTCATAGTTCTAAAACTAAATTGAAGAACAGTTAATAGTGGTTAAGTATTGTATTTTAGTTTTATTAAAGAATAAGTATTACTGTTTCAATATTAAGGAACTAGTCTTTATTAATTTCATTCTTTCTTGTTCTTTAACGACTATTTTAATATTGTATTTTATTTTTTTTGCATTTTGCTATTTTCCATCCATTCAAATTAAAACTCGTTGATTTTAATTTTTGTATTGATAACAATCCTGTGGGAAAAAGAAAAACCTGTTGAGTGCTGTTAAAGAGTCCCATATTGGATGAGAGATGGCCTGAACAAGTGTTTACAAGTGGGGGCAGTCCTCACCTCACAAGCCGGTTTTGTAAGGATGAGTTAGACCCAAATAAGCAAGTACTATTAATATCCCAATGACTTTGGGCTGACTAATTAGCAACATCTTAGATCCTGATACTATCCTCATCCTAACTAGGGTGAAATTTTACCGAATAAGTTCTACAAGGCTGTCTACTTGTATTGAGTGGAAAGCAATTCGATTTATTGGCATCTCATATTTCTGCAATATATTTGATTTTTCATTTCTGTCTGTCATTCCTTTTTCTTCTTGTCCTTGCTTGTTCATTTTCATTTTTTAATATACTATGAGCACTCTTGGAATCTAGGATGGAAATGAATCTTGAGCATCCCCCTTTTCATATGCTACATTAGGCATGCTCTAAAATTTGGATCAGGCCTATCTCAAGTCTTAACCCCAAGCTATACCCAGAGGTGAGGATTGTCCAAGCATTTTGAGAACTACTTTGACCATATCTATAGTCAATGTTGAATCTGAACTCATTCTCTCATGCCCAAGAGGCATTTGGAGCATGGACAAATGCGGGCTGTAATAACAACACCCCCTCATGCCTAGGACTTATAGCGTTGACAAATACAGGCCTGATAACACATCTAGATACTATCTTAAAAATTGGTTAAGTCTAATTCAACCCTAAAAGCTAGCTCAAAGAGGTGAGGATTGCCCAAAGCCTTGTAAGGAGTACTTCAGCGATATCTCTAGTCGATGTGGGAAGTCAACTCATGCTATTTATGCTTTACATAGTTTTGTCAGTACTTGTTTTTAAGGGTTCTTTTGCTTGAAGGATTAAAAATATCAGTGCTTTATTCATATTAGTTTTCTTCCATTAGAATATTACGCATATTAAATGAAAGTACTTATCGAATTCTGTTTAATTTAATGTAGTTGGGCTTCTTTGACAGCTTGCTCGTAGGGTTCGTGAAATGAGGGAAACAAGGACGGCACCTGTGGCTCAAAAATTTATAGCTCCAAAATTTGAAAGAAAAAGTTCTGCATTGGCTAAAAAGGGGCTTACCTACTTACAGTCATTCCCTCGTGGCATGGAATGTGTTGATCCACTAGGTTTGGGGTAAAGTTCCTTTCTATGCTTGTCTTTCATTGCGTTTGCCATGTTCCTCTTTTTTCTTTTGGCTTATAGCTGGCATCATTTCCACATTCCTTCAGTTTTCTTCCAGGGATTAATCCTGGTGGTTTATTGGTATTTGACAGGATCATAGACAACAGAACACTGAAGTTGATCACCGAGTCTTCAGATAGTTCTCCTAAGACTGACAAGGATGCTGATAGCAGCCTACGTGGTAACTATTTTTTGTTAATTATTATGTAGTATATTTACATTTTAAAGTCAGTTTCTTTATGGTGCTTGTATTTTACAACAACAACAACAACCAAGCCTTATCCCACTAAGTGGGGTCGGCTACATGGATCAAATTACACTACAAGCTACTTGTATTTTACAATGCAATAATAATATAGTTTCGGCAAATCATGTATTTTGTGACAAGATTTGATTAAGAGAAATAAATGCCTAGGAAGCACTCTTACAGTTAACTATGACAGATATGAGGTATTGTTCTGCATTTAATATAAATGAAAATTCTTTGTACCTTAGTGTTTGTGAAATTGAGTGAAGGTTCTGTTTTTGGAAGGTTAACTGTACCTGCAGAAAGTTATGCTAGAATTGAATTAGAATGTGAAAAATTATTGGTAACCGGCTTTACCTGTACAAAATTGAGTCTTCTAAATAGGATGTTTAATTATTTGAAATCGGAGTTCAAAAGACAAAGATAGTGGAGGAAAAACACCATAGGCTTCACACCTAGGGTTCTCAGGTTCAGGCATTATTTATTGCTGAAAGTGGAATAAAAAAATATGACGACTAGGGTCTCTAACATCTGATTCTTTAATTACTGATTATGTCACTTAAATAACAGTGTAGGTCAGAACTTGGGGGCTAACGAGTCCACAACTCAGGACTCAATCTAACAATTAACCTACAATACACGTGTGCAAAACCCAACATCTGGGATAAATTAAGGAAGTGGTCACAAAACTGAAGGCCATTAACAGATATAAATAACCCCTTTCCTTAATTACAATTTCATGGGATAAGATTATGTTTATGGTTTCTCTCTGGTGTTTTGCTCATGGCTGGTTCAAGAGAGTTCTATTTCAGCGTGTGGGAAATTTTGTTCATGCAGCAAATAACTATTAGTATTTCCTAGATTGGTTGGAAAACAAGTGTCACCTTTATCATTGTTATTATTATTTAAGCTCTTCTGGTTTGCATGTATGTGCTTCTACCCAAGTGTTGATGATGATATGACAGTTTCTTTGGTGCAACTATACAGAGAAATTGCTGTATTTTTCGGAGAACTTTGATGCAAAATTGTTCTTATCACGGATACACTGCAATACAAGTGCTGCCGACCTGGAGGCTGGTGCGCTGGCTTTGAAAACCGATTATAAAAGTCGTACTGAGCAGAGAAAGCAGTTGGTTAAGGACAACTTTGACTGTTTTGTCTCTTGTAAAACCACAATCGACGGTATGGACTTGATTTTTGCATGCATTCATACCCTAGTTTAACTATACAGAAGTAGTCTTTTATTCTTGGGTGACTGTCGTTAAGTGTCATGCCCAAGTTCACACTCTCTTTCTCATTAGTTTTCCCTGCATTTAGGCAAACAATTTAAGATCAACGGTGCCTTCGCCTCCTTTATTTTAATGTGAAGCTCTTCTTTCTTAATTTACAGATATTGAGTCAAAGTTAAGACGAATTGAGGATGACCCTGAAGGGTCTGGGACTTCCCATTTGTTTAATATTATTCAAGGAGTTAGTTCGCAGGCTAATCGTGCCTTGAAGCCTTTATTCGAGCGCCAGGTGGGTGAATTCTGAAGTCTAGATTTTCTTGTGACTTTTATTCTAGATTTTGGAACATGTTTATTCATGGCTTCTTATGAGTTCTGTAGGCTCAAGCAGAAAAAATTAGGACTGTCCAAGGAATGCTACAGAGGTTCCGTACACTTTTCAACCTACCAAGTACTATCCGTGGCAGCATTAGCAAGGGTGAATATGATTTGGCTGTCAGGGAGTACAAGAAGGCCAAGTCAATTGCTCTTCCCTCTCATGTATAAACCTATTGTATTCATTTCGATCTTTCTTTAGGTTTCTATTGTATCATTGTTAAAACAAGTTTATCTGAGAGGTTTTTTGAAATTCTAGTATACATGCTCCTGAATTTTTGTTCTCAAGATTCACCGATACAAGAATGATTCCATTTAAGCATATATTAGGGTACATAATGTTTGTGGATTTTCTCTGGTTATTGTTCCAATTTACTCTGTCACATGCTTTTACTTATTAAAACTAATTCTTGTTGTATTTCTTTAGATTCAGGTCGGTATCCTGAAACGTGTTCTTGAAGAGGTCGAAAAAGTAATGAACGAGTTCAAGTCTATGCTTTTCATGTCTATGGAAGATCCGAACATAGATATAACAAATGTGAGTTATCAATCTCTTAAGTTTGCTAGTCATGTTGGACAGGAATTACTTGTATTATGTTGTATCTTTGCTTGTTGGGACCAGTGATGCTACTATGTACTAATGCATAATAATGCATGAGAACTGTCACTTCAGCTGTAAGCAGTTATACTTTTAAATGATTTTTTTTCCTTTCTGTTTGATGGGTTGAAAAGAAAGGCATAAATGAGGGGAAGTGATGTGGTTGTAGTTGTTTTTTGCTTGAAACTTTACCCTTTTATCCCCCTTGTTCTGTTTTAGCATGAAATTTATACAGTTCATTGAAGTAGATGATCTGGACACACGACTGTTTTATCCCCCTCACTCTGCTTTGGCATAGGTGAATATCTACATATGAATCAATATTGAAACCTACGTGTTACATTAGTTCTTATCAATATAGTAACGTGACATTGTGGTGTTCTGGAGAACATAGGAGATAATTTATGAATGTCACTAGTAAAACTTACACTGACAGCAACATGGACATGCGATATTTTTTTATATGTTGATGATATGGTGATCAAGTTAAAGATTTATTGCATTGGTCTTGGTGTTCTTCTGCACGAGGGTGAATCTAATACTTTTTTGTTCTTCATGTAGCTTGAGAATACAGTGAGGTTATTGTTGGATTTGGAGCCAGAGTCAGACCCAGTATGGCATTATTTGAATATACAGGTTGGAAAATCCTATGCATGTCATGTTTTTAAGTACTTGTAATTTCGCTTTCATATTTACTGTTAGAGTTGTTTGACTGTATAGTGTATACCAAAAAGTATCAGAGTAAGGAAAAAAATGCCATTTACTGTTAAGAGTTATTTGCTGTTTGTGCTGTTTTAGACCTTTGTAAAGACTAAGAACCATGTTAATTTGTACCTTCTTCCCTTTTAATCTTTAATTTTTATATTTTTTGGTACAACTCTCCATTAATTATTTCTTAACTTTTTAGTTACTTGCCCTTTAAGCATCAAATTTTTAGAGTGTCATTTTTGCATTCCATGGGATAGCCAAATTGTTGAATCCACTGGCTGTTGTTTTCTTCACAGAATCAGAGAATACGTGGCTTACTTGAGCAGTGTACGTTAGACCACGAGGCTAGAATGGAAAATTTGCGTAACGAGTTGCATGAAAAGACTCTTTCTGATGCCAGATGGAAACAGATTCAAGAAGAATTGAGTGAATCTGTAGGTGCAAAATGGTTTTAAGCTATATTGAAAAATGTTCAATTTTTTCTTTTTAATATCCTTTCTATAACTATTGTCAGTCAGATATCAACAACTCCTATCCTGCGGTCCAGTCTCATTCAGTAGATCTAACTGGTGAAGAGGTGGATGGTCTAAGAGGAAGGTATATCCGTAGATTGACCGCTGTAATCATCCATCATATACCAGCCTTCTGGAAGGTTGCACTCTCCGTTTTCAGTGGAAAGTTTGCTAAGGTATTGCAAACAACTTTTAATTCGGTGTATGTCTATGCGCATTAGTCATTTATAACATTTTATTTTGATTCTGATTTAAGGCATGATTTAATGTTTTCAACTTCTCCTCTCCCTTGCCTCTTCAAAAAAAACTTCTCCTCTCCCTTAAAATAAATAAATTATCTTCCTCTGCTATCTTGACTCAATTGGATTCTTCTGGAAACACATTTAGCTTCTTGTTTTTGTATCTTACCATTCTATATTTCTTATTTCAACATTGTTTATTTACTTGAATTTTTTATATATATATATTGTTCATTCTTTTTCTTGTCCAGTCTTCTCAAGTTCCCACAGATTCAAATTCCAATAGTTCTGCAAATAAAGTTGAAGAAAAAGCTGGAGATGGAAAATACTCAAGTCATTCCCTTGATGAAGTTTCCGCAATGATATGCAGCACAATATCACTGTATGGAGTCAAGGTAATTGTGTTTATATGCCCCTTTTTACTGGTGTAAAAATATGTTTGGGTTAAATATGTTTTTGGTCCCTATAAATATCTCAAATTTCATTTTCTAGTCCCTGTACCCACTTTTTAGTCCATACAAATTACAAAACAGCATACTTTTAGTCCCTTTATGGACTAAAAACATTTAATTTTGTATTTTTCAGGGCTAAAAAGTGGGTACATGGACTAAAACCAAGATTTGAGATATTATAGGGACCAAAAACATATTTAACCCAATATATTTTTCCGACATTGCAGTCTCTTTATAGTGATCGTCATGGCTCTTTATTTTTTTTATATTATAGCACTGTATTTTGGCTTTTTATTTTAGGTTAAATATATTTTGTCCCCAAAACTATGGCTTTTTGTATATATATATCCCCAATTTAAACTTCTACATTTTATTTCTTAAAAGTTTAAATTTCACGTGCTTTTAGTTATTCAAAAGGACTAAAAGCGCACTATTTTTGGATATCATGTGAATTTGGAGATTTTTTTTGGGGCAGAATTGTTTGTTGAGTTTCGCGTTTAATCTATCTGAACTTTAGTCTTGACTATTGAAGCAATTAATGTATTTGACTTGACATTAAAATTGAACAAATGCAATTTTACACAAACATATTGTCCAGAGCCTAACAATTTTTTTTGCAAGTGCTATTAGTCGTGTTAGTCTTCTAAATTTAACCAAGATAACTAGTTTATTCAGACTAGTTTTTCCAGCATTATCTCCCTGCCTCTGGGTCCCACTCTATCACTCCTAGTTGTTATACTTGGAAGATCATGGGAATGCCTACATGGTATATGCTAATCCAGTTTTTTTTTCTTGACGCGACTATTCCAGTTATTTAGGGAAGTGTTTATTGCAAATGATTGATCTCTCAAACAGACAGGAATATGGTTTTCTCCTTTTTCCTATTGGTTTTGAATGCATTGCTATATGCCAAATCCTAATCGAGTAATTTAGGAAAGCATTTATTGCAACATGGTTGATTTGACAAATAGAAAGTAGTTCATGTTTTGCCTACAAATCCTGATAATCTGCCATTTGTGCAGGTTACTAACATATTTCATGATCTAGAGGAATCAAATGTCCTCCGGTCCTACATGAGTGACGCCATTGAAGATATATCTAAAGCATGTGCAGCTTTGGAAATGAAGGAAGCAGCTCCTCCGGTTGCAGGTATCAGTTATCTGAATCTGAAAGTTATTGTGATCTGTTAATATTCTGAGTGTTTGTCTTTCTTTTTGTTCTAGTTGCTGCTTTGCGAACACTGCAACCAGAGATTATAAGGATTTATGTTCTAAGGCTTTGCTCTTGGATGCGAGCATCAGTTGAAGAGGTGTCGAAGGATGTGTCATGGGTTATTGTTTCAATTCTTGAAAGGAACAAATCCCCATATGCAATCTCTTACCTGCCTTTAACATTCCGCTCAGCTGTATCTTCAGCAATGGATCAGATCAATCTGTAAGTTTAAATATTATCATATAGGATTTGATATGATTTTCGCTCAATGAAAGTTAAATGAATTTTATAATTAACAATTATATATTCATATTCAAAACCTGGCTGTCCCTGTGAGCTTAGCTCAGTTGGTAAGGACGATGCATAATATATGCAAAGTCCGGGGTTCGAACCCCAGACACTACCAAAAAAAAAACCTGGCTCATGATCATGTCACCTCTTAATATGTTAATGCTCCATATGTCTGGTCATTAATTAGTTATTACAGTTTGTACTTGGGGAATACAAAAAGCCATAGAGTTCCTGTGACCTCAAACTTTGGATATTCACAATTTTGGGCAGAGGAATCTTGGATTTAGTCATTTAGATTTATTAAAAGATCATATTTTCTAAAAGCTGAGTTTTTAGGATGTGGGCCAATAATGGTTTCATACATCAAACAAGTTGTTTCACACGATGACATTTAGGCTTGAAAGATGAACATTCACAGGCCCCCCTCTGTTTAAGTTGACTAAATCATGAAGAATCCGGGTGGCAAGAATAGAACTCCCAACTACTTTTGCATGGAGGTTTTGGCACCATATCGAAGACCCGGAAACTAACATTTTTAAGAAATCCTTTTCAGTACATATTTGGCAGCATGCTTCAAATTTTCTTCGAAGTTTACCTCTTACTGTCTGATATTTATTGTCCCTATACTATCCTTGCTGTGAAGTTTAAAATTTCTCCGTATGTCAGTGTGATGTTTACAATCTGTGTCAGTCATTATCGTAATGCGATTAATAGGAAAAAAAACAATAAAAATCCCGCCCCCCGCAATACACTTGTCTTGGTATGTGTTATATATCTAAAAATCGGTATTAATATTTTAACAATGATCCCTTCAGGATGCTTCGGTCCTTGAGGAGTGAGGCAACAAAATCAGAAGATACATTTATCCAACTTCAAGAAATTCAAGAATCTGTCAGACTTGCATTTTTAAACTGTTTCCTGGATTTTGCTGGTATGTTGAATTTGTTAGCTCTATCTTTGATCCTATCCATATTTTTCTAGATAAATAAATAAAGTGAAATAAAAGCAAGATGCTGAAAGAACAAAATAGTGTTGGAGCACTTGAATTTCTAGTTACAAAATTTGCTTCTTCGGTTGACTGTCAGGTAATTTAGAGCGTATTGGAATTGAACTTGGTCAACATAGCTCACACAGAGAAGGTTCCCATTTCCCTAATGGATATACACTTGTAGAAGAAAATGCACCTTCTGATCTTGGAGGAGGCGTTACTGATCCCCATCAACAGTTATTGATTGTACTAAGCAATATTGGATATTGCAAAGATGAACTTTCTTATGAGTTGTATGACAAATACCGACATATCTGGCAGCACTCCAGGTACGTTTTTAAAATATATATTTATGTTGTGGAGCCCGTATTATATTTTCCTTTTTAAGGGTATATCTGTGTTGAGATATTTAAAATATTTTGTTGCAAATAACGTGATAGATATAAAGCTTATTTTAATCCAATATTATCTATATTCTTAGAATTTGGATTTGGTTCTAACTCAACCCCTAAAGCTAGCCAATGGAGGCAGGGGTTGCCCTTTGTTTATAACCACTTTTCATGCCATATGACTATCCAATACGAGACTCAATACACATCCTTCACGACGATGACTGGAGATATGGAGTGTTATTCAGGTGGCTTAATAATGGGTGGGTCAACAAATTTAAGATAGACTCTGATACTGTCTTAGAATTTAGGTTTGGGACTAACTCAACTCTAAAAGCTAGCTAATGGCGTGAGGTTACCTCACACTTTTAACCACTATTTCAGGATATATCACTATTCAATGTGGGACTCTCGGAGTATCAACACACCACCTCTCGCCTAGGACTGAACATCTGGAACGTGACTAAGTGGTCAATAAGGGTGGCCAAACGGATCTGAATGGGTTGTGATATCATATTAGAATTTTCGTTTGGGCCTAACTCAACCCCAAAAGCTAGCTCCCATGCATGAGAGTTGTTGCCACTCATAACCCACTATTTAAGTAATATCATTATCCAATATGGGACTCACAACACCTATCATCAAAGGATTTGGTTGTGCATATTTTATTATAAATAAACACACTCATACACAATTTCTCAAGTCATCTACAACCAATTTCAGATCTTTCCAAATTCAAATTGGCACTAGAGTCTATTCTTGATCCATTATAGGGCCAAGATCTCTGTTCTTCCATCCACATTTGTCCAAACTATAGATGTCTGGGCCTTTGAGGGTGTTTATTGAAATCTTTGTTATTCCATTCACATTAGTCCATGCTTCAATTGTCTAGTCCCGAGTGTTAGGGGATGTGTTGAGTGTTCCACATCTACTAGTGAATAGTGATATGTCCTATGTAGGGCTTATAAGACTTGGGCAATTCTCATCTTACAAGTTGATTTTGAGAAGCCGAGTTAACATAAATAAGGGTTAGTGCTGAGTCTTTTGTATATTTGGGAATGATTTATCTCTATAAAATTGATATTGCCGAGAGTGTTTCTCTCGAGCAATCCAAATAATTCAAGTTCAGTAATTTTTTAACTGATCAAATTTATCCTCTTCTATTGTTGCCTATGTGCCTGACTTCAAAATATTTTAACCTACTAAGTAGGCTGAAATATTTGAATGAAAACACACACACACACATATATCACTATATTATATCTTTTCTGGAAATACTTTAGCCTACTTTCTATTTACTAGAACATTCTGATTCTTGGGAACCTTTAATTCAGGGGGAAGGATGAAGGAAACAGTGATGTACAAGATCTTGTAATTTGTTTCTCCGGGCTCGAAGAGAAGGTCCTTGAACAATATACTTTTGCAAAGGTAATGAGAAAAATGTTGTTCCCATACCTTTAACTGGGAAAGAAGTAGATGATATAGAAGCTATTATAAGAGCATCTTATCACTTTTTTGTTTGTTAATACCATTGTAATTATTAATTTTTCGGAAAGAAGCATTTCATAATTATATGGAATGACTTCTATAGTTAACAATTCTCATGACCGGTGTATAGACAAACAGTCAGTTGGAATAATAGGCATTGTCTTTTACTCCTTAAATATCAAGGTGTTGCATTATTCTACAGAAAACAATGTAAGGTTTTGTATAGTGATGGATAATAGTCACAAGCTTCTCTGATACATATTACTTTTTTATATTGGGTCTAACTCATCCTTATAAAACCGAATTTAAGGCCTTATCTCTATTCTATGTTGGACTTGGATTTTTACCAGTAGTCTCCATAACCTATTTGAATTCAGACTAACAGTGCTCCATAATTAAAAAAAAGGGTTTATTATGAAGCAGGAAGGACAATGGTTGTGAATTAGTAATAAGTATACATTTCTTGTTCAAAAACTGCTCTGCAACGAGTTCAATACATTGACACTATCTTGTGTTCTCATCAGGCAACCTTGATCAGATCTGCTGCAACGAGCTATCTGTTGAATTCTGGCATTCAATGGGGTGCAGCACCCGCAGTTAAAGTGAGGACCTAGCAACAATAGTGTTTATTGTAAATTTGACTTTTTTTATTTGTTTCCGACTAAAATGATTTTTGCTTTGATTTTGGAAAATCATGTTTTAATATGAAATTCTCTTTTATCGTGGTTTCTTTTAGGGTGTCCGCGATGCAGCAGTAGAGTTGCTGCACACTTTGGTAGCCGTTCATGCAGAGGTAATAATTGCATGTGATAAGGGATTCAAATCCCACATTTTTTTTAAGATGCAAAAAATAATTTTTATTTGAAGGAAGAAGATATATAAAGCATTAGACTTGGTGATAAGATATCATCATAGAAATGTTACAAAACCTAGCGAAGGATTTTTTTTATATCTGCCATGAGATTTTTTTTCAAGCCATACGTCATGAACAGAACTCCTCAAAGCCATGAAAATGCTGGTGTATCAAAAGTAAATCTTGTAATCGGATGTTTCTGTTAAAGGCCTGAACATTCTTCTCCAACCATGGACACCGAAAGACTAGCATCCTATGAAGCACATACACTCTTTGGATTAGGCGTGTGCAGGTGTCGGACATGTGTCGTGTCTGACACCGACACATAATCACATTGAACTATGTGATTTTCTCAAATTACTAGCGGTGTCGGCGTGCCATGTCTGTGTCCGTATCCGTGCTTCATAGCAGGCATCAGATAACACTGCCTCATTATGCTTCTTACTCTGGACAAGACCTAAAAGGAAATGCTCCAAGTTGGTTACCTGCCTGAGTTTTATTTGATTTACCAAAAACTTTCTTCTAGTTACAGCTAGATGCTGCTCCGTGTAGAAAAACATGGTACTTGTTTGAAATAGATTAGTGGATCTACATACACATCAGGTCTACTGTCCTGGAGAAGGATTTGACTTCAGAATATGTCAAATGTATTTTGAAGAAGGAATATTGTATTCAGATTAGCTTTATCGTCTTCATATACCTTTTTTATGGGCCTTGTGTTAATGGTATTATATTTCTGTTCGCATTGGTATTGAGGCCATATACACAGAAATCTTTGAGTGAAATAACCTGAATGTTATGTTTTGATTTTGAGTGTTTTAATCACAAGAAGATCCTCGCTAAACTTGGCTCTTTAAATAAGTTTAATAAATATCTGATCAGCACGAATTAAGAAAATAATTCTTTTCAATATATTTGCTCAATTGTAGTCAGCTGATGTGAACTGTTGTCATAGGTTTTTGCTGGTGCTAAACCTCTCTTGGATAAAACACTTGGCATTCTCGTGGAAGGCTTGATTGACACATTCATCAGCATTTTTCACGAAAATGAAAGTACAGATCTTAGATCACTGGATACAAATGGGTTCTGTCAACTCATGCTTGAGGTATGTTCTATTACTGTGACATGTTAAGGCTGATGCAATAATTGATATGCCATACGAAGCCCTCTACATTTTAGAATGTTCAAGCTTCTGCAAAAAATAAAATCTCTAATTTTTTTGATATAGTGCTTTGAATAGGTTCCGTAAAAATAAATTTTTGCAATTGTAGCCAAATGTATGCGTTCTATGAAATCTCTCAAGTCTTGGCATTAAATGCCTTTGTACACAACCTTGCAATCACTATTTTTTTTAAGTTTAAGAAAACGAACCCGTGTTGTTTGTCACTTGACAAGCTCTCTCCCTTTTCTCAGTAATCCAAAGCAGGAATGCAACTTCTATAATGCATTTGTAGCTATACTCAACTCAACTTTAAAAAATGCTTTTGCCTGGGCAAAGGATAAAGATTTTTCACACCTACTTGGGGTGTGTACCACCCCATCGGGGAGGAAATAATATGCAGGGAGGAGGGATACGTGATATGTGATGTATTGGGAAAGGAAGAGATAGAGAAAAATGAGGTGAAAAAAAGTGGAAGGGGAGAAAGTGCACAGATATATTATTCTTCTGCAACACTGGTGCTCTCCAGTCACAGTTGGAAGAATTAGAGAACGCCTATTCTACCCTAGGATGTGGGCAGTGACAGGGTGTTTACGTCGAATATGATTGGGTTGACCTGAAGTATAAATGATTTTTTTTATCATATAGCTACGTTCAAACGGAGAAAGTTCTTACAACTTGTAAATAAATCTTATAAACTAGAATTTCTCTTGATATAGGAGGCATTTTCTACTCCACTGTAATTTTACAACATTGCTATAATAAAATAACAATAATAATATATCACTGTAATTTTGTTTTCAAAAAACGAAAATATGTGATAATTTAAGTATGGCTACATAAAAGGACAATCAAACCTTCATGTGGTGGATGAAGAAACAAATAAAAACACTAACTAGAAGAGTAAAATAAAACCCCATATTATGATTATATGTATATATAGGATAGGATGGGTATTCCCAAATGCTTCGCTAGCTAGATACTGGGTCATAAATCAGACTCAACCTGCTATATAGCTCAGGTTGGGTCACCGGGTCAGGATGGATATGAACACCCAGAGATGTGGAATTATTTAGGAACCAATAAAATGTTTTCTAAACATTATTTTAAATTTGCAAAAACACGAGGTGCTTATATCATTATTTCATGGCCTTTACCTGCAGCATTAGATTTTTTCTCTCTTGATTAACTAACATGATCCCTGCAGCTTGAGTACTTCGAGACGGTATTAAACCCATATTTCACATCCGATGCAAGAGATTCCTTGAAGTCTTTGCAAGGACTACTTTTGGAAAAAGCCACTGAGAGTGTGATTGAGGCTGTCGACAATCCAGGACATAATCGTCGGGCAACTCGCGGTAGTGAAGATGCACTTGCAGATGATAAACAAGGAACAACTGTGTCACCAGACGAGTTAATTGTAAGCAACCGCTTAATGTAGTATTCATTTCATGTGTCTGAATTCTTAGAATGTTTATTAAATTAGTGATTATTATACTCTCGATTTGTGCTGGGGGTGATGCAACTGTTCAGACATGTATTTACATTATGAAAATGACGTTTAGTTTGACATGTTTCAGTATCATGAAAAACAGTTTAATTCTATGGAAAAGATGTATATCGGCATCTAGTAAAAGATTTATATGTTGAATTCTGCTGCTAAATTTACTACTGTCTAAAGCTGTATATTTTGTGCATTTCAGTCTCTTGCACAGCAGTACAGCTCGGAGTTCCTTCAATCAGAACTTGAGCGGACACGCATTAATACGGCATGCTTTGCAGAATCCATTCCTTTGGACTCTGTGCCAGAACTGGCCAAATCTGCCTACTCTCCCTACAAGAACTCAATGGATTCTCCAAGCAGATCATCCTCCAGAGGTACATATAATACTGGATCCTCAAATTTTTCACGGCATAGATATTGATGAATATAAACTAGCACCCCTATTCTTTTAGTTTGTTTGCCTATTATGTATTTAATGTTGTATATTTTTGTTTTTGTAGTTAATGAAAAGTTGTATTCTTTGCATTGTTGTCATTTCTTCTCTTTGTTTGTAAAGGTGGATGACAATTACCACATTTTAATAATGTTTGGACTGTATGCCACAATAAACCATAAGTGCACTCGGTTTTGTCATTCGGGTTTTAAAGGGGAATGATTTGTTCGCTGAATTTCTGTAGCCTTTGGATGTGTGCACAGTAAATGAAACGCGAATTCTATATGGAGTGAGGTTAATGAACTACGTTAGGGAATTGTCATGAACAAAACACCCACGAAGGAAAGATGCTGGTTAGAAGAAAGAATAACAAACTTAGGGAAAAAACAGGGAAGAAAATGCAACGCAAAAGAAAATATAATTATGTGACAATTGCAGCTGTTCCCTTGTTCTAAGTAAGTTATAGGGTTATGATGATTTAGGGACATGATCCCGTATTTGCTCCCTTTTCTTAACTGTATTTATGGTAACAAAGCGCCCCAACTTAATCCTTGTACTGCATTAAGACCATTGAGACATGCAATTTGGTAGGGGTGACAAAACGGGTACAACCCGCTGAGCTGGCTCGTTTAACTTGCTATTTTTGGCGGGTTGGGTTGAAGTTTTGTACTCTTCGCCTCTAGCTGGCTTTCCCTGCTTAACTCTTTGAAAAAACGGGGCAGGGACGGGGCTGACCGCCCTCCAACTCGTCACTTTTTTTTTTTAATTTTTTTTTATCAATGGATTAGACATAATATATAGTGGAGCTACAAAATAACTCATTATAATCCAAATTTATCTCATAAAGCTTGTGTTTTACCCCAAATTTATTTGTTGTTAATATTGTTTTAACAAAAAAATTGCTACAAAGATGCATTAAAAAATATTTGTTTTGTTTGATGGACTGGTCCGCCAACTTGTCAATCTGCCATTAAGTGGGGTTGGGTGAAATTTTGGACTCGGTCATCTAAATTGTAAGTGGGGTGACCTGCTTTGCAATCCCTAAAATTTGGCTAATAACTCACTAGTTTGACGTTGACTGAGTCGATGGCTGATTTGAATTTGATTATAGTGTAGAAAACTATCAAGATGAAGAGAAAAGTAAGAAGTGTACAGAATACGTAGGTCATTTGTCCTTGGTGAAAAATTAAGCATCGATGACACGGCACTTTCAAATGTCCTGGCAATGCCATTCGACCATTGACTTTGTTTTTAAATCTTCATAAAAAGATAACCCATAGTTAAGGAACCAAAACCCAAAATGAAAACTAGGAAAGCCTATCATCTTCTATATCTTGAAATCACTTTCATCTTCATCCCAGAAGATCTAAATTCAAACTCTCACCTCCTTTCTTCTCGTCCTCATTGGTCATCCTTCCCCTACCCCCCATCTCTTACTCACCTTCAACTGCCCTAACTTTCACCTAGGAGAATGGCCAAGAAAAAGAAGTCAAATTCATTACAATGAAATGATTAAAAGTCTAACAAGTAACCCCAAAATTCCATTTTAATGAACAAAAAGAAACACGTTAATCCTTCTCCTATCAAGCATGAAATCCATTACAAGTAACTTAGTAATCGAAAGTTCAAAACAAGCAGCTTAGAATTCGAATTGGGACTACTATCTAAAATAAATATCCTTTATCACATTAAACAAAATCATGGTTTTCGTGGACTTCCGACAACATTATAATGACCCCTTCAGGCACTTTCTTTAGTGATAGCCTCAAAATTTTCATTCTTTCCAATGTCCCCTCTATTTGCAACGTCCTCCCTCCGTTCTAAAATGTAAGCAAAAATTAGTCAATGTAAATTGATATATCTGTTACAAATTTTGAATCAAATACATTAATTTTTGTTGACCAATTTTTGCTTACATTTTGGAATTGAGGGAATAGTCTAAAAAATTCAGAGGGAAATCAAGCATGATAACATGATCTACATCCAATTCTAGACACTTAGCAGCCACGTCAAAGCAAACCTCCATTAGATCAATCACCTAAAATAAAGCATGACATGCGGTACTTCCTCTAGTCTTAAATATAAGCAAAAGTTAAAATATATTTGGCTTAAATTTAAATCAAAATCATTTTGACTTTTGCTTGTATAAGACATGATGGAGTATGAGCGAACCAAGTCTATTGTTGGGCTATGTCTTCGAAGTAAAATGATTTGATTTGGAGTTAATAAGCTAGGACGTTTTTGTTGGTACGTCTAAATTTTATGTTACCAATTTTAGTCTTTTTAACAGAAGTTCACATGACATATTTTAAGTGACGTTTTTTGAAGATGCGTCATTGTTAAGACCTTAAAATATCATTAACTTAATAATTTAATAATTTAATCTTTAATTTGAAGTTATAAAAAACTAGTGAAGATTTTTTTTAACAATTAAGATTAAAAATTAAATAATTAAACTAATGGTATTTTAAGTTCTTATCAATGAAACGCCACCAGAGAGATCAAAGTTTGAAAGAAATTTTTAAAAGGACTAAAAATAAAATCTGTTCTATTTACATGAACTAAATAGAAAATTTATCTTATTATTTTGTTTATTTTTGCTTCTTATATGAGTGTGCTTCTGTTTGAGCGAAATTTTTTTCTTAGTGATTTTCCAACAGATTAAAAATAAGTTAAAACAAAACAAATTTTGTTTTTTTTTTTTTTAGGGACAATTTATTTTTTTGATATATTCACATAAACGTTAATAAAACAATATATTTTAAGACTACACATGATTTCTAGATTGGAAACTTTTGTTATAGCGGTGCAAATTCACAGCAAACCAAAACCTATCCCATGTAGCTTCAAGTAAAAGCATGTTTAGTGAAGCTACTAATTTTTTAAACATGCTATCCAATTTTAAATTAGAATCATTTCTAATTATAAAATCATAGTTTATGCAAAAAAACATCTAAACATATCAAAATCAACAATTGTATATTCCAAAAACAATTTTACCCCTTTATAATCATAAAACCGAAACTTAATACTACACATGCAAAAAGCAAAGAAAAGGTTTTGGAGTGCTTCTTTTGCACGGAAAAGAAAAATAGACTGTGTATATTCAATGAACTAAATGTGAACCAAGGTGTCCCATACACAGAGTAACAGCAAAAACGGCATACTTATCCCATTAGACACTTGCTATGTCTTCAATTTCACAAACACTGCATTCTCACTAAATGCACTTTTGTTTTTCTTTCTTTAATGTTTCTTTTCGTTTTCCTTTTTGGTTCTTTAATTCATTGAACCATTTTTGTTCATCGGCACCGATGTTTTATTTAATTTTGAACAATTTTACTGCAAAATGCTAACTAGTGTCTGTACATTAGTTAAGAAAGTAAATATAGTAAAAAATTTATAGGACTTGTATATTTTAGCCATTGAAAGTGTAAAAAACACTATTTTCAATGCAAATTTTTTCTTCTATTTTCTTAACTAATGTCTCGGAAACATCAGTTAATATGACCCTTATTTATTTTACTAGCAACGAGATTTTTTTTTATTTATTTCAGCAGAAGGACCGACACTACGTGTCTGTCTATACACATTTTTTTTTTATTGTATTTCATTTTATTTATACTAGAGTTCATACGAGCATCATGTCTGTCTGCTTTTTTAATTACAATAATATATAAATTACAAAAAGTAGATTTTATAAAATTTATATTTTTATTAAAATTATTTTAATTTTAATCAAAATTATAGGTATAAATATTTTGTACTTTCATATTTTAATAAACTATGCTAATCTTTCAATGGTACCAACAATATAGCAAATATATTATAAATTCTTATCTTTTTGAATGACAACAACGATATAACATTCTTATAGACAATTTTAATTATGGGTATAATTGCAAGTGACAAAGTCAAACCAAATTCATGTATTCTCTTTATATATATACTAGCAGAAAGACGGGCACTAATGTGCGCGTCTTTCTGCTCTTTTAATGCGCTAACGCGAGTAGATTATGAACAATATTTTGTAGAAATTTTGTGTGTAAATTACAATCGACATTTTATATAAATTTTTTGATATATATAGACTATAATTATAAGTATAGATATGTGTAGCTTTAAAATGTAACAAGCTCAACAAACCATATTTATATTTTTCAATGACAACAATAATATAACAAATATAACAAAAATTCTTATCATTTTTAATAACATCAACAATATAACATTATTTGTTAAAGGGTATAATTGAAATAACAAAAAAGTCAACTCAAAATTTTCCCAAAATTCTCTATTCTATTTATATATGGTATAGATAATATAGATTTTATGTTGTTTTAGAAAGAAAATAATTTTTAATATATTTGTTATATTATTAGTAAAAGATAAACATTTTTTTTTTAGGAAAAAAGATAAACGTAGTTTGTTACTATTTAAAATTTACAAAAAGATATTGCTTATAAAAATTTCATAAGAAACATTGCTTATTACATGCGTTAGTGAAAAATAAAATAAAATTGGACTGACGTGCATATGATGCTCGTCTGAACGCTAATAATAACGAAGGAAGGAAAGGAAGAAGGAAAGAGGTGAGAGAGAGATCAGAAATGCATATGCTGCTTAACAACTAAATTCATCCAAACCGTTTGATTAGATTCAAGGGTTGAGATTTAACCCTCTCATCTTTCACAATAAAAGTTCCTCTCATTTGATACATCCTTCGTTATGATGCACAAAATTAATCCACAATACAAAAGGATCCAAATCTCCGTTTGTTAGATTTAAACTTTGGATAAATCAAATTTGAAAAAAAATAGAAGAAAAAGGAACGGCAACAGTCAAGCGAAGGCATACGAGGATGAAGTTGAATGGGTACCGAAAGATTACCTACAATTTTAAAAATTAAATACCATCGTGAAGATTGATCTAAGGGTTATTATTTAACCTTCTCATCTTTCACAATAAAAATCCTCTCATTTGATATACCATATATATAATACATGACCTTTTCAATTTCAACTTAAGTATTATATTTACAAAGGTTAATAGACCTTTACCCCCTGTAATATAGGTCATTTCCGGTTTTTCCCCTTGTAATTTTTTTTTTGATTTACCCCCTCTGTAAAATATTTTTGTTTTGATTTAACCCCCTAATAGGCCAAACAAAAACGAAAATTTCTTGAAAAAATAAAATAAAATTGGTTTTTGTTTGGCCTATTAGGGGGGTAAATCAAAACAAAAATATTTTACAGGGGGTAAATCAAAACAAAAATTTTACAGGGGGAAAAACCGAAAATGACCTATATTACAGGGGGTAAAGACCTATTAACCCTATTTACAATTTATCCCTTTGACTTTATTGTTTAAATTATTGATTATAAAAATGTTAAATCCTTTAAAAAAAGAACAACTTATTAATTAAACAAATTTTTCTTAAAAAAATAATTAAAAATAATTAAAACCAATTAAATTAGGAACAATACCACTGCTTGAACAATATATTCTTTTATGACAAAACTACATGAACAATATTTTTCTTTTTTTGAAGGACATGAACAATATTTAAAACTATGAAAAGGTCTTATTTTTAATTTTTTGTCAAAACTATATTTGATCATAGTATATTTTAATATTGATATATTTTTTGTATTTACAATTAAACACAGGAAAAAAGCAGTTAGACAAACACGTTAGTACCGTCTTTTCGCTAATGGAGCATAATGGCGAACTCACACACAAAGGCACTCTTGTGTTTCAAATATCTATACAACGTAAAATTTTAATCCTAATAATATAGAATAACATTGTGTTCCTTTGAAGGTTTCTATTTTAGTCTGGCATCTTCTTCGAAATCGGTTGCCGACGAATGATAATTTGGTAGCGCGTGGCATTATTTCTCTTGAGAATTAGTTATTCGTGACCGGGTGTGGAGGCATCAAGACTGCTCAACATTTATTCATATCTTATCCTTGTTTCGATTCCCCATGGAGTCTTGTTCGAGCGTGTCGGCTGATCTGTACCATTTACAAGACCATGTTATTCAGTTTGTTTATTCATCAGGAGCTTTGTGAGTTCGGTGTTCTTTGTTGCAGCTTGTTTGGTTATGTTGCATTGGGGTGTTGTGGAACGAAAGAAATAATAAAATTTTCAAGAACAAAGAAAGTGTCATTCACCAACTATTATATAAGTCAAGTTACACTCCTTTGAGTGGATGAAGACAACTAATATTAATGTTCGTTTAAATTCTCATATGTGGTGGTCAAACCTGTTTGTTTGTATGAGTATCGGCTAATTTGTTTTGGTTTTACTTTCTTTGTTACTTGTTTTGTTGTAAAGTTTTGAGATCCTTTTTAACACACATTATGCTATTAAGAAGTCTCTTTTATTTTTTGGTTACATTAAGGAGTCTTTTTGTTCGTAATATATTTGATTTTTGTTTCTAAAAAAAATGACATTAGTACTGGTGGTGATATATGATAATTATTTAACACGTTTTTTTTTCTTTTTTTGTTAAAGAACACAAGGTTCTTTTAGGAAGCTGTCGTGTGGATGGATGCCAAGTAGAGCTATTTTATTTTTGAGGAAAAGTAGAGCTATTGAAAGTGATAAATTTATAGTGCTAATAAACAAATGACTAATTAAATAAATAAATTTATAGCGCTATATTCAATTTCTATTTTCGGATTCCTACCGCAGCATTTTTATTGTGTTCTCGACACGTTGTATTCTCACTTCTCAGGACAAGCAACAGTAATAATACTAATTGGTAAAAAGATGATGCCGATTCATTTTGTTCCTTCCAAAAAAAAAAAATGCCGATTCGTTACCAAAATTGGTTATTGAGAATAGAAGAACCAGTCTCTCTTGTAACAATAAAGTTGTTAATGACTATAAAAGTAATCCAATTTTTATATCCATCAGTAAAATGTGGATAGAAGTTACCATCTAAGTTGTCATCAATCAAATTATTCTTTTGTCTTTTATAATAAATGATTTTGATTGATGTCAATTCGTCAGTAACTCTATCAATCTTTTGTTGATGATGTAGTTGTCATAAAAGTATCAGTATCATATTTGTAACAAAAAAATATATACTATAACTGCTTAAAACTTAAAAGAAAATATTAGTATAAAAAAAATGCTAACAAGTGTCAATGGAACATTGTTTAGACAACTAAAAGTGGATAATATTTTACATTTGTTTAACTTTTATTTTCAAGATAATTTTTTTTAAACAATATCCTTAAAACACTTGTTAAAAATAATCTTTATTCAATTTTTATTAAAAAGTAAACTAAAGTACAAAATAAAAACATCACACCAATTGTTTCACTTGAAAGCCAATGGAAATAGGCTAAGCCCGCAGGTTACTCTATACCTTCTAATATGAAATTTCACAATTGTTAAATCATACGCAAATTTTATCGTAAATCCTCAATAAGGTGTTAGTTTTGCATATTCTCTAAGTAAATCATATCATTGTCGTGTGCATGTAACATATTGATAATTTTGATATACTATATTTTGTTGTTGAATAAGATGGGCTAGCCCCGAAAGCAATGAAAAAAGAATATATATATTAAAAGTACATAGGAAATGCTATATATCTAGTATCAGTAGTTAAAGCAAAGAGGATTGCTAAATATTACGAAACATTTGTGCAGGAAGGTAAAAATTGTTAATCGGTCTTTAATGGAAATCAAGGGTTCGTTATTGTTTCTATCTACTGCCCACATTCATTCTTGCAATTTTTTTTGTACAAACGAGCATTTCCCTCGAACTTACGAGTAATCTCAAAGAAACAACTACACATGTTCGATCAAGCCCAAACTTCACAGAAGAATCAACCACTTGATTAGTACTTAGAAGGCCATTGCTCATATTCACAAGACTAAAACACAAACAATCACATAAACAACTACGATAGAGTACGCCTCCACCTCTACACGTCTCAAACCTTTTCCTGTGCCCAAGAAGAACCCATAATAGAGCACGCTAAGTCCCAAGTCTCTAAGAAAATCCATAGAAAAAGGTTCCATCATGATCCCACATTAATATACTCTATAATTTATACATATTTTTTAAAATAGTATTAATCAGTGATATATACCGTATATACTATGTATACAATGCCATTAATTTACATATTCATGATATAATACGTAAGGTAGCACTTAATATGCCATATTCCCCTCTAGGATATTAGGGTTTAATTTATTTTTTATCCCTCCTTTGCTTATGATCAATTTATCATGTACATTTTAACGTGCGGGGCTTAGTATACTCAGATTTTGATATTTTCAACTTTTTTTTTTGCATGGATACTGATTCCAACTTTTTATTTTTTACAATATACCAATTCCAACTTGATAACCCCATTTTCTTTACAAACGCACGAGTGCATGACAAAATATGCTTCATTATTTATATTACTGTCATGTCAAAAAAATTATACAGATATTACTTCATTTCTTTTTATAGTAAAAGAGAAAGTAATACACTTCTTACACGAGTAAATTAAAGTTACAATTCTTTTTGAAAAAAGGAATTGAAACTACTACACCAAAGAAATTTGTCAATGGCTGGTGTTCATGTACCTAACAATTTGAGAGAAAAAAATGATTGGACGCATAAAGCGTTGAATTCTGAGTGGGTTATGTGGCCCAATAAGCAGCTCACAGCTTATCATATCATATACAGAAAACAAAACCAAGTGGGGAAAACAGATTTTGTGCTGTGCAATGTGCATCAACCCCAAACATAATAGAGAAAAGAAAAAAACACAAAAGTTTCCCAATAAACAAAACCTAAGTGGAGAGCACGTGCCGATGAACACGTGTCATTTTCCCAGCGACGTAAGTATTTGTTTTTTTGGTAACCCTTCGATTTTTAGAAAAAAAGACTCTATTAGTCGGTTACTCGCTTAAAGATAAATAATTTCTAATAAAGAAGTATCTCTTAAATGATTCCTCATTAAATGAAACTAATTAAACGTTTTTTTAGAGGGATACTGATTAAACATTTGAACACCGTTACTTGGTTAATGTAAGTCTTTTTCATGTGTACGATTACGATTATTATTACTATGTTTGGGTCTCTATCTATTCTGAGTCACTAAATTAAACTTTCAAAGTCGCAACCCAATCCTATTGCGGTAAATGAAAGCAGCAAAATGGATGGTGGTGTGTCAATGAAGCAGGTCACATTAGCAAAGCTATGTTGTGTGCTGTGGGGGAAAAAAAGCAGAAAAGGATGCACACTTTTATAAAAAGTGATTTGAAATTAGATTGGAAAGTTATCCGTATTTAACTTTACTAAAAAGTAATAATATTTTTTTACTTAAATATTAACATAAATTTTATTTATTTGATTACGTCCATGTATAAACAAAATGGCCACATATCATCTATCAAAAAATAAAAAAAAATGCTACATATCATATATAGTCTGTTGTGTATAATGAGAATTTCAAAATTATTATCTTCAATTATAAATATTATGTTTGTACACTATTGTTCTTAAAAAAATGATTGTAAGCTATATTTTTTTAAAGTTAATTGTTCAAATTGACCATACAATATATTCAAAGTTTACAAAATGACTCTTTAAACAAAAAAAACACAAATTCTACCTTTATAATTCATACTCATACCATTCTATTTTTCATGTAAACATTTTACATAGTCATTTTTTTTATATGAAACTAGTACTATTTTCAAAGTAGTGTTAATGTTACCAAATTAATGATATCTTGAGGGGAGATTTATGAGCCTTTTTTTTATTTAGGAAATTTATGATACTTCTTATTTATATAGTTAATTAACATCACATGTAAGATTTTTTTTTGAAAAGAATCATATGTTAGATTATTATTTTATATATTTCCCTTAAAAAACCATTTTATTAAACCTTCGCAACACACAGACACACAAAGGAGGGGTGATTTATGGTTTATTTTTATCCAAAATCATCCCCTCAAATTGTTTTTTTTCTTCTTTATATCTCTTAGTTAAGTAATTGATTTTCACATATTTTCAGTTTTCTTTCGTTTGTTATGTGATTTCTTTGTCTTAGCACGACCCTGTGTCTTTTGATATTTCGCCTTTATGCGACATGTTTTGTATTTTCCGTCTTAGTGCGGTGCTTATTGATTCAGGTTGAAATATTAATTAGTTTTGACCAAGTGCAAATTCAATCAATGACTTTGACGTTCTCAATGTTTCAGATCTGGAGACATGTGTATTTTGGAGACTTATTATAGTCATATTTGTAGGAATATGTACTATGTTGTTTTATACTATTAACATAAATGTGTGATTTTGTTCGCATATTCATTCTTTTTGTTTTTATTGACTTTAAATTTGTATTATATCGATGTGTTCTATCAAATGTGACGGAATGAATATCATTTAATTTTGTTAAAAAAAAACTAGGAAAGTCAGTTTTTTATTATGTAAGAAAAAACGTTTAGGGAAAAGAATTATTTAAGGTCTACCATATGAAAAATTGAAAGTTGGGTGAAAGCTGTAATTTTCAAACCTAACTTCAAATATACTAAGACTAGGATGTAATAAAATTATTGCATGAAACGAACCATCCAAATTAGTCTTTCAAACCTAAGTGTCCTCCAAATAGTCAAGAAGGCAAGATCCCATATAGCAACCATAGGTTGGAACAAGGTAGTGAAAAATATAATTATACCAAATTTTCATTTATCACTTGCACTCCTCCATGCATTTTGAGGGAAAGACAGAAATTTAAAGAAAAAAAATAATGAAAAATATTTAATGTATGACGACATCCTTGAGCATGTTTACGGCATGCATCGGACATGGCCTCATTTTTTCAGGGCACGTCCCAATTTTTGGGTTTTGCCACTTTGTCATCTCCTGAGTTCTTTTAGTATTCTAGTTGTTTGGGGAGGTGGCCACTGATACTAGGGGTGGGGTTTAGTATGGGAAAGGGAAGTTCTTTTCTATGATGGGAAAGTTTAAGCATATCCATAGATTTAATACTATTTTATTTGGATGGTTTAGATCTTTTACTTGTTAAGTTACTTGTTAATGGTTGTAACTTTTTGATGGATATTGTGTAACAAAAAAGCTGGCCCCATCATATAATTAAATAACAATTTTACATTTGCTTGATTTATTAGTTTTTTTTAATAACTCATGGGCCTTTGCAAA
>Ga0315913_1000559_pt1 | contig 34478 bp, 26 predicted proteins | sample MpolsnodulesMG_FD_207736 | JGI IMG/M metagenome (GOLD analysis project Ga0315913, IMG submission 207736) | Medicago polymorpha root nodule microbial communities from Los Angeles, California, United States - small nodules | ecosystem: Host-associated > Plants > Roots > Nodule | place: USA...
AGTTGAAACAGTCCCTGTGGATACGAATCTTATAAATTTTATTACTTCGATATAAGTTAATACACTTGCTAATTTTGTATCACCTTCGATTACTGCATCGATCTTCTTTGCTATAGTATTGGTTTGGCAACGAAGTTCGGTTGGATTTAAGCATATGCTGCTTTTCGACTAGTTCACATTGGTTCTATTATTGATATTCTGCTGTGCATTCTGCTACTTTCTATCGTCTGAGGGATCTCAGCCTGTATCGGAATGCCTTAAGTGTTTGTTTGTTTATCAAGAAGCTGGAAAATTTGCTATGTGCATGATTCCTGCTCTATTTGCTTATGCAACTCCTCGGCCAATGGTCAGATCTTTCTCATGCAAAAGTTTTTAAATAATCTAAGATTAGGTGGCTTAGAAGCAGAATTTTCTAATGGGACTTCATATTGGTTCAATGTGATTATTCTTGGTGGTACTTTTAGATTCATTTTTTTTTTCTTTCTCTTTTTTATAATTCCTAAGATCAGGGTAAAGTACTGTGTGCTAGCTAATACTTAAACAAAAATGTTGTGAGTTTTTTGAAATATTTATTTTTCATTTTAGCATTTAGGTTATGAAAATTGATATTTAATTTGCCCGAGTGGTAAGGGACTTCACCTTGTGTGGAAAACCTGATTATTCAATCCCTGACTTGCATATGAAGATAACATGATTGGGTAAGAAGAATTTACGTTGTGTCCAACATGTTCTTCGATAGAGATTAGTCATTACTAATCATGATCATGAAAAAATCTTCAAATCAAATACTATACCAATTCACACACAAGAAAAAATTGATATATTAATCAAGAGTATAACAGGAATTTTCAAGGCAATTCTTGATCAAAATATGAAACTGATAAACAAGTAAAAATATAATCAAATAACAACTCATTCCAAAACGATATTTATTCAACTTAACAACACTTACAGAAATCAAACACTCTTATAAACAAGACAGATACAAAGTGATGAAACAAAGAAACAAACATGCAGATCCCAGACCATGGGCAAATCCACAGTCACTTATTTTTGTCTTAAATCATATCAAAACACAACGACAATAACAACCAAATACAAAACGATGGTAACAAGTAACAACCACATGACTCTTCAACGGAAAAATGGATTTGGCCAAAAACCATTTGGGGGATTGACATTTCCCATAGGAGCTGCCTGATCCCCACCACCATTATTCATCAAGTTCATAAAAAAATGTTGCTTTTGCATAACATCCATGTTCATGTCCAAAGCATGTTGACCATGACTCCCTTGTCCATTCTCTTCAATCTTAGGCACTCCATTAGCCACCATTGTTGCTGCTACCATTTGAGTTTGACCTTGACCTTGACCTTGACTATTCCTGCTCAACATTTCAACCCTCCTATTGATATCTTTCAAATACTGATCAATCAACCATGCCATATCATTCAAATCAACCATGCTTATATTGTGCATAACTTGATCAGCACTAAGGTACTGAAACATTAACTGAGTCATTTCTTTTTCTCGATTATCCTTTCTTTGTTTGGTCAATTGATCTTTCGCCTTTTGAATCCGCTGCCTCAGAAAACTCTCTTGGTTCACCATCTTTTTGCTTTGTTCCAACTCAGGCATTTTTCGGAACTTTGAAAGCACCCTTTGGACTCCTAAAGGAGATGGCCAAACCTCTGGTTGAGGATCGTATGGACTATAGATTATAGCACAAGCATCAATTCCACAGAGAGTACTGAGTTCACTAACCTTTTTCATTAGACCTTTCTTCCTTTTCTTGAATGTTGCCTTCCTCGCAGAGTCGTTGATTATGAATGCGAGTTTCACCTTTTTTCTAGTCATGGTGGTGGTGATGAAGAGGAACAGAAAGAACAATGGCTTATTTATATAGATTGTTTGAGATGATTGATAGGTAAGTCCTTGCTGGAAGCATTAACATGACAAATTCAATGCCAAATATTTGTGCTATGAATTTAGAGATGTCAATGTTAAATGTATACCATATGTGTTATGAATTAGAGATATCAAGTTTAAATGTCTATCAAATGGAGAATCAAAATAATATTTTGTAAATTGGACCGTGATGAGTTTATATTTTCTTCTCATAGTTTTCTCTCCCTATCCTATGGTTGTATATTTTCCCGTTTTGATTGAAGATTCATCCTCTTCAATCTGTTTCTTATTACTACTCTACGTATTTAGTAAGATATATTTTGTCAAATCTCACAGATAGCTGCTCGTTATTCTATTTAGGTGTTGTATTATAATTCATGTCAGATTCATGTTTGTGACAACTATGTGTGAGATTTGACAAAATATACCTAACTAAATAGAATAGTATGGTTAATAAATACGATATCCTGAAGTGATCACTATTTAAATAACAATCTCTTATTAAACTTCCTCAAGAAAAATATCAAACCACCATATCCCTATGGAAATTCTATTACATAAAAAATGTAACCACTTAAATTTCACTAGTCAGTACCATTCTTGTATTGTAAGCAATAAATTTTTTATTTTACAGAAAAATAACTTATATCATTTCATCATGAATATTAGTAGCAATACAATTGGAAGAGTAACTAAAAACATTGAGACTAGACTTAAATACATACGTTCTAGCAAGACTATGAGTGACAATTCCCAAGATAAAAGCTAGATTAAAGCTAGTATTTGATGAGAAAAAAGATCTACAACTAGAATCGACTTTCCTAACTCGTTTGCGTAATTACAACCATTAAAAATATCACTCACTACACGCTGACAACCACTTTGAAAGGGGACTCGATCAAATTGACCAAGACTATCTTTGAAGCAAAAAACTTTCTTTTGCTTAGAAAAGAGAGCAGTCAACATTACATTTCAGCCAACTATGTATGGGATTCTTCCACACCAGAGGTTGTGGCATATCGGGAGGACCATCAGAGAGCTGGTTGCACAACCAATTATAGTCACGAATAGTATCCCTAGCAAGAAAGCAAGTAGAGGGCATTATCAATTTGCTTTTGTAACCATAATACAAAACTGAGCATTACGGCTACACCTAGGAACCTCAAAAGTTATGAAGGCATTATCTAAGATGTCACACGTAGGAACAAAAGTAGCTTGGTTGTCTGAGATGCATGTGGAGAGTACCTTGTAATTTAATTTCCACCTTGTTATCCTTACTATTTTGATATAGTTTCTCTTTTATTTTCGTTTCGAAAAATCTGAGTTCGATTTTCTGAATGAAACAATTTCTCACAGGCAAATTTTAGATTACCAGCGTATCAGACTCCCCTGGGAGCCGAATATTCAATACCAAAAAAGGTTGTTAACTTATTTCCTATTTTGAATTTTTTTTTGGGCAGGCCCTACTTTTAAAAAAAATAAATCTAATCTACCCTACAATGAAAATAAATATTCAACATGTCCTACTTTCATTTTCCCCTTACATAACGTCATCTGACATGGCACCATCATGCTTCAGGTTGACTCCCTCTCAGTTGGCGCCATCCTACTAACTTTTTTTTCGTTTGTTTTTTCTTATTAATTTATACTTCCTTCATCATGGCTCCATCTCAGTTGGCACCATCTTACTAGGTTCTTTTATTTATTTTTTTGTTAATTTTTTCGGCGGTTTTTTTTTTTGTTTATTTTTTCGACGGAAAATTTATTATATAAATAATAAATAGAAAAATATAAAATAACATACTAATATAGTTTTATAAATATTACAAAGAAAAATACAACGAAAGTACTACTGACGTAATGGCATGCAACATTAGGACAATTTTTGCGATAATGACATGTGCCTTGACACATTCCACATTTTCTTGGAACCTTTTCAACTTCATCCATTTCGGTCTTAATGCGAGTGGTGGATGGACGACCCTTTTCGGCCTTCATATAAACAAATTCGGGTAGAGCTCAAATCCTACATATGGGGGCCAATAACTCTGGTGGTGAACTAGGGGCAAACTTCTGTTGTAGACAGCGTATACTCTCTCATTTCGAAAAACTGGATCTATATAGGAAGAATAGTCATGACTGAAGCTAGAACATGCAGCTATGACATGTGAACATGGCAGATGTAAAGCTTCCAATTTTCCACATTCACACCACCTCGCTTGTAGGTCGACCTTTGTATTCTCCCTTTGGCATTCCTTCCTTATGATCAATAGTTTCACGAACAAAGAAGGTATACCCTGTTCGATCAAAATGGGTGGTTTGGTGACTGGTTGACTTAATCACCTCTTCATTAATCATATCCATGCACTTTCTGCAAATTGCGCCACCAGAACCTATTGTTGCTCCTGCCTCATGTCCTCTTAATGCAAACAACGTCGCTGACCTATAGTAGGTTACTTTGACCATAGCTATGATTGACATGTTGCAAATACCTTATATATATTGTTCATTGACTCGACAAGGTTTGATTTCATGTGTCCCCATCTTCGACCTCCATCATACGCTTGAGCCCACTTTTCTTATGGTAGATTGTCAACCCAAATTACAGATTGCTGGCTTTCCTCTAGGATTTCTCTGCAGTAATAGTTGAACGAGGGAATGTTCGTTGCATATCCTGCATTAGGAAAATTTATGTCAGATATATTTGGACAATATTATGCAGCCATTACAGTAATAGGAATGAAAAATGCGATTATTACCCATATTGAAAAGCTTTTTGTAAGCTCTCGATCCACAATTATTTATGATGATAACTCAATGAATAATTTTTGGGTAGAATCATCAATGTCGGATATGTTAATGGGTGGCCCGGGTCAAACAAGTTCTTTCGTGTTACCACCACTTGAACCAACCCAAAGTCGAAGTGAGAGTTACAATGAAGAAGAAGATGAGGACGAAGAAGATGAAGAACCGATAATTCAACAACAGAAGTCCACTCGCGTACCAATACTTAAAGGATGTGGTACATGCGGACATAAAGAAGTTAGAAAGATTAGAAAATAATGTAATATTTATATTTAAATATTTTTCATTGTAATATGTATCAATCTATATTACTATGCTATTTTAAAATTTTCTATTAATTATTTATGTTGGTTAATATCTATTATTAGTTAATATGATTTTTCTATTAATTATTTATATAATAAATTTTTCGGCCAAAAAAAATAATCAAAAAAATTAAATAAAAGAATCTAGTATGATAGTGCCAATTGAGATGGAGCCATGTAAGGAGAAAAATGAAAGTAGGGCATGTTATATATTTATTTTCAATGTAGGGTAGATCGAATATTTATTTTTTCCAAAAGTAAGGCCTACAAAAAAAAACTCTTATTTTTATGTGGGTGTAAATTATTTTTTGAGGGAATGTGGGTGTAAATTATATATATTCTCTTTCGTTTTATAACTTTTAAACTTATTATCTATTTCTAGATTTTTTTTACCCGAGTCAACAATTTATTTTTACCATTACAAATTTTATTGTAATTACAATATTGTCTTTTTATAGTATTATTATGTATATCCTTAATTAAAAGAGTTAGTTAACTCGTTTTATAATATGAACAATTTGACTACAATAGGAACAATATAAAATAAGTATTTTTTACAAAAAATAATTTAGGGGTCTTCTATATAAATTAAATCTTTCTTTTATTGTTGAATATTCCAAAGAATTTATAATCAGATGCAATAAAATAAACATACAATTAATTGTAATAAAAAAAATCATTAATTTTTGCTAAAAAAAGAGCATTAATTTAGTCTCTGGGTGCTCAACTCAGTTGATAGGGACATCACAAAATATATGTAGATACCGAGATTATAACCCTGGACACCATATTTATTCACCTTAAGAGATGAATTTTTTAACCATTAGACTACTTTACCAAGAAAAACATTCGTTTGAAATAGATTTTTGTGGTTATAAAATTTTTTGAGGTACATAGAGTAAGTTAAGCTCAACCAACAATATCATAAGGAGAAGCAACCATTTTGGTCCCAGGATGTGCACATCGTTGTCATAATGGTCTCCGACTCAGAGAAACATACAAAAAATTCTCACTCAAAAATATGTTGGCCACTTTGGTCCTCAGAGTTAAATTTGCCCGTTAACTTCACAAAAAGTTGAACTGACAATTTTTTTTTATGACAAGTAAGGTGGCCGGAGGGGCCAAAATGAAATGTATTAGTAAGGAGGATTGGTTGGAATCAAGATGAAGAAAGAGTAGGATTAGAGATTTGATCAAGGAATATTCAAAATTGGGATTATAGGGATTTAAAAAAGAACCTAAATGTGTATTTATTTTTCCATTTTGGTCCAGGATGCCAACTCACACCTTACTTGTCATAAAAAAAATTGTCAAATCAACTTTTTTTTGTGGAGTTAATGGTCAAATCTAACGTCGAGGACCAAAATGGCTGACCGATTATAGAGTGTGTTTTCCTTGAGTCATGGACCGTTATGATAGCATATGCGCATCCATGGACCAAAATGATGGTTTCCATGTTATAATTGGTAGGCCGAACATCTTTCATGATTAATTGAATTCTAATTTAATAGTTTTATAATGTTTGTACTCTGACTAAGAAAAAAAATTAATAGTTTTCTAATGTCTGTACTTTGACGAAGAAAAAAAAATTATGAATTTAAAGAAATCGCAACTAAGAAAAAATAAGAGAAATATTTAGTGCGTGAGCACTCCTTAAAGAACATAAATAATAAGTATTTACTCCCTCCGTCTCGTAATAAGTGAGTCATTTGCAAAAAAAATTATCCCAAAATAATTGACTCATTTCACTTTTTAATATAATATTAATTATATTTTCGTCCATACCAATTCATTATATTCTACTTTGAATTTATGATAATGAGGAATGCATTAATATTTGACAAGATACTAAAAACTATTTTTTTTTCTTCACTTATACATTTTTTAATATGTGTGAGATGAATACAATTTTTTTTTTTGTGGTGGTCGGAGTTTGAACCCCGACCTTGCATATATTATGCATTATTCCGATTAACTGATTAAGCTCACGAAGACAATACAAAATTCATTTATAATGAAAAGGAGGAAGTATAAAAGAACATTAATGAATTGAAAATTAAAATATTTGACTTTTTTAAAAAGATGAGCGATATTTGTACAACTAATATTAGACAACTTTGATGACAACCAATTTTCTACTCTTGTGATTGGACAAAAACAATGGAGAGAGAAAGAAGAAGAGAGAAAATAAATACACATGTGAGTACGAGAGAGTGTTGTTTTAAGAGTTGTTAAAAAGTGGTTGTATCATTTCTCTTTTAAAAAATAATTAATGCTTAAAATGTTTAGTTAACAAGAAAACAAAAAACAATTAAGGAAGAAAATTCATCCCTCTCTTTTGGCTATTGAGATTGGTATTTGAGGCAAAAAGTAGTGAGTAGTGAACAAAACCGAATGGAAAATCGAAACCAAATGAAATGAAATGACATACATAATCCTGCAAATTCAGAGGAACCAAGCTCAGAAGAAAGACACTGTCACACTCACTAGGGTTTATTCATCCATGGCGCTAACCTTCTTCGTCTTCATCTTCTTCACCTCTCACCTTCTCTCTCCCATCTCCGCACAATCCACCTCCATGGAATCGGTCCCCGATCTTCAGAGCACCATGTACACCGACGTTCACGGATTTCCTTGTGTTCGCCTGCTTAGTCTCTCTGGAACCATCGGTTGTTCAAGTAAGCCCCAATTTCACGATTCATTGTGTTTTTAGTGGTTAATTATTGTAATTTGAAGCGTTATTTGTGATTATAAGCTGATTAATGTTGTATTTGTGGTTATTTGTTAGATCCTGGGCGAGATAAGGTTGTCGCTCCAATTGTAAGATTCCAAAACGTCGATGATGTGACAGAGTTATCTTCTATATTGGTCTCATTGGATCAGTTTCCAACTCTCTTCAACAGGTATCTTTTTCATCATTTCTGTTTTTATGTTTGGATTTCAGTTGAAAAGCTGCAAATGTAGGTTTGGACCCAAAGTATCTATAGAGTTATTTTAGGATATATTAATATTAGAAACCTCGGTATATTGTGATCGAAGCTTGACTGAGTGTTTGTGTTTTCTGAGCAATTGGTGGTTCTCCCCTGTTAATGAGATAGACTCCTCCTTTTAAAGAGGTTGTCATAAGAAGGTCTTTGGTGGTGGGGAAGTTAGAAATAAGATCATGGGTCTGTGGGAGGTTATTTGCAGAATAAGTAGAAAAGTGCACCGAGATATTTGTAAGTTGATTTCGGTATTGTTCCGGGTTGGATATTGAGCAATAGAACATAGGTTGAGATAATAAAATATTTATAACAGTCCCCCACTCCCAAGCGTGAGGCCTATAATGGCGAAATGCTAAATATAATAAGTCAAGATAAAAAACCTACAACAGTCTAGGATAAAAGGTAGGTTTGGACCCAAACGTATGTTTAGTGGCAATGTGAATCCAAAAATGAGTTAGTCCTTGTTTATTGGCATGATTGTTAATGCTACTTATTCGTTTGATTTTTTAAATTATTATTTTTTTCACTTTCCCGAGTGTGAATCTTCCCTTTCAGATTATCAGCTGACCCAAGTTTTGCAAGCAAAGTTGGTGGTGTGCTAGTTGAATCAGTTACTGATTCACAGAAGAAGTTAAATGGTAAATACTATTGGTTTGCTTTAAACAAAGATAGTGTAGTATTTACTTTTTAAAGCTGCTCCCATGATAATTTTTTTTTTTTTTTTATATGTAGGATTCTCTCCAGATCAAAAGTTTCCGCTGGCTGAGTTTGCTCCTTACCACAATATCAGCTATGAATGGAACCCAATTGTACGATACGGATTTACTTTTTCTTCCAGTTTCTGGGGATATTTATATCTCATATCAACATAATTTATTTGTCCTTTTCTTTGCTTGCTTCTGCCAGTTACTTTCCGATTCTGATTCAATTACTTTTTATAGAGTGGAGTTTATAACTGATAGATGCTTTCCGGTTTCTATTAAGTTCTTTATTTTTGTGGATGTATGTTGTATCATTGTTGTTTTCAGTGTCACGGAGATAGGATAAGCCAGACAAATTAATAGGTGAAGTATGTCTTGGGTTAGGATCAGAAGCGTATAATGTTATTACTTATTAGATGTATTAGAAGATATATGGTGGGAATTTAACCAATTATCTTTTGGATATAATACTATATTAGTCTTGAGACAACATGATCGATTACTTAGAAAGATTAATTTATTTGTGTTTTCTTTTTCGTTCTACATCTACAGGGTTCTGGTATTATGTGGAAATCCTACGGTTTTCCTGTGTTTTTACTCACAGAAAGTAGCACGAAGACTCTTCAAGAGGTATCACATAGTATTTTCATTTTCTTTCTTAAACTCACAACACAAGATGCTAGTGATGGATGGTTACATTTTGAGATGTAGTTAGATATGTGGAGACAAACTTTGGAAACATGGTTCTTTCGTTTAAGTAGAAAGGGGTGTATGTATGGAATGCAACTTCTTTTGCTTGAGTAGAAAGGGGTGTATGAAATGCAAGTTAAGCAGAAGGTACACTAATTCAAGCTTAATGGTGACAATCGAAGATCAAGACATATCAAAAGTCACGAGGTCTGCATCTAAAGTGCATCATACAAAATAATGGGAAAATAGAGATATAGACCATAGGATTTAAGCTGGATAGATGAAATAAAGTAGTGCTTTGCATGTTGTTGTTATAGAAAAGTACCACTCAAGTTTGAGTAATTTTTTTTTACTGCACAACTATACATCTGTAGTTTTGTACAGGATTAAGCTAGACAAAGAGAATGTCAACTGGTAAAAACTGAAGAGAAAGTAACAAAGTAAACTTGATGTTTTAAGGATGAGAATTTTACTATTGATGATTGGACAAGCTAGACGAGATGCAATTACAAAGGAATGTGTTCGAGGAAAAGTTGGGGTAACAACAATTACAGAAAAGATGATAGAATCTCACCTTAGGTGCTATAGACATATGTGGAGACGACTTATAAAATCCCAGTATGGAGAGTAGATCAAATTCGAGTTAGTTCAATAGTTAGTCCTGCAAAAAATTGGGAAGTATTCGGTTTTAAAATAATTTGTCTTTGGACATGATATATGATACGACGTTATAACTTCATTTTATCTATATAGTCAGATCCACCGAATGGAAAAAAACTTTCGTTGTTATCAATCCATATAGCCAACCCTACCTAATGGGAAAGACTTGGCTGTTGGCTTACTTTTATATTGTTAGAGGGGTACTATTGGCTAGCCTACACAATGTACAAATTTCACTGATACAATTAGTTTAATTAACATTAATTTTATAGTGCACTGATATGAATCTTATTATTGTTTATATGAACATTATGAAGATTAATTCTCTTTCACGTTTGTGCAGTTTGTATTAAAAGGTGAGGACAAAAAGAAAGCTTATACATCTAATGTGGCTGAGTTTGATCTGGTGATGCAGGTATGCTCCAGATTTTTGTAAACAATTATTGTTTTCTGGCATATGAAGCAAAATGTTTCATTGTTTGCATTTTTCTTTTTTGATTATCTTGGATTAGACAATGAAATCTGGGACACATGATTCAGAGTCTTGTTTAAATGAAGGAACTTGCCTCCCTTTAGGTGGATACAGGTGAAGTTTCTTATTCTACTCTATAAATTCTGCAAAAACCTGTGGATGAGACTTTTTTTTGGGTGGGAATAAACAAGTGGTCAAGGGTGGCTGCCCCCTGTTTAGAACAAGATTTCCAGGAAAAAAAAACTGCGAATAGGATTTGTATTGCAGGGTTATGATATGATATTATTGAATGACATATGTAACTGTAAATCGCATGTTGCATTGTTGCTGCAAAACTAGATACCTGGTCAATCATGCAAGACAGTGAACAACTGAACATGGATAAAAATTTAAGATTCCTCCTACAAAATCTGAGTCTCAACAGTAATCCTTTTGTAAGAGTATATAGAATAAATTGCCATATATAAAATACAGTCAGCTGCTAGATTATATTCGCCATGAAGAAATACACGAGGCCAGATATCCTTATGAATGTAGCATCACATCGTTCACATAGTAGAAATGGGTTGTCCTGGATCTAGATTAAGAATATATTATCACCCGCTTCTCACTTTGCAGAGAAATTTAAAATCTTAGCATTGTTATGGTTGATGTTGACTTTGTGCATGTTTCATATGAAAGACAGTGTTTGGTCAGCTCTTCCTCCAATCAACAATTCATCCTCAAAACCGTCTAAGCCCATTATATTGACAGTAGCCTCTATGGATTCTGCTTCCTTTTTCCGAGACAGAAGTCTTGGTGCAGATTCACCTATTTCTGTAAGTGCAATTGCATTTGCTACAGCATACTGTTTTTCTTTTCTTCCGGATGAAATAAGTGCTTATGTTCCAAAATCAAAATATATTCTAACACACCAACTACTTTACAGGGCTTAATTGCATTACTGGCAGCAGCCGATGCACTTTCTCATTTGGATGGTATTGGTGACCTTAGTAAGCAGGTGCGTACAATGGAGTTTTCAGTTTCTGGACTGTTCGTGACTGATATGTTTATGGACTCGATTAGTGATAGGAAGCGGCTCGATTTTAGGAGAGGGAGTAACTAAAATTGGAGGGGAAGTTAGTTAGAAGAGAGAGAGAAGACATCTCAGATATGTTTATACAGGGAAAATCCGAGGAGAAAGGGTTATGGGAATTCCATATCAGCTGTTCCGCTTATAGGCTGGGGCCAAAGATGTTCACTATGGCCATAGTAATTCGTTCTTACATTTTCTTAACTGTTCTTCAAGTTTTCACTTTGTCCAAAAGTGCTTGATGGGAACTGTTCCTTCCAATAGCGTAATTTTGTTAATAGTCATAAAGCTTTGACTTGTTATAGTTTCCCTGTGTGCCTTTATGGTTTTATTGACCTTGAAGATCTCTTTGTGGGGAAAAATATTCTGGTTGGTCACTGTTTCTTAATCATTGGTTCACTAGGCTTGTGAGATAATTATCTACCATCCTTTCCAGTTTATTGTGATGGGCTTGTGAATTGTGATTAAATTTTGTTGTTTAGAATGCAATAATTGCACCAATGGCAGATAACCTCGTGCACTCCCCTTTTTCCGTTTCAACACAGTAAACTCCTGGCGTTTCTTCTCCCCTCATTTCTTTTGGGTTTCCTATTTAGAAGAGCATAAATGCATCACATTTATCATTATTTTATCATGTAGTCATATTACAGGTTTCTATTGTATGGTGTTTCTTGCTTTCGAATTTACAGTTAGATGTCCCTTGGATTAATTGGTGCAAGTTGCCCTTACTCAATATATTTGTTTATGCAATAATTATCAGAATTGCTTTTTAAAACCTTTGTGTAGGATGCAGTTGGATAAGCTTTGAAAATAAAAATGACAAGAAAGCACTTATGATATATGCATATAAATTTATTCAAGAGCTACGATTTCTAGCTTTTTTTAATAAAAAAAACTTCTGGTTATGATAAACAAAGTTTAACATTTTCCTAATTCAGGAAAGTGTTATTTATTTTAAAAAAATGAACAAGCAGGCTTATAAACTCGAGAACCAAGTAGTTTCCGACATGTTGTTACTGCTTCTCTGAACTTTATTGCTGATAGTTTCATAAACTCAATGCAGCTTGTTTTTGTAGTTTTCACTGGAGAAGCATGGGGCTATCTTGGAAGTAGGAGATTTTTGGTAGAGCTCGACGAGCACTCAGATGCTGTTCATGGCCTTAATCACTCATTAATTGAAAAGGTACTCTGTGTTCCTAGTAAATATGAAAACTGAGTAGTATTGGAGGGTGACCTGATGCACAGTATTTAAATTTATATGCCAGATTGTTTTTAAATGCCTCCTCTGGAATTGCTTTAAATGCTAACAACCTGACTTATGCTTTTGTGGTGTGGTGTTTCACAGGTCCTTGAAATTGGTTCTGTTGGAAAGGGACTCAGTCAAGGGGCTACAAACTTTTTTGCTCATGCAGAAGGGGTGAGATGATCGATCTGTTAAATATGTGCACACACACTAGTTCCCTTTTGCAATTTTAGTTGGATATAATGCATTGTGTTATATAATTTGAGTGGGCACCATCTGAATTATAGTGTTGTATTAATGCATTGTGTTATATAATTTGAGTGGGCACCATCTGAATTATAGTATTGTATTGTTTCAAATCTTCTTATGACTAACGCTGCATCATTGCAGGATTCTTCTGCCACAAATCAGATCATGGTTGCCCTGAAACACGCACAAGAATCACTGCTATCTGAAGACATACGGATCGCATCTGCAAGTGCCTCAAATCCTGGGATACCTCCAGCATCTTTAATGACCTTTTTGAACAAGGTTTTGGATACTGCACTTTTCTTAAATTTAATTATTGAAGTCGTTTTTTTGATAAAAAAAAGAGTTTAGGTGAGTTGGTTTTTTAAAGACAGTGATCTTTAATATAATGTTTTTTAGAGTCGCTTTCAATCATCACAATTTCAGATATTTGCTTGAGATCAATTTGATATAAATCACACATACTGTCCTTATTTGGATATATAGACGCTCAATACAATCTTGTATTTAATGTTCCACAAATCAAGTGTTAACTCGCCGAGTTTACCGAGTTTACGTTTTTAGGTACCAAAATCGTGTCAACTCGGAGGTAAACTCGATTTCTGGTAAAATTGGAATTTTGACGAGTTTGACTCGAGTTAACTCGGGTAAAATTGGGTAAACTCGAGTAAGATCGGAATGTAAGTCTAGTTTTTTTTGGATAGTTTTATCAACAGCTTTAGGAACTTAGGAAACTTGCCTGTTTGGATGGTTACGACTTAAGAGACGTATGACTTTGCAAGTTTATTTTGTACTTTGATGTTTAGTTGGACATAATGCTTTATTATGGTGGTTGAAAACCTTTATAATTTAGTCATATTTTGCACTATTGGACTATTTACCATATTATATTAGTTTACATATGTCATGTAAATAATAAATTTTATTTAATTTTAATCTTAGGTAAACTCGTACGAGTTATCGAGTCAAGTTTACCTAGGCAAAACGAGTTGTGGTAAACTCTCGAGTTGTAAAACCTATGCAAGCATTATCACATTTTGATTAAGCATCAATGTATAAACTCCATATTTAAATGATGGGGGTGCTATCATGGGCACATCACACTAACATGCTAAAAAATGCGGAAAAAAACCCTCTGCATCTACATCTGTAAGCTGCACAACAGGTGCCTTTAACTAAATTATTAATGTGCCATGTTGACTCGTATTATTTGTATTAATTGTACCATTGTTGAATCACATAATTTATCAATGCATATTTCAATGCATGTATTAATGTACTACCTTGAATCACATAATTGATATTGGCATTTATCGAATTCCATAGTATCCCACTGTTCATTATTTTTCTTCTTTTGTTCTTTCCTCATATTTTATCAGAATCCCGGAATCTCTGGTGTCGTGTTAGAAGATTTTGACTCTTCCTTTGTCAACAAGTTCTACCATAGTTATCTCGATGATTTATGTGAGTTAACCTATGACCCTGGCATTACTTTTTGCTTACTTTTTTAATAGCATTATTTTTTTCTTACTTGTTTGACTTATTCTAGTCTTTCATGGCTATTTCCCTTGTCATATGCCTTCTCATTTGTATGATTAAATGCAGCAAATGTGAACTCATCGGCTGTAGCTGCTGCTGCTTCTCTTGTTGCCCGAACCCTTTACATACTTGCTAGCGAAACTAATGATGTACAAAATTCAACTTTGGCTGCTATAAATGTAAATGTCTCACTTGTTGAACAACTTGTTGGTTGCCTGTTGGGCTGTGATCCTGGTCTTTCGTGTGAGTTGGTGAAGAAATATATCTCGCCCGCTTCAACCTGTGCAAGCAATTATGTTGGTGTTATCTTAGACGAACCTTCTTCCACACCTAATCCTGGATACATTAATGACGTTCCTAGGTTCATCTGGAATTTTCTAGCCGACATAACTTCTATCCCCAAGGAGAATAGTAGCTCAGGTTGTCAACAGGGTTGCAGTGGTGATGAAGTTTGCATTAAGGCAGAGACCGATGGAAAGGGAGTTTGTGTTCTCTCTACAACTAGGTATTTTCTTGTCTAAATGTACTTTATGGATTTAGTAAACGGATATGCGTTTCTTGGTCCTGAATTTAGGATACATCTGTAGTTTCTTATTGGTATTCTTTTCCAGGATTAGGCATGCTTGCTATCATTTGATGTTGTGCTTCTACCCCTATAATTGAATTGAGGTTTACAGCACGAATAATTGGATAAGTAATGCATTTATTTTTTTATGGGGACACAACTGAACCATGTATGGAACGGAAAACTCCTCCATGTCCCGATCCTGAGTCCAACTTACGTTAAAATGAAACTTGGATGTATACCCGATTTGTTTCACTATTTCTGCCTAACCATGATTCCCATAAAGTATAACCCATGGTTGTTTTCAGACTAGGATAATGTCTAAATATTTTTACCTTTTAAATTGAATATTTGATATTTCACGAAGCAGATAAAATCTGACAATGCTTGTGTAAAATGTGATTCTGGCTAATTTCAAATCACATGTTTATAAATTATAATTATGTTAGATTGACTTTCTACACATACACGCTCACAAGTTCTCACCTTCATGTGCATGCATACTTACCACACTTGATAAAATTTGGATCAACCCAGTTGATTATATGTCATTATTGGCACCTTTGTTAAGTTTGCTCATGTGACGTACATAGTTGGGGTAGACTTCATACTCTTCATGTTTAGGCTGTTCATGTGTTATATGCCTGCTTCCATTTTCCTGGTACTGCACTTGCGAACTTGACATGATTACATGGCTAAGTTGATGCAGTGTAATTTAATATTGATGTAAAATCTTTTGCAGGTACGTTCCAGCATATTCAACGCGGTTATCATTTGAATCAGGAGTATGGAGTGTTTTGCCCCCTAATTCCTCAGACAAAATGGGGGTCGTAGATCCAGTTTGGACAGAAAGTAACTGGAATACATTAGGCATTCGGATCTACACAGTCCAAATTGCTGCTTATGACCGGGTTGTTCTGTTTGGGGGAATGGCTCTTACACTCTTGGCATACCTTGGAATAGCAGTTACAAGAACTTTCGTTGCCAAAGCGACAAAGAGGGATTGACACTATTATTTATGAAATCTAACTACTAAATTTTGTGAAACTAGGGCAAAATTAAATAGGTTGATAGGAAAATTACTAGTTTCTGGAAAATTTGTAAGGATGCGAATTATTTAGGCCACATTCTTGTGCTTGTGAATTTATCTGCAACAAGACCTTTTTTTATCACTTGTAGTTAAGTGTTAGGAAATGTAATGAAAACAAAAAGTAAAAAGCTTGTTGTGTTTGTGTTGTGTTGTGTAATTATGTAGTCCTAGTTAGTGAGCAGCAGCGTAATTTTTAATTTAATCCTTGTTAAATTATTAAAGTTCAGTTGAGCTAATTAATTGAATTGCGACACCAAAGTATAGTAGATGTAACGTTTAACTTGATTTTCTAAACATTAATCAATACATACTTTAGCAGAAATAGACATCAAATATACGAGATGTTACCCAATATTTCTGAACAATAGAAGTTTCAATCGATCCGATATTTGATTTGAAATTAATTTTCATATATTGTCGGTGTTAAAGTTTTTATGTTGCTAATCAATCACAAATCATTATTTTTAGGGCGATTCAACAATTGTGAATTGTGATTGACTATTGGTGCATATGAATTAAATCTATTTTATTTTGATCAAACCTTCTCAATGTCTTGATTAAATTGAAAAGGCTTAAGCCTCTTAATTAGCCGTTCTTTTCTTCTTTTTGTACAACGTTCTCCAAAGTTCTAGTAGACGTGCTTACTCTTTCTTCATTGAAATCGAATGGCTGAAAGCAGACTTGGAAATAGGCTTCAAACTCCAAAGCATTTGTATTGAAAGGCATGAAAGGTGACACGGTCACTCTAAGGCCCTAAATAGATTTTGGGTCTTGCTAACCATTGCTCTGAATGGTTAAGGAAGCCAAAAGTAGCATGTTTGTATTGGTTTCAACAACATTTTGACTTTTAAAAAGTTTAATTTATTATTTTTCACTATTTTTCAATACTATATTTCTATTTTTATCCCCTTATCCAATGCTCCAAGGACAATGGTTAACATTCTCCATAAATTTTAGTGTTAGTTTTTTTTTTTTAGGAATAGTGTTAGTTGAAATCGAAACATAATTGAAACTGGTCAATAATATTTGATCACACTATTTTCAATAATGTTTGGTTCCACTTTTAGATGAGAGATTAGCAAAAGCTACGCTTTGCAACTTTATCACAAAGTCTTCTTCATGAATCAAAACATAATTGATTTTGACATATTTACTTGCTTTTAAATAGAACTAGTTTTTTTTTTTTTTTTGACATTGAATTAGTTTTCTCTTTGGATAATGACTTGAAGTTAAATTAAGAGCCTTTGCTTCAACAATATATATTTATTCTTAAATTTATTTCATATCGTGCTCGTAGTTTGTCACACAATTTTAGGAACTCTCATGTTGAGTTTGTCCATATATAAGTCAATGAGCTTGTTCATACTCTTTCAAAGGTGACCTTATTTTTAGTTAGGTTGAACGTTTTTCTCGATATCCCAGCATGTATTTAAGGTACTGCCATGAAAGAAATGCTTTGAGTTTTTTATCGGAAAAAAAATATCACTTTACAATTTACATTTAGCTCATTTTTATTCGAAATCAATTTTACACGATCAATTCATTCAAAAATCAGTTGTTATCACTACATAGCCAAACGGCCAACCAAAAGTTGAATATGATCAATAACTTGATTTAACTCCATAAACCATAAAATAGTTTAAAGTTCTCAACCAATAAAGATCATACATGAGTTTGATTATGCTCCTAAAAATCCCCACTTACATTGGGATCAGGTTTACTTGCTGTAGAATTTCTCTACTGTTTCACGTTGTAATAGATCGTGGACTTTGATTTGTTATCGTACAGTTCAAATTTCAAACTCAAGTTCACACCATAAAACAATCTCAGACGATCATTTTAATCGGACGACTGACAACTATAACTGTGTCACGCAATTACAACAGGGAATCCAAATGAGTTACATTGTGGGAATTGAAAGCCTTTTTGCTATACTAGCCCTTTATCAATGAGTGAACCTCTTTACTCGAGTGAGTTCCACTTCTCTTAAAGCGTAATACTCTTATAGTTATAGCTAGTTTTCTATTATCAAGTTTAAAGATTAGTTATCTATCTCTCTTAAAGAGGGTCCTCATAGTACTTTCATCTCGTTGTTATTGAGAAAGTAAATTGAGATAAAGTAAAAATATAATGAGACTAAATTGATAAAGTTATCACAAAAGTTGTAATAAGATGAATTTGTATAACTATCTTATGACAACTTTATTTCCCATACCCGCAATATGTTTTTAATTTCGCATTTTTTTATATGTAAGCAACTAAGCATGTGATAAACGGGTCTGAAGCAAACCCGAATCTGAAATCGGATCAATTCAACTCTCTCACCCATAACTCCAAACAAAATTCATTTCCTTCTTCCTTCACCTCCCACCTCACTCTCCCATCGACACTTCCATCTTTTCTCAAATTTAACATCCCATCTCCGATCTAACACCCTTCTTTCTCACAAACTTACAATCAATTGATTGAATCAAAATGGGGCTGGGTTTGTTAGCTTCCAAGACCCTCCGACCAACCACCACCCGCCTCCTCCTCCTCCGTTCAATCACCACCAAACCCGAACTCCGCAAACCCGAACCCGCCGCACAACCCCAACCCGAACAACCTCTCGTCGATCTCACTCCCCGTGCACCCGTCGCTGGCGCCAGAGTCCATTTCACCAATCCCGATGACGCTATTGAGGTTTTCGTCGATGGTTATCCCGTTAAAATTCCGAAAGGATTCTCTGTTCTTCAGGCGTGTGAGGTTGCTGGTGTTGATATTCCTAGATTTTGTTATCATAGCAGACTTTCCATTGCTGGAAATTGTCGTATGTGTCTTGTTGAGGTTGAGAAATCTCCTAAGCCTGTTGCTTCTTGCGCCATGCCCGCTCTTCCTGGTTAGATTCTTCTTCTTTTTCTCTCTTCCTCGATTTGCATTTGATTCATGATTTTTGTGTCTGTGTTTTGTTTATCTAGAAAGTTAAATTTTTAATTTTTTAATTTTGTTACATGTAATGGATTGTTGGACGGTAAAGAATCAACACGAGAGTAAAATAGGCATAGCAAAGATTAGGATGTTGTGTATGTGTTAGATGTGTAGTACGATTTAGTAAAAAAATGGCAATATTAAAGAGAGATTTGGGGTAGCCACCTATCGGAAAAAAGACCGTAGAAACTCGACTTAGGTGGTTTGGGCTTGTAGTGAGAAGACCTATGGATTTTGTTGTAAGGAGTGTAGATTAGATGGAGAATAGTCTGATAACTAGAAGCAGAGCTAACAGAAAAACTATAAGCGAAACTATTGACAAAGATGTAGAGATTAATTAGTTGGATAGAGATATGATAAATGATAGAACATTATGGCGACGTTTGATCCATGTAGCCAACCCCACTTAGTGGGATAAGGCTTGAATGTTGTTGTTTGAGTTTCATCTTGTTTGTGATTTGAGTGATTATTTTGATCTGTTCAAAACCAATAGTATTAAACTTAATAGTTGATGATTGTGTTGTTGCTTGGTGTTATTTTCAAATTTCTAGTTTGTTGAACATGTTATCAATTTAGATCAGTTTATGTTATTTGCTAATTGTAGTTTGTATATAATGGTGATACTAGTGAACTGTCTATTACATTTCCTTTTAACCGTCTCGATGACTTTTCTGTTTTTAGTTTTGATTTAGCTTTTGTCTGTCATTATTTATGCTGTTTTTTTTGTTCAAAAATAAATTCTATTACTTGTCTTTTAATTTTTTTTGCATACACTGATTTTCATGTTTTGCATTACAACTTATACTTCTTTCTACTTTTATTTTTTAATTAGAGATATTTGATATAAAATTATCATATGTTTAGCTGGTTTGAGGATAGCGTCTGTTTTTTTCGACCTGCTCTTACTTTTAAATTCATTTGGTATTAAGACACCGACACACATATAAACAACCTTGATTTCGTTTAGTTCAGGTTTTTAACTATTTATCGTTTTGATTCTTGTTAAAAATGGAATATGATCATATGTTCAATTTAGGGATGAAAATCAAGACCGACACACCTATTGCCAAGAAAGCACGAGAAGGAGTGATGGAGTTTTTATTGATGAATCACCCACTAGATTGCCCAATTTGTGATCAGGGTGGAGAGTGTGATCTTCAGGATCAGTCAATGGCATTTGGCTCTGACCGTGGTCGTTTCACTGATATGAAGAGATCTGTGGTGGATAAAAATCTTGGACCTTTGGTAAAGACTGTGATGACACGGTGCATTCAATGTACAAGGTTCATTTTCCCCTGCAAACTTGATTATCTTTACGTACACATTTTGATAACTATATCATACCTTGGAAGCTAGAAATTTGTTGTGACTCTTATCTTTTAAAAGAAAGTATCAAGTGCTTTGCTAATTCATGTTAATAGAGTATGTTTATGATATTCTTGTAAGAATTAAGGACCTCTTTGAGTTGCATATTCTTTTTTTAAAAAAATTAAGTGGTGGTCATTGTTACAGTATGATAGTTTATGAGGGAACTTATGGGTCAACTGTTTTTGCATATGATTAAAATAATATTCTGAAGTGATAATTTAGTTTGGTTGTATGTTTTACTTACTCTCATGTCAGCTAAGGGCCATTAGGTTTCTTTTAATTTATGGTTAATCACATTTGGTAGCAATAGGCGTTGGCAATTTTGTAAAACCTAACCTTCAACATGGGAGCCATCCTCTTTTTGTTTTCAATTAAATGCTATATGTATTGTGATTATTTTATCTGAGTTCCTTAATGGATCTGGTGGAATATCACTTTCTTCCCACAGGTGTGTTAGATTTGCATCAGAGGTTGCAGGGGTTCAGGATCTTGGCATGTTAGGTCGTGGTAGTGGAGAAGAGATTGGAACATATGTTGAAAAACTCATGACAAGTGAACTTTCTGGAAATGTAATAGATATCTGCCCTGTAGGAGCACTCACTTCAAAACCTTTTGCATTTAAAGCCCGGAATTGGGAGTTGAAGAATACAGAGACCATTGATGTTACTGATGCTGTTGGTTCCAATATTCGAATTGATAGTAGAGGACCTGAAGTCATGCGCATTGTTCCTCGTTTAAATGAGGTTAGACTCTGATGGAAATGTTTTATTAAACTACTTGCGGTTGCCAAAGCTTCAATTTTCTTGTGATCTTAACATTATTTAACTCTTGCAAGAAAAACCATGGTACCTTAAGCACTTATGAGTGTTGTGCTATGATTTCGTAGTATGAATTAATTTTGAAAAAAAGAGTTATTTATTAAGTTAATCTACACTCCAACTTATAGGAATCGATGCTTACCAAATGATGGTGCCAATGAATTCTGACCTTGATTTATTTAATTGGTTGTAGCTTTTTTCTTCTTTGCGTTAGAACATACTATTATGAAATAAGGAAGTGGATTTTCAAACTTTATTAATTGGCAGCCTCTGAATGATGATGACGAAAATATGCAGGGGCACGGTGACAGAGATGCCTTTTGTAGATGATGTTTTATATTTAGGGTTTTGAGAATGTACATCTTAGCTTTAGGGTTTGTTTCACATAATGAGCCTATTATAAACCAAACAATGGGTCAAGTACCTTCCTAAATGCCTTAACAAATGGGCCAAGTATGTTCCTAATTCCTAATGTCTAACAAATGTTTACGGCGGTTATAGAGTTTTTTGACCCAAAAAAATTGAAACAAAAATACTAACATCTCGTATAAAAATCAATAACTGAAACTATAAAAAATGTTATTGATATACATATATAGTATAAACTACTTAAAATTCATATTTTAATGGGTAGGGTAATGACAAAGTTGATTATAGTTATTATGTATGATTTATTTTTTTTAGAGAAGTTATTAAGTATGATGGTCTCTTTAGTTTTGTGTATTTTCCTAGTTTTGAGTATTTATGTTTCCTTTGTACACTGATTTATAGTCTTTGCTATAATAGCTATCTCACAATAGCATTTAAAGGGGTCGGTGCTACGCTATCTAGTTTTAACAACATAGGTTTCCCCTTGTCACCGCCAAAAAATATCGAATAATTTTATTTGTGAAGAATCAAATGCGCAACAATATGAGAGATAGATTATTGAATGCTTGTTTGGTCACAACTAGATAAATATATTTTTGATAGTGTTGAAAATAAAAAATATCAAACAATTTTTAAAATATTAAGACACGTATAAAACAATTATAATATGTAGATTCTGAGGTATCTCTAATATTTTAGGTATATAATAATGGTATAATTTTGTAGTCTTTACATTTTTGCTTAATGATAGCGATGTTACTATTTTATTGTTTATGTATTGATGTGTGTGTGTGTGTGTGTGTTTATATAGTACTATGATCTTGTCGTTGATAGAAATTTCTGGATCCGCCCTGGCAGTGAGACTTGGGAGAGCGAACATCGTGTGCATAGATTCCCAAGTCCCCTGTACACGACCTCACAAATTTAAATTATTTCATTTTAAAAGTTCACTTCAAATCCCTGTGTTTTTGCAGGGAATCAACATTTTATTAGCAACTAGTTAAGTTCTAGTGAGGATTAATATTTTAGGATGCGATTTAGTGTTCTCTTGGGGTTGAATTTATTATGCTTAATTTAGCAGATTGATCATATTTTTAGTTTTCTGGAAAAACATGGTGCTATTACAATGGAAGCTTTTTGTTTTGTTGTTTTACTCTTTGTGGAAGTGGAAGGAAGGGATGGTTTCTATTCATAGTTTGCTATTGAAACTTGTTCCACTTTCCCATTGCAGGACATAAACGAAGAGTGGATTTCAGACAAAACCCGCTTTTGTTATGATGGTTTGAAGAGGCAGAGGTTAAATGACCCTATGATTCGTGGTCCTGATGGCCGCTTTAAGCCTGTGAACTGGCGTGAAGCCCTTTCTTTGGTAGCAGAGGTTGCGCATCAAGTTAAACCAGAAGAAATTGTTGGAATATCTGGCAAACTTTCTGATGCTGAGTCCATGATTGTACTAAAAGATTTTTTGAACAGGCTGGGGTCAAACAATGTATGGGGCGAAGGAATTGGCGTAAATACTAATGCTGATTTCAGATCAGGATATATTATGAATACTAGCATTGCTGGTCTTGAGAAAGCAGATGCTTTCCTGTTGGTTGGTACCCAGGTATACCTCTCTAATTTATGTTAGTGTGCAACTTCTCTAGTTTTATGTTATGGTTAATCAATGATTCCTGTTATATATTGAAATGCGATTCCTTTTTAGCCCTTTGGGATTGCACTGGATTTGATAACTGTAGTTTTGGAGATTCTAATTACAACTATTCAACAATAAAACTTATGAAAATTATTGTTTTATTGGATGCGCTCGTCTATTAGTTATGCTGCCATCTTTATTTTCCGTCTTTAAATGCTGCCATCTTTTATGCATTAATATCTGGTGTCTGTTTGGTTATCTTGTGTTCACTTCCAAATTTGCAGCCACGGGTGGAAGCTGCTATGGTTAATGCTAGAATACGCAAGACTGTCACGGCAAACCAAGCCAAGGTCGGTTACATTGGGCCTGCTACTGATTTCAACTATGATAACGAACATCTTGGTACTGGTCCTCAAACACTTCTTGAAATTGCTGAGGGTCGACACCCATTTTCCAAGACTATTTCAAATGCCAAAAACCCTGTTATCATTGTTGGTGCTGGGATTTTTGAGAGGAAGGATCAGGATGCAATTTTTGCAGCTGTTGAAACCATCGCAAAACAAGGGAATGTCGTCAGATCTGATTGGAATGGCCTTAATGTATTACTTCTCCATGCTGCCCAGGCTGCCGCACTTGACCTTGGACTTGTGCCCCAATCTGAAAAAAGCCTTGAATCTGCAAAGTTTGTATATTTAATGGGAGCTGATGATACAAACTTGGACAAGATCCCAAAGGATGCTTTTGTTGTTTATCAAGGTCACCATGGTGATAAGAGTGTTTATCGTGCTAATGTCATTTTGCCAGCAGCAGCATTCAGTGAGAAGGAAGGTACGTATGAAAATACTGAAGGATGCACACAACAAACATGGCCTGCAGTTCCAACAGTTGGAGACTCCAGAGATGATTGGAAGATAATTCGAGCTCTGTCCGAGATAGCAGGGGTGCGTTTACCCTATGATACAATTGGGGGAGTTCGCGCCCGACTGAGGACTGTAGCCCCAAACCTTGCGCAAATGGACGAGAGAGAACCAGCTGCATTGCCATCTTCACTGAGACCAACCTTCACTAAGGTGGATCCAACACCATTCGGGATTGCAGTTGAGAATTTCTATATGACTGATGCCATTACCAGGGCATCAAAGATAATGGCTCAATGCAGTGCAATGCTGTTGAAGAAATGAAGCGTGTATTATTTATTTTTTTGGTTTGAATAAAAATGCAGTTTCATGTTTTTCTTTTCCTGGCCAAGCAAGACCTTGCTTGTGGAAAGCTTCTCGGACGTTGGTAGTACCATATGATTTGAAATTAGGCTTTATCCATTCCATTTGTATTTTGCTGGTGTAAAAGCACTACTTTTTAGAATTTTTGCCATGTACAATTCGGGTTAATCCGACTGTTTGTTAAAAGTTTACTTGTCTCATAAAATGAAACCTTGGAAATCCAAAACTACATCATTCAAATAACATCATTACTGTGTTTAACATTTTTTATTTATTTCCATTACAACTGATACATGAAAGCCAGAGTATATGCAGCAGCAGCACAAAATGTGTTTTTATTTGCATTACAACTGATATATGAAAGCTAGAGTATATGCAGCAGCACTACAAAATGTATTGAGGGACATAAAAACTTCATTCAGGATGAAGGGATGCCTGTCTCATTATTACTTGCAACAAAATGATATCAACTAATTTGTAACCCCTGATGTTAAATGAGTCACTTCTGCTCCTTTGAACATGAAGAGATGTTTGTCTCATTATACGAGCGTTCCCAATTCTTCCCATCGAAGTGCTTGATTTCAATGTGTCTCAACGTTCCAGAGTCAACACACCTGAATGAAATTGCAACCCCATCCGGGTTTGAGCGTGGATAATAGAATGAAGTTATTCCACATATTTTACAGAACGTGTGCTTAGCAGTATGAGAGCCAAACGTGTAAGTTGTAATAAACTCAGCAGAATTTCCCAAAAGCTCAAATTTGTCAGCAGGTACAACAAAGTGAGCATTAGCTCTCATGTAGCAGTTTGAGCAGTTGCAGTCCCATACCACCACACTGGAAGGAGCAGCCACTTTCCACCTTACACTCTTACAATGGCAGCCTCCTGTATGCACCACTCTTTCAGCTTCCATTTCAGGATTCTAAACAATTAAATCTTTGCTCCTAGCTCCTGCCAACTACTGTTTGTGAGTTTGTCATGCATAGAGATTCTATTAAGGTAGACTGAACTTAATATCATAAATAAAATCAAGCAACGAAGAATTCGAAATTGAGTTCATACTTGAGGCATGGCATATGTTACTAAGAAACTTTAAGACAGTTATAAGACAAAAAGTCACCAAAAATTCCTCATACACCAACAAAAGAAGCAGCTAATGTAAATTTTAGAACAAAAACATATTGAAGAAGAAGAAAATCAAAGATTCTTGGCAATAATAAAATGGTAACAAGAAATAGAAAGAAGGTAGCTTACCTGATAGAATGAGATGGGACGGTAGAAATCGGCAGATTTATATCAGAATTATTAGATGAGGTCTGAGGAGAACAAATTCAATTTTGCATTTTCATTTAGACTTGTATAATAAAGTAGTAAATAAAGAAACAATATTAATCTTGTATGTTTATTTACTAAGTTTCAGTGTTTTGGCGTTTAACGTGAGATTATATATATTGTTTCGGTATATTTATTTATTAGTTTCTTTACTTATATTTAAAGGTTTGTAAATATATAAAAGAAACAGTAAAATGTTTGACTAAAAAACCTATGTTTAAGGTGTGAAGTACAGACAATTAGCTTAAACCTATTTTTTCCCCTAATATTGTGTTAATGGCTTCATTTGTGGTGTCAATGTTACACCGCTTTCATTTTATTTTTTTGTCCAATTCGCACTTAAAATAATTAAAATAATTTTTATGTGATGGATGTCTCATAAATACAGTTTCTTTGAAGGTTGTAGAGATATTTGATATGCTGGAATATGAGTTCAAATCTGTAATTTTCTATTGTGTGTGAATTTTGCTGCTAGATTCTTTAACAAAACAAAGAAAAGTCTTATGTAATAGATAATTGACTATGTGATATACAAGTACTAATAAGTTGCTACCGATGAATTAGAGCACCTATGTTAAACAATGTATACCGAATGATTATAATGAAATGCATACCTGTTAAATCTAAAAAACTATTGATGAAATAATGTGAAACACTACAATAGATATGAATTGAACAAAACATCTAACACAAACAGTTGCTGTGGTGTAGTGGTTATCACGTCAGTCTTACACACTGAAGGTCTCCAGTTCGATCCTGGGCAGCAACAAATTGATCTTTTTTTTTCAAAGATGAATGAGTTTATTGGCGCACCTAGTAATTTTGCCTCGGACTCCACATGTTAATGTTAATGTTAATTCAATTTCCTTGTTATTGAAGTATCTTTACCACAATTTCTTCTAAAGACTTCTGCATCATTCCCACACTCCTGTTTTTTTTTTTTTTAAAGACATGCTTATTATCTTTAGAATCATGCTCTTCTCCCAGTAATTTTACTCGCTCCAAACTGAAATACATAAACGATCCCTCTACGTTAGTTAATTAACATAAGTGTAAAAATTTACACAAATTAAGTCATACGGCGTAGTGACTTAACTCACTTTTTTTTAATGTATTTACTATATTCAAATTATTTTATTTACTTTATTCTAATTTATTTATTTTCTAAATTATTTGTTCACTTTATTCTAATTTAATTATTTTCTAATTTATTTATTTACTTTATTCAAATTAATTTATTTATGTTATTCTAAATTATTTATTTAATTTATTTATGCACTTAAAATAAATATTTATTCGAATTTATTCATTAAATAAATACAAATATAAATAAAATGAAATGAACTAAATTAATATTTATTCAGATTTATTCATTAAATACAAAATCAGAAAATAAAAGCAAATATAAATAAAAAGAAATGAACAAAATTAATACATATAACAACATCTCATTTTATTAATAGAATTCATACAATAATTGATACATTTATTCGAATTCACTAAATCTACTTATTTTCTTTTTACCCTCTTGGGATAAATAGTGATCAAGCTCCTTGGGAAAAATACATCATCAACCCTTGGGCTAAATCTAAATCTGATTTTTTTTATACTCCAAGAAGATTCTTTTTACCCACGGTAAAAAGTTTTGGGGGTAAAAATAAGCCAATTTAATTTTATCCCAAGGGTTGATCATTCCCCCCATATTGTCTACTCACCATTTACCTCAAAACTGACCATCATTTACTGCAAGTGACTAGAGACTATTGAAAAGAAAGAAAAAAAAAGAGAAATAGAGGGAGAGAGTGAGGAGGGAGTGAAAGTGATATGGTGTGAGGAAATAGGGAGGGGTATTTATAGGTGGGAATTGTACTATAGGTTATAACTACCATAAATGTGGTCAAAAAAACATGTAAATGTTGTAAAAAACGTGTAGATTGAAGGTTGAAAAGGTGACCACCGTCCACAAAAACGTGTCTTCATGAGGACAGACCACCGACCAACTTGCGTGAGTTAACTCGCGCACAGACCAGTGGTGCGTGACTTAAGTCACACAGAACTTATAAGGTGCGTGAGTTCAATCACGCCACGTGACTTAGATCACACAAGGGTATAACTGAAAATTCAGTTGGGCGCGAGCAAAATGTGCTGGAAGAAGATCAGAATTCTTATTTTTATCTTTCATATTCCTCTCCTATAGTCTAATACAATCAAGAACTTGAAATCGAGGTTCATATTGCATACTATACAAGTATTTTCTATGTTGCAAATTTTGGTCAAACAAAATTCAACAATTTTGGGGTTAAAATCTAACGAAAATTTTCATATCCTAACACTTTTTTTCTTCCCTTTCATGAAGCTAATAATACTTCATCCGATCATTATTATTATTATAAGTAAATATTTTTTTAAAAATTTATTTAATAACTAACATATTTGATCTATTAATACATCATAACTTATAATATTGATCAAATATATCAATTAATCAATAAAAATATCTTATAATAATAACTGAAAAGAGTATCAATCAAGTGATCAACTCTCCAACTCAAATGCTGTCAGATTTCTTTCAAAGCAAAGTCTGTATAACCACAAGATTAAAGTCATAAATTCTACCATAAATTGTTCTTCAATTTTCTTGTCGGAAACTACTAGTTTCCATTACAACTCGTGTTAAAGGTGCTTCAATGAAGGAAGCTTCATTTGTTTTTTAGGAGGAAGCTACAATTTAGGGATTTAATTTAATTGAGCATATAGACTAAATTGTCCTTTTTTAATTTATGGTTAGGTATTATTTTTGTCCCATAAATCGATTTCATTACACGTAGGCAACATGGTGATACGGTGAACTAACATCATGAATGCAAACCTTACCCATTAGCCAAACAACCAATTTTTTATACATATTTTCATTTAACGACTAAAATAGTGGGTTTTTTTTTTGCATAGTCTAAAAGTTATATTTTTTAATGTGAAAGGACAAACTTTATCTCATATATACTTTTTTTTGTTGAAAGAATTTATCTCATATATACTGTCGAGACAAAAAATGGTCTCTGTCTAAAAAATGTGAAAAAATATATTTTGGTCTATTTTAATTTTATAGAGGTGAGTGGATTAGATGTAAGGGTATAAAAGCAATTTTACTAACTTTGACTACTCATTTTTGTCTTTTGTATTTTTTTTTTCTTCATTTCCACCGTCCCCTAATTTTTTTCTCTCCCAGAATCTCCTATCCCTTCATCCCACCCCCAATGGCCACCACCACCTCTTTTCCCAACAATGACATGAGAGAAGTATGGAGACATTCTATAATGTTTTGTTTTAAAGACAAAGCCATCATCATACATACATTCTTCAGATGAAAAGAGATTACGTGTTATTTTTTTGATGGAGGTTCTCCGTTGATGGTTAAGGCTACAATGTATCAATGTTTTCATTGTATTTGCCTACAAAAAAATGTAACTATAATAAAGAAAAAAATATGTATTCATATTAACTTCTTAATATGAAGATGGAAAACATTTGAATTGAACAATTATGATGAAAAAAAAAAGAAGATAAAATGCTACAATTAGGGATGACACATGCATGGGAAAACATTTTCACTTGTTAACATTTTCCCTTTAAAAAATTACACACAAAGGTAAAAAGAACATGGATTTATATTCTTGTTAATTCACTTCAATTATCAATTATGTCCTTTTTTTTCTTTCCATTTCCACCGTCCCCTAATTTTCCAATCACATAAACCGACTAGAATAATTTCTTGCTCGAGTAAATTTTCAAAATTCATGTCACTTTATAACTTTTTTAGTGAAATAAGGGTCCAATCGATCTTTATTCATTTTCCTCCTATTTAGACTATTATGTATGAGTAGTGCATTATATTTTCTACTTACTTATATGGGTGGAACACTTCATTCTATGGTACACTTTCTACATTGTTTTAAAGTGGCCCAAATTAAATCCCAACAAGAAAAGGAAATGAAGGGAGTGGGGGAACAAGTCCATGTACCCTTTAGGTAAAGTGCTACTGTGCTTTGAGGAAGATATGGAACAATGCACATGGAGACTCTAACAACAACTAGTGCCACCTGAGGCTTCTTTGGGACCCCATAGTGATGAACTAGGGTCCTATGATGGTTATTGCTTCTACAGCAGCCCACTCAAGACTTGAAAATATTTATGGTACAACATTATAATTATTCAAGTTAGCTGGATTCACATGCCAATTTTCATCTGGTGGTACCATTTTATTCAATTTTGATTGCCACCTTAATGTCCATGTTGGAGTTGAATGGAATAAAATGTCTTGTGACAATTATCATATCAGAAAAAGAGGGAGACTAAAAGCTATGAAGCAAGAACATTCATCGGAGCGCATTGACATATATGATTACACTGAATTATGTGGGTTATTTTAAACTATTAAGGGTGTTAACATGTCGGTGTCTGTGTCGTATCTAGTGTCCATTTCCATACCAGTGCTTCATAAACTAAAACTATATATAGCGGTTCAAGTTCTTTGCTATAAGATACAATTGTGCTAGTCGAATACACTTTAAATTTATATCTCATTTTCTTCTCATATCTTTATTATAATAAACAATTGACTTTTTAGATGCTTGTGTAAGTGATGTATATAGTTTATATTTATAACGAGATACGTTAATTACTCAATGAATCTAAAAAACCAATTGTTTCTTATAATAAGAACCGGATGAAGTACTTGTTGTGTGCAAGTGTGAGGTTTATGTCCCACATCAGATAAAAGAGTAAGGGTTGAACACCTTATAAGTAAGAGGATCCATAAACCCAATGCCTTAAGGTTTTGGGTAAGAGTGTGGCGTCTCTCTTGTTTGTGTGGTTGTTCTAGCCTCGATGTGGAGGTCCCCCAGGCTCCCCCCAGTGACCCAACAGTGGTATCAGAGCCCCGTTCGACGAAGGGTACGACCGAGGCAGCCGGTCCGTTTGCGCAGAAAGCAGCAATGGTGGTACATAAAAGCAAGTAAGAGTTCCGCTTGAAGGGAGAGCATGATGAATTGATGGACTCACACTTGAGGGGGAGTGTTGTTGTGTACAAGTGTGAGTTATATGTCCCACATCGGATAAAAGAGTAAAGGTTGAACACCTTATAAGTAAGAGGACCTATAAACCCATAGCTTTAAGGTTTTGGGTAAGAGTGTGGCGTCTCTCTTGCAAGTGTAGTTGTTCTAGCCTCGATGTGATCGGTCCCCTCGTGATCCAACGGTACTATTGTCATGGAGTGTTGTGAGATATATTTGTTTTGAAGAGTGGTTGGATTGGGATCATTAGGTTTGAGAGAAGTTTGTGTTCGGTAAAAAAAATCACTGTTATTTGTGATTTATTTCAATGTATAGTTTCTAATCTACTGTGACTGTGTAGTGTGATTTTGATGTTTTTCAAACAAAAACTATATGTTGGAGTAAAAAAAACATACTATGTTAATAAATATTAAGTCATGACCAAGTTTTGTTTACCTTGAGGTTCATATATATTAAATACTGACAGATTAGGTGTCAGATCAAATCATATGTGACTGTATAAATATCTTCAAGAAGTTAAAGGACATTGATTGACCCCAGTCCACCATAGTTGAAGATCATGGTCTAAGAATCTTGAAATAATGTGATCCAAGTATATATAACGATCAATTAACTACCATCCAATCTTGGCTAACTTATGAAATACTTCAAACATGAACCAATTTGACAAGATGACTTTATGTGTTTTCATGACACCCTTTGTTAGCATGTGAGAAAGAGGTCCAATATCAACTATAATATGGCCAACACGGTTGTGTGGGCCACTGTTTTATTTTTATCTGATATACCTGATTCCTATATGCATTAGAAGGACGTGGCATTCAACAAGAAATGGCATTGATCAAATTTGAAGTTATTTTTGTTAATTAGTTTAATGATTGGAATTTCATCCTTTAAGGTGATCAATAAATGGAAAAATTTGGATTTGAACATCAATAGAGGATATTACAATGTCTTTACCAACTAGGTTATAGTCACCGACTGAAATTTAATGGTTTTAGTAAATGAAAAATGATACCTTAATAAAACACAATGTGAGAATCAATTAGACCGAGTTAGACTTTGCAAATTTTAGGTATGAGTTGTTCAAAAATTCAAAGCTCAAGTTTAGTCTATTAACTGTCATAAGTTTATCAAAAATGCTAAAAAGCACGACACAGATTTGTCGTGCAAACCACACGACTGTGTATTGCAGCTAGCCACAATTACATATTTGTCCATTTAGTTTAATTAAGGTTATTTAAACAATGTCATGTGTTATGTCGTGGGCTTCGTGCATGTAAATTATCGTGTACCATAGCATAACTCTAAGTTTATTTATATGCCTGAACTTAACATTTTAAAAAGTCTAGTAAGCTACTTAAATGTCTATTTCATATTAACATCTTCTATACAAGTAACCTAACATATACTAAAAAAAAAAAAAAATCATGCAACCTACTCAGAGAAGTTAGGATATACGGTTCATGCATATAATATAGTCCTCTAAAAAAAATAGTTACCCTTTAGCTCGATTAGCTTAATGTAGCAATCAAAACAACCTATTTGGTTGTCTTTTACGAACACTATGTTCCAAAAAAGAGTAGTTACAAAATGTTAGATATATATACAAGTTTGTCGGACAGATTTTCAAACGCATGCATTCAAGTTAGGAAACATGATGTGTGAGCTGTTAATATATTGTATATTTAAAATGCAAGTAAAACAAAAACCTTATAAATAGAACAAAATAAGCAAATGGTTTATACTAAACTATGGGATTTAAATTCGAGACAAAAATTTGTTGCTAGCTCATCAATTTCAGATGATAAAAATAGACGATTGCATCCTTGCAGAGTCAGAACATGCATGTCGTATGTCACACACCTTAAATATATAGTCCAATATACTTTCTTTTATTGAGTAATTGTATTTACATTTTTTTTTTAAGGTGTATTTACATATACTTATACACCGTAACTTGTTTACATGTTCTCACCTAAAAAAAAGAAATTTGTTTACGTATTCAACAGATAATTTTAAATAGTTGAAATGAAAATGCAAACATGAATGAAAAGTTAATGAATATAAATATCCATTAGCGTAGCAAAGTTTGCTTGAGATTCAAGCAATCAAGATTGGGAGAGATTTTAGAGAAATTGGGAGAGAAAAGAAGAGAGATATAATTTGATCGTATTCTATATTCATTGATTAATGAAAGGGTGAACATTACAATCATTTATACAACACATATGCAACTAACCAACTAACTTCCTTAAAAGTTGCGTAACAGTTAAACTAACCATTATGGGTCGATACAAACAACACTATGGATTGGATCATGTTACAAAATTCTCAACATTACTAATCGAAACTAACTGAACAAATTTCAATTAACATTCAACATTTTGAAGGTATTTTTGAGCCAGTTTCATAACAGACTTAAATACTCCATGTGAAACTGATTACACGTGCTTCCAACCCAGCTTAAATTAATATGTTTTAAACCGGTTGAAATAAACATTCATGTTAACATTTTTATAGATATTTTTGAATAAATCTAAAATCATTTGATACAATATTGAGATGCATCAAGCTGCTAACGTTAAGTTTTTTTTAATTACTAGAAAAGTGTTTAATTAAGACGTTAATTTTGATGCAATAGTGTAACAAATGATTTTACATGATATAAACTTTCACTCAACAATCAAATTTAGAAAATATGTATATAGTAAAACATTGAGAGGTTTAACATTGGTGTAATGTTAGTTTAGTGTAATTTGACCCCTCTCTCTATGACATATAAAGTGAGAGTATCATTTCTATGTGAGAATGAAATAAATAAATGATAGTCATTAAATTAAGATGTGGGGCTGACAAATGAGATTAAAAGATGGGTTAAGTGAGTCATGTGTCAATTCTTAAGACAAGTACACGTCCCGTCTTTTTTTTTTTTTGCGTTTCACTTTGTTCATGTTCCAACCCTTCTTCGTTCATGCTTCAACATTTCTTCTTCTCCTCACCTTCCACCACCAATTCCAACACCCCGAATCTTCTTCCCACTAAGGGTCGCCGGAACAAAGCCCTCTCATTTTATCCATGTAATATCAAATTTCCCTACTTTTGGTCCTTTGTTTTTATGTCATTCAAAAATGATGATGTGTAAATGATATTGACTCCATTTTTTTTTTATCGAACTCATCAATAAAAAAAGAAGACTATTGTTTAGGGACAAAAATCAAAATCATTTAAAAAAAGGAAGAGGACTAAATTTGAAATAAAAAACATTTTTGTTCATCTTTTCAAGACCATGTTCATCCTCTTCATTGTTAAACCTAAAAATCCAGAAAAATTCAAACTCAAAAGCACGAAAATTGAAACTTTATCATGAAAATGATAAACCCAAAAATTGGAACATAACAAATTGAAATAGAATA
>Ga0315913_1000560_pt1 | contig 34473 bp, 13 predicted proteins | sample MpolsnodulesMG_FD_207736 | JGI IMG/M metagenome (GOLD analysis project Ga0315913, IMG submission 207736) | Medicago polymorpha root nodule microbial communities from Los Angeles, California, United States - small nodules | ecosystem: Host-associated > Plants > Roots > Nodule | place: USA...
ATATATATATATATATATATATATATATATATATATATATATATATAATATAGTAAATGCAGTGTTCGTTACTTGACATAATATGTCAGAAACATGGTGTTTAACCCAAACAAGAAACAATATTCCTAAACTATCAAATAGAATATAAAAGTAAATGAACTTTAAGTCAGGGAAACACCTCGCCACTAGCCCTCCCTTTAGACCACATAATTGGAATCTCCAGGAGCCGTTCAAACAGCTTCACAGCATTCAAGTCAGACGAACTACGTAAGAAATCTTTCAAAATTAAACAGCAAAGCAGGAAATATAGGAACTTCATAATATTGAACAGCTTACCGGGACAAAAAGATTGTCAATTTTCAAGTTGACGTGCCAATTTTGTTCAATAATGTCAACAAAAACATTAACAGACAACCAGCCCCCGTCTTCGGATGGAATATCCGACCTCCAAGTATTACAATTTCCACTTAGATGCACATGTATGCGACTATAGTGGTTTTGTAACTTTACATGCCCGTTGACATTCTCCATCTCCCTGGAAGTATAAGTAAAGAATGTTTATAGTTTCATCGGACTATCATTTTCTAATGTAAGATTTTTTCTTTACGTGTATTCAATAACCAATAATAATAAGATTTACAATAGCAAATTAGTAGCTTCAATTTCAGCATGAAAATTATTTAAAATAAATAAATAAGAAAATCTGAATTTCATGATATTCGTCTGCATCATGAGAATATGCACATGCTTGACCCGTGGAAGAGGGAAAAAGAAAATTTAAAAATATATTATCTAATAAATTTTGAAAGGAACAATTTGGAGCAACCAAATATGAAGACATAAGAGTAGCTTGATTTAGGGTACTTAGTCATCCTATGCCAGGAGTTCCGAGGTATACTTATCTAATACAACATATATTAAATCTTTCTATTAAAGGGTTTTTTATAATATTGAAATAAATACCTATAAGGATGGCTCATGACATGTCAAATATATATCGCAACCTCTAGAAGAATAATTGTCAAACTATTTTTAAAAAATAAGCTATAAGTTTTAGCAGGCCAACTGCCACTGCTATACACTTCAAGAAGAGAACCGACAGATACTCTCTGAGCAATTACAGATTGAGTAGTAAATGATAAGATTTCCCCTTACCTAACTTCCCCGTCACCATATGCAAGTAGCATCACCGTTGCACCTTTGAAATGAACAGAATCCAATATAACAGGAAGCGTCTTATTAATGCCTTCAGACTGCACAAAATCTAGCCCATCAACAGGCTCTGCAATAATATCCTCCACTTTCACACTCGCATCAGACTTCAACTTTTCAATGGGACCAGAAAGAAAGCAAGATATTGACTCCTCCATATTTCTCATAAACGAGGTTAGACCAAATTTCACAAGCAAGGACTCAAATGGAGTTTGAAAATAAGTTGCCCATTGAGGATTGGGCTTGGCACCAACCAAAATTTCAGATGTAAAATCTGGTTGGCCCCCAGACGAATTATCATTACCAAAATCATCGTCTTCAACAGGAGGTACCAAGACTTCAATTTTATCCATTCTACTATTAGCATTGGCAGGTACTGCAACATCCTCACAAGATTCCAAATTTTCAAAATTATTCTCTCCTGTCTGTAAATTTGGCTCACGGACAAATTTCAAATAATCTGATTGACCACCAACATTTCCATCTACTGAGGGGGACCAAATTCCCAGATCTCTGGATCGTGCAGCACTTTGACTATCATCGCTAATATTTTCATCACCAATGGTAACAGATTTTGCATTTCCATCAACCTCACTTACTGCCACATGTACATCGTCATGATTCATAAATTGAAAACATTCAGAAGATGATGCAGGCTCCCCATCCTTCCCTTGTGATTGATCACGAAAGTATGCACGAGCTGCCGATGCACTACGTTCAAACATTCTTTTTTTTGTAGCAACACCAGATGCATAGATCTTACTCCCATTAGCCTTCCTTTTAAATCTGTTTTTCCTATGCCCCGATAATACTCTAGACCAAAATCGAAACCCTGACCCAAGAAATTTCACTCCAAATGCTTTTTCCAAATCTGCATGCTTTGTATCATAATCAACACCCGTGTCCATGAACCGATGATCATGCTTCCCCCCATCCACGCAGAAAAACGGCGTGGCCTCGGTTAACTCAATCGAACTAGTTCCAATCTCCTTCGAACCATCACCTTCAGTCACACCACAACTCCTCTCAGAAACAAAGTAACCAACCTCAGCAGCTTCCCTAGCTGCTTCATCCCTTTCTCTTTCCCACCTCGCACCACCTTCCTCCCTTGCAAGCCTCCTCGTTCTCGTCCGATAATCTATCCCATCTTCACTCGAAAATCTCCTCTCTCTCCCCCCTTCCGTAAACGGTATCCCCAACCAAGTAAAATCCTTCTTCTGCACAACCAACACACTCGGCTGCGTCAAAACCGCATCAACCACCACCTTCCCCCTCCTCAAACTCGCAAAAGGCCGTACCCTAATCTTCACCGTCGGAACCTCCCCACACGAAAACTCCTCCTTATGCGGCCCAATTGAACACGCCTCCAACGTAATACTCAACGGTGAAATCCTCCTAACTTTACCAAACTCAACATCCCTCTGAATATACTCACTAATCACCAAACAAACACTAGGCAACAAATTATTCTCAACAAAAACCTTAGCTTTATTCTGACCATACCACACCAACATACACACACCACATAATACAGCAGTATAAACAGAAGCCCTTATCAACAAAAGCCCTTCTTTCAACAAAGGTCTCAAATAATTCTCCAAATTCTCACTAACAAAATATGGTTCCTTTTCATTAGCACATTTTAACCTTGGCCCATTTCTCAAAATCAAGTCTTTCCTAAAATTCCTAACTTTTTTACCAGAAAAATCTCTTCCTAATTCATTAGCACATTTTAAGCTTGACCCATTTCTCAAAATCAAGTCTTTTCTAGAAAAACCAACATTTTGAGCAGAAAAATTAGAGAAATTTAACGCTTGGCTTACCAAACGACACCGTTTAGAGTAATTGCAACACTTGCAAGTGCAAAATCCGTTGTTTTGAAGCTTTTTTCGCTGAAATTGAAAAGGATGAAGGTTAGTTCCGAAAAACAAAGTGTGATGATTCTTGAGAATCATTGTAGGGTCTAGGGAAGAAGTGATTCAGAAGAATCATCGAAGCGGGAAAACGACGTCGTTTTGAGAGTGTTGAAGAGTTAGAAATTGTTGTTGCTGCTACATTGTTGTTGGGTTTGTTGCTTGTTGGCTGTTGCTCATTGTTGCTTATGGCTATGGAACTCTCCGCTATGAATGATTTTGATTGAGAGAGAGAGGTTGAAATTGGTTGGATGAAGTGGGAAAAAAGAGAAAAAAGATAATTTTAAAGAAATTAAAATTCTTCAAATGATTCCATGAGTAGTAAAATTTTATTGTTATTATTTATGGGTCACTTTTATAAATTTTGGGGACAATTTTGAAAATTGAAAAGGGGTCAATTTGCAAATTTTAAAAAATTAGAGGGGCCCATTTGTAATTTTGAAAAAATTTAAGTGCAAAGCGGAATTTATTAAAAGGGTCAGTTTACAATTTTTGAAATTTTATTGGGATCAATTTGCAAATCTTGATATGTATAAGGACCAAAATGCATGATTTGAACAAAATGATAATAAGGAAATTTTTTAAAATTCTTAACTTTTAGGTGTCATTTGAAATTCTCAAAACTTTACTTCGACAAAATACTTCATGAATTTCCATCATTTTAAAAATTCTCTGAATTATCATCCAAACAATGAAATTTACCTAGAAGGATTTGAGTTCTCTAAAAAAAATACATTACGTCAAAAGATTCTCTCATCCAAACATACTCTTAGATAATTTGTTTTTTTGGTAATGTTTATTAATCACTTGATGTTGGTTAGAGAATTTTGATTTTAGTCTCAGTAACATTTATTTTAGGGGTAGTTTTCTATCTTATGTTTTGAAAGTTTCAAAAACTAAGAGTGTGCTTGGATGGAGTAATTGAGAAATTTTGAAGAATTTAGAATTCTAGGTAATTCAAATGATTCAATTAAATTGCTTTCATTCATAAATATTATTGTTTGGATGGAGAAATAAAAAAATATTGTCATAATTTTTGGGCAACTTTTATAAATTTTAATTTTTTGGGCCAAATTTGGAAAATGAAATTAGGTGTCAATTTGCAAATTTCAAAATTTTGAGGGGTCAAATTATAATTTTTGAAAAAAATGAGGGGTCAATTTGCAATTTTTTATAAATTTATTGGGGTCAAAATGAAAATTTTGGAAAATTTAAGGACCCAAATGCAAAATTTGAAAAATTATAACAATGATTCTTCACTTTTAGGTGTCATTTGAAATTCTTTAAATTTAACTAGAACAAAATACTTCATAAATTTCCATCATTTTGAAAATTCTTCAAATTATTATCCAAATAATGGAATTCACATCAAAGTATTTGAATTCCCTCAAAACATCACATTCCCTAAAAACATTGCCTCATCCAAACACACTCTAAATGTATTTCTAGTCTTGAGTTAAAAAAAAAAACTTTTGATTCAAAAATCAAACAACGTTGTTTGCCTACTTATTTCCTCTCGTCAGTGACGCAACAATTTTGAAATAATCTTAGATGATTTTAATTTTATAACTATATAATTGTTTTTGCTAAAATATGTGTAGGGTACTTTATCGGTGAGAATGGTTGTTTATGTGATGAAAATTGGATTGATTAAGGTTTCACATTTGTTGTGGTGTATACAGGGGAGATAGGTGTGCGGATATTTTTGCCATGGTCATTGTCGTGGCCCATGATCTCGGGTAATCGCTAGTGCCTACTCGCCCTTTGTATTCTTTGAGGTTGTTGTTCTTTGGTCGAGTAAACAACATGTGTTAGCATGTAGTGCGACTCAGTCTCTACCTGGGATATGAGTATATATTGGTATTGGATTCATCCATCTTTGTAATACTTGGGATATAAGTATATATCGGTATTGGATTCATCCATCTTTGTAATGGGTCTTTATGTTCCAATATTGGGCCTAAATATCATGGTGTGGTGAGAGTTAAGTATATGCAAAAATACATCGTTCCACAACCCCAAGCATGAGCCATATAAGGGTGAAATGCTTGAAGTAGTAGGTTGGTATATAAAGTATGTTGGTCTGCAACCCCTCAAGCATAAGGCATGTAAGGGAAAATGTGTGATTCTAGAAGAGCAATTTGTGCAGGGTAAAATATGTAAGGCACTTTGAGATAAGTGATGATGTGTCTTAGTCCTTTTATATCAAGATTCGCTCATATTTGATTAAATGATGCATTTTAATTCTTTATTTTCCAATTGTTCGAACTTCCTTAGGTATAGCCACGAGATATTTTTTCATAACAATGATGACACTTGTTGCAAAGTTGTCAAAAAACACTTCATTGACTGTGCAAAAAAAAGGTTGCAACGTTTTGTTTCATAATCTGTGTTATTCCCTTTCCTTGTTGGTGCCAGTATATGTCAAATTTATGTAATCTCTCTTATATTTGTTTTACTTGTTGCGTTACCTCTACTTTGTTTTGCATTTGCTTCAAATTTGTACTTTATTGTTTCTTAGAGTCTTTTTTTCGTTGTTGTGCATTTATAAGGCATTAACTATCTTCCATTATTGTATTTATTTTGTTTTACTTGCCTTAACTTTTTCGACGAATGGTTGTTATTCAGGAATTCGATCTTGATAAGAAGGAAATTACAAGGTCTGTTTATTTATGATCCCCAAATGTGTAACTCTTTCTAGACCATGCATAAGTGTAATTTAGTTGGGTTGCTTTAAGCAAGTAATAGGGTTTTTCCAATGATCTAGAGGGTCCTACTTGAGTTATAGTTATAATGATGGGAGTGTCTGTGTAATAACTTCATACCCTTCTTTCTCAAGGTATTTGTTAGAATCTCCCGATCTCAAATAGCTATTGCCGGAGTTGGTTCACCTACAAATGAAGTAACAGGGTATTCTTCGGAGTTAACCACTATCGATAGTATTAACAAGTTTCGAGCAACCATGGTCGATTGTATAACCTTGATTTTCAGTCATCATACCTTCACATTTCGCTCACCATACATCTTCATGTATGACAGATAATAGGAGATCTATTGTACATGTTCACTTTTGATATCTCGCCCAGTTAATCGATATGATATCATTAAGTTCTCATAATAGTTTGTGATTGTAAATTAAGCCTTGTGTCTAACAACTAGCATCTAAAAATGAATTTATTCTACGCCCTTTAGACAAAAAGTCTATGTCTAGCACTTTCTATATCAAATGATGAGTCCATCCATAAATGATTATGCCATTTATTCTATGCCCTTGGCAATTTTTTGTACCAGTGTGTAACAAAAGTATTTCTTATTTTACGTTACGAGAGATAATTAACGTTGTTGATGTTTGTCGTCAAGTTTCAAAGTTGTGAGTTATGAAATATATAATTTTCCCATAAAATAATAGAAATGTTACAATATTTATATGTGATTACTTAAAAATAATAGAAAGGCAAATCTCTTAGTACTCATTCGGGTCTATCTTGCTAATGATTGGTCCATTTCGATTCATCGTATCCATCAAGAGGAGAATTCTTATGTTGATATTCTTGCTAAGATAAGAGCTAATAGCTTAGATCATCTTATTAATTTTAATGAACCTCTTTTGTGTTTATCATTAGCTTTACTAGGTGATGTTTTAGGTGTGTTCTTTTTAGGTACTTGGTTTGTTTTTGTTTTAGCATATCTTTTTTCTCTCTTTTTTCCCGATGTTACAAAAATTTTATATGATTACTTAAAAATAATTGTTATTTGATAGATAATAGATACATAATAAATAAATTTAATAAGGTACAAGACAATGTGAAATTTATATTCCACGTTAGTGTATGTGTGAATATTTATTTACTTAGTTTGGGGGAACACAATAGTAAGAACTTGACAGTAGATGTAATATTTGCAATTCACGATTTTTCTATAAAATTTATATTTAAAACAAAATTTAATTCGTCTTATATTCTCTTACTAATAGACTTGGTAACACACTTTATTTTACTTTTTTGTAAATTTGGATTCATAAGTAGATGTAATATAATCAAAGGGATAAAACAATCAAATTTATGATAGTTAGACTGATAAGTAAAATATAATGAATCTACTTTAACATAGTTTTATGATCATGAATAATCAGATGGTGACTAAACATTATATACTAACTACTAAGCTAATAACAGGGGATGTATCAAATGAGAGGAGCTCTTATTGTGAGAGGTGAGAGGATTAAATATTGATCACTAGATTTAAATGTACGGTGCAGATGGGAAAGTGTATGAGTTTAGAAAGTGCACATGATTTCTTTTTCCATGTGTTTCATGTCCCCGTAACTCCTTCTCCTTTGCCTTTCTCTCTTCCATGTACTTTTTCTCAAGAATCTGGGTTGATCAACAAAAAACAAATAGCTTGCAAAATTATTGTTAAGGTTTGTGTTATCTCAATCTATATCAATTAAAATCCCCCTATCTTATCAACTCTAGATCTGGTAAAGAAAACCCAGGAACTATAACTGATTAAATCTAACTTCTCCATATCAATTGTTCCTTTTGGTTATTCATCCCTTTCAAATTTAACTTCTCAATTAGTTGGATTCTATAGTGAATTAATTGCCTCTAAATCTTCTAAAGAATCGTTGCCATTATTCTTTTTTCATGTTTAAGGAAATAAAATTGGATTGGGGGAAAATCAGAAGAATCTAAAAGTAGGGATCTTGAATTTTTCTTATGACCTTTAAATATAAATCAATTGCTGCACAAATGATATATAAACTTGAAATGCAATCGATGAAATTTCAAAGATAAAGTTTGGTGATTCATGTGTAAAGAGACATGAAATTTCAAAGAGTTAGACTAAGTAGAAAGAGAATCACAGATGGATACAAGATAGGGAGAGAAAACGGAAAGAGATGAGCACATAAAAAGACATATAATTATAACCGTTTGATTAGATCTAAAGGTTAAGATTTAACCCTCTCATCCTCTCATAATGAGGAGTGCTCTCATTTGATATGTCCTCGCTATTAACAAATATATTCACATACCAAACAATATAAAACATTATTTTTGTCAAGCAACCTAACGGCTAGAATTCACCCTTTTTAAGGTGAATAAGTGGGGTATCCGAGGTTCGAACCCCCGCCTCTGCATATAACAATGCATGTCCTTGCCAACTGAGCTATGCTCACGGGGACCACTATAAAACATTTTATTTCATAGATTCATGTAATAACGCATCAAATAGATGATAGATACAAAATATCAATTTAAAAGTGTGCAACTATCGAACAAAAAATGGACAAAGTTCATATATCAAGTATTAATATTGATTAGTCTATCATTGAAGTTGTTTTTTTTATATATATACAACACTCTTATTGTATTTTCATAACACTATTCTTTTATTTTGAACCGTACCATTTATTTTCTACGTGGTATTTAAAATATTTCTATCCATGAGATCATTTTTGTGCTTTAACAATTTTTAAGAATATAAATAGAAAATAGAGAAAAGAAACATATTATAATTATTTTTTATTTTATTTTTTAAGTAAATTGAGAAAATACACATGTATAAATTAAAAATAACAAAATAAACATACTTTTAGATTAATAAATATTTTATTTACATGTAACATACTTTACAATCAAACAAATTTTGATGAAAAAGTATTACGATATAAAATTAAGACATTATCTTTGTCTAAAATAAAACATTATATAAAATAGACAAATACCTTCCTCAAATTTAAAACTTATGTAGCAAATACCCCCTTTAAAATAAAATGCTTGTGCAAATACCCCTTCAAATTTAAAAATTATGGAAGTCATGTATTTAATAATACATTGTTCATGTACCAATAAACAACCTTTTGAGATGTTCTTTCATCTGACTCAACATAGAGACACTCTTTTGCTTTTCACCACAATGCCTTATTAAATTATGCATCATCAAATTGGTAATACTCACCCAATATAGGCCTCTTTTGAATCATAACGAGGCAAAGAAAAGCGTGCAAGTTGCAAAATAAGTTATTCTTACAAGAAAACCATTCACAATAAGTAATGCCACAAAATACACACATATCAACCAAACAAGCCCATTCAAATATGCAATAAAGTAGAACAAATAAGTAGCAGCTAGAACAACTACAACAGAAACAAAAACTTGACATTTTTCCCTCTTAGAATATGTTGGAGCATAAGGGTGATAGTGACTCGCAAATCGATCGTAATGTCCATCAGAAACATTGAAGACTAAGTATAAGGGTCATCCCGGTGTGAGCGTGATAATAGGAGTCAAAGCTATTCCTAGTGAATTGTTTAAATATTTACCATATCATCTAACATTAATTTGATTTAGGTTTTGGAACAAAAACTTTGCCACATTCAATAGAACATGTGTTCGAATGGCGTCGACGATGACTGATTTTTCATGAGAAATACGAGACTAAAAGTGAAGTATGAAGTATAAAACCAACAAGATCATCACGCCATTGGTAGTTACTAATTGCATAGTGACCACATTCAAGAGCTATCAGCGAAACACCACTGAGAATGCAACCTTGAAGAAGTCAATAAATGGGCTAAAGGATGAAGGGGAAAAGGCGAGGGATGGAGTGGAAGTACATAGTGCAAACGTAGAGAAAGAAGCCTATTGAAAAGTAAAATAACATAGAAGAATGAGAATAGAATGGAACATTCAAAAAAATGTGGTGGAATGAATTTCTTCACCTGGCCAACTGTGAATTATGGCTTTGTGCGTGGAACCCTTGAGAGATGATTGAGTTTAGAGGCAGTGACATGGGGACTCTGACTCTCAAGAAAGATGCATATGAAAATGACGTCAACAGTTTGGGAGACTCTAACCTGGTTTGTCTTCTTTCTGATGGAATGTCACTTTTTATGTTTTCCCACCTTCATTGATTTCGATTAAAATTATAAGTATAATTTTTTTACTTTTTCACGTTATAGGAGTTGAGGATACAATAAAGTAGGAGTTGTCATGAGAAACTTATAACCTTTGGCGATGCATAAATATCACAAAGTTTACCCAATGACCCACATTTTTCAGACTTAATTAAGAAAAAGGTAGAAAAATATAACTAAACTTGAGATATAGTACTTTACTTGCACACTTCGAGAATATGAATAAATATATAAAACCCTAACCTATTATCATCATCCGAAGCCCTAGTCTAATGAACTTAACACCCTTCATACAATGACATATATAATAGTTTGTGGAATACTTCGTTGAGAGGTCTTGATCCGATCCAAACATCTTACGAAAACCAAATTGTATCCCCATCACCTAAGCTTCTATGCTCCAATTCCTAGAATGACTCATCATCAGAATCCCTAACTTTACCAATCACATACATATCTTTCCACCAAAGCGATGAATATTTAAAACTACCACAATTAGATGTGTTGAGTTATGAAGAAAATACATCTAAAGTCTATTTGTTCATACCCTTCTCCTCCCATCAGACAAAATAACACAATCTCACGTCAAATATAGTTTCTTAAGCAAACCTTTATACAGAGACATGCAATATAATTAGAGATAAATGAACATACTTTGCAATAAATACATAAACTTATAAGTAGAATATAATATTTACTCAAGAGATAAGCCAACAATCTTTAAAATATTTTTTATGTTTCTAATTGACATCAAAGAAAGAAAACCAATCTTCGTACAAAAAAAAACCAATCATTGTACAAGACTAATGATTAACAAAAACAAACACATCACAAATATCGTAAGATAAAAAAAGAGAGAAAAATACAAGGCACTAACCGAAAAAGTAAAAAAAAATAAAAAAATAAAACAAGAAATGGATGAAGTGCGGAAATCAAGCACCAATAGTCAACATTACATCATCAAAATTACCTTTTACACATGTACCGCTTTTTAATCATTTTCTCAAACCCTAACATTTATCGCTTAGAACGATCAAACCGCACCATTTATTAATCTAGCATGAATACCATTATTGTCGTATACACCGCACCACACTCTTCTATTCTTAAACTCTGATTTTTACTTCGCACATATTTAAAATATTACCATCAACAAAAACACTTTCTTTTCCGTGTTTTACTAGTTTTTAACAATATATAAATAGAAAATCGAGAACAAAAACTAGTTACAACCGCTTCAGGTATTAATTTGTATTCGCATTTGTAAAATTAGAAACAACAAAATATATGTGTCAATATCAAACAAGTTTTTAGTTTTTGAAATTTTAACTGCAATTTTCTTCAAAATATTGTTGATTCCTTTATTAAAATTTAATATTTAGATAATAAAAAATATATATTTTAAAAATAAAATAAGTCTTCTAGAAGATTTTTTTTCCTATTTTTATAATGAAGACAAAACTTAATGGAGAAGAAAAATAGAATATTTGTTTGTATTTTGTAGATTACAAGGATATAGTCATGATTTGTTGATAAGTTCGTAGACCACACCACAGTGGAACACAACCCAGCAAAATATTTTGATCAAACGGTTCTATGTTTATCCACGTGTCATTAATCCCTTTGATCCATATTTTCTATCATTTTCTTTTTCCTTTTCTATCATTTTTTTCATTTTTTTTTGGGTATTTTCAATTTTTTCATTATAAACTCTTTACCCTGAAAGAAACCCTAGTTTTCTCTCACGGTTAAAAAAACAGAAGAAAAAAAAAAGAGGAAAAGAAATTATTTTTATTTTCAATTTTAGGGTTTCAAATCGGCGAGGATGGGATTCTCAAACCCTAATTGATGAAATTGGGGCTTTTGATCTTTCCGATGTCTTAAATCAATCGGCTACTGCGTAAGGTACGTGTGTCAATTTTCAGTTTTGATTAATTTTTCGTTAATTTTTGGTTGATTTTGATTAATTTTGTTGTTGATTTGATGGGTGGATTTTGTTTGATTCAATCTTGAAGTACATTGCATGTGGGTTATGATATATGAATATGATCAATTTAGTTTTTTTAGTATTGGGTAATTTTTTTTTTGAGGTATTGTTTGTGAATTTTTGTTTTGGTTTGGTTTTTCAGATCTGAAGGTAATGCATTGGTGTTATGTGTGAGGGAATGTGAAAATTGTGTGAATTTTGGTTGGGGGTGTGTGTAGTGTAGATTAATTGTTCATGGACGGTAGGGAGGATAACTCAAATGGTGCTGTTGTTCCTAAGAAATCAAGATCTCTGGATCTTAAAAGTTTGTATAATTCGAAATTGACCGAAGGGGCACCAAAGGAAAATTTGAAGCGAAAGGGTAGTGGTAGTCACGGGGGTGGTGATGAGAAGGGGAGTAAACGAAAGAAGGTAAGAAAGGAGGTGGCTTTAAGTAGTTTAGATAATGCGGATGGTAGTGGTAAGCAGGTTGCTGATGAGGAGGATTTGGGTGAACCAGAATTGGGGGTGAGTGAAGGGTTGCATAGCATTAGTGGGCTTAATGGAGTTTTGGTAGGTGTTGCTAGTGATGTCTGTATTCCTAAGCGTAAGAGGACTTTAGTGGGGCGGAAGAAATCTGATGACGGTCAATCATCGAATCCTGTAGGGCATCCTAGGCAGGAAATTGGCAGTGATGATCTGGGGCCTAAGGTAGGTAGCGATGATTCGGGTAGGGCAGTTCAATCTTCAAAGGTTAATTTGAAGAAACGTTTTGATGAATTTAAGGAAAATAGGAATAGTGATTCAAATTCAATTTCAGCTCAGCATTTGAAGCAGAACGGGGATCATGCCCCTGATTCTGTTGTAAATAGTGGCCGTTCATCTTCAAAAAAGTCAAAAAAAAGAGATAGGAAGAGTAAGGTTCTGGCTTCTGATAAACCTAGGGTTTCCAAGGAGGCTGAGCCTTTGATTGATAGCTGTACAATATCTGTTGAATTGCATGAAGACGATGAGGAAAATCTCGAGGAGAACGCCGCAAGGATGCTTTCTTCAAGGTTTGATCCAAGCTGTACCGGGTTTTCTTCTAGTAGCAGGTCTTCTCCCCTGCCATCAGCAAATGGTTTGTCCTTTTTGCTATCTTCTAGTCGAAATATTGTTAATCATGGCTCAAAGTCTCGGTCGGGTTCGGAATCAGCCTCAGTTGATACTGCTGGCAGACATCTGAGGCCAAGGAAACAATACAATGATAAGGAAAAAAAGTCACGGAAGAGGCGCCATTTTTATGAAATTCTCCCTGGTCATGTAGATGCATATTGGGCATTGAACCGTAGAATTAAAGTATTTTGGCCTTTGGACCAGAGCTGGTATTATGGCCTTGTCAATGATTATGATGAGGCGCAAAGGCTTCACCATATCAAATATGACGACCGAGATGAAGAATGGATTAATCTCCAAACTGAGAGGTTCAAACTCTTGCTACTTCGTAATGAAGTTCCTGGACGTGCAAAGGGGGGAAGGGCTTCGACAAAAAGTAGAAGGTCTGATCAGCAAAATGGAAGCAAGTCGAGAAAAGAAAAGCAAAGAGGAGAAGAGATTAAAGAGGATGACAGCTGTGGTGGGAGCTCTATGGACTCGGAGCCTATAATTTCATGGTTGGCTCGATCTTCTCATCGGCTTAAATCTTCTTCTTTTCATGGCATTAAGAAACAGAAAACTTCTGTCACACATCCAAGTACAACCTCATCATTGCTATATGACGAACCCGTCTCAGTACAAGGAAATAGAACTAAAAGTTCTTCCAGGGGTGTTGCAAATAATCTGTCTTGTGGTTCTTTAGCACAAGATAAGTTGGGTGATAATTTGAGGGAGAAGTCCGCATCGCAAAGCACCACTCAAATTAAAGATCGCAAACAGCCCACTGTTTATTTTAGAAAGCGGTTTCGAAGGCCAGCTCCAATGTTGCCTCCTGTGCCTAAAGAGAAACACATCATTGTAAGTACACCCTGTTCTATATCCGGTGATCATGTGGTTGGTGGGATTCAGAGTGTAAAAGAACCAAGTGGCAGGAGGTTTGAGGGGCCACTGTGGTTCAGTTATAACGAGGGAATATTAAAAATGATTTGGGACATGGAGTCAGCATCATTCAAATTTGACTTGCACTTCCCTATAAAGCTGATATTAAATGAAGCTTTTCAATCCGAAAACTTGTGGCTGCTCAATGCTGTTTTGCTGCTTCGGTATGGGACAATTGTGACCAAGTGGCCAAGAGTTTGTTTAGAGATGCTTTTTGTTGATAATGTGGTTGGGTTGAGATTTCTATTGTTTGAAGGCTGCTTGAAGATGGCTGCAACCCTTTTTTTATTTGTCCTTAGGTTTTTCCATCAACCTGCTCCCCTAGGGAACAGTGACTTGCACTTGCAGCTTCCATTTACATCTATTGGATTCAAGCTTTCCAGTCTTCATGCTATCAAGCAGCCACTTGTGTTTGCACTATATAATTTCTCCAGATTGAAGAATTCAAATTGGGTGTACTTAGATTCTAAGCTTAAGAGGCACTGCATACTCAGTAAGCAGCTCCATCTATCTGAATGCACATACGATAACATCCAGGCACTTCAGCATGGATCAAGCAAGTTCACGGCAGCTTCCATCAGTGAGCCCTCATCAGTCAAGGTATTTCTTCCCTTTTCTTTTTCTCTCTATTTCCTGATTGGCAGTTTGGTATTTTCACATTGGCCCTTTTGAAAACTTTCCATATTTTTTTTATAGGCAAATGTTAGTAGTTAATTTGTTAGTAATTACTGAACACTTATTCCCATTGATTCAACATTGTACATCATGTAATAATTTCTAAAAATCACTGCAAGTTAGCTTATGTTGGGTTTTGTTTTGAAATCTAATCATGCAACTTCTGGATGAACAGGTAGTGAGGAAGAGGAGTAGACCAGGGATTAACATCATGGGTGTTTCCAAAGTGTCCACTCAAGTTGATACTCATCAATCTTCTGATGCCGGCGAGAGGAAGCTTCCTCCATTTGCTCTTTCTTTTGCTGCTGCACCTTCATTTTTTCTCTGTTTGCATCTCAAGTTGCTGATGGAGCAGTCGACAGCTCATCTAGGCCTTTGTAATCATGTACCTGAAGATGGTCAGGAAGATGCTGGCTTGGGGACAGATGGTTATTCCAGCATTGATGATTGTTCTAACCGGAAGTCAGAAATTATTCTGCGGAAAGATACAACTTTGTCGAATGACGCTGCAGGTGATGGATGGTCATGTGCTGTGTTAGATCAATTAACCGGTCCCTCTACTTGTGGTGATCGAGTTGTCTCTCAAAATGACCAGAATATTGGTCTTCTTGGCACTGGAACTTCTATTTCCCATGGGTCTGAGAGGTTTGGTAATATTCACTCACCAGAGTCGCAATCCCATCATTCAGCACAGAAGTCAGGATCATTACCTTCAAGTTCTTTAATACACCAGGATAAGGCAGGCAATGGTTCTCCATTTAATGGTGATCTACGTGTCCAAATTCCTTCAGTTGATGAATTTGAGAAACCTAATGCTCAACAGTCTCCTGTTTTGTCTTGGAATATGAATGGAAGCGTTATTCCAAGCTCCAATAGAACTGCTCCAAGAAGTTCTTACCGCCGGAATAATTCGTTGTCGTTGGGATTCCAGTCACCTTCATGGTCTGACAGCAAGACTGACTCCCTTTACAATGATTTTAGCAATGGACCCAAAAAGCCACGTACCCAAGTATCATATTCAGTGCCTTTTGCAGGGTATGAATTGAGTTCAAGGCACAAAAGCCATAATCAGAAAGGGCTTCCTAACAGACGCATTAGAAAGGCTAGTGAAAAGAAGTCCTCAGATGTTGCTAGGGTCCCTGAAAAGGATTTTGAATGCTTATCTTGTGATGCAAATGTCTTGATTACAGTTGGTGATAAAGGGTGGAGAGAATATGGGTCCCATGTTGTATTAGAGCTGTTTGAACAGAATGAGTGGAAACTCTCTGTAAAAATTTCAGGAGTCACAAGGTATTCATACAAAGCACATCAGTTTATGCAGCTTGGATCAACAAATCGTTTTACACATGCAATGATGTGGAAAGGAGGGAAGGATTGGATCTTGGAATTTCCTGACAGGAGCCAGTGGGCTCTATTCAAGGAGATGCATGAGGAGTGCTACAACCGTAACCTCCGTGCTGCTTCAGTTAAAAACATACCTATTCCTGGTGTTCATTTGATAGAAGAAAATGATGATGATGTATCTGAGGCAACTTTTGTTCGAGGCACTATGTACTTCCGACAGCTTAAAACAGATTTTGAGATGGCTCTGGATTCATCCCGTGTACTGTACGACATGGATAGTGAGGATGAGCAATGGTTTTCAAACATTCGAAGTTCTGAGAACTACAACGGTGACTTGAATGGGATCACGGAGGAGTTGTTTGAGAAGATAATGGACTTGTTTGAAAAGGCTGCATTTGCTAAGCTGCGTGATCAGTTTACACCAAATGAAATAGAGGAACTTGCGCTTCATGTCGGACCTTTGTATATTGTCAAAATTATCTATGACCATTGGCACCAGAGAAGGCACAAGAAGGGAATGGCTTTAATACGGCACTTTCAGGTACTGTTCAATTACCTCTTGTTATGTTATTATACTTTTATTTCCAGGAATGTCTGTTTCTTTTTAATGCCTTCATTAAAATGATAGTCTAGCTTTTCTGAGATACTTGAAGAGTTGGATGAGAGAAGGGGAGTAGGAAGAGAAATTAATACTGCAGTACACTTAAAATATGTCTTGGAGGTTTTTTTTTTTTAAAAAAAAAACTAATTGTTTTGGTATTTCGGGACATTGAATTGTGGTGCTTGTTATTTGTTGTTCCGATTTAAATTTTGAATGCTTTACACAGTATTGATGTGATGGCTTCCAAGTTAAAACAATTATTTAGATTTCTTCCTACCTACTGTTTGATATCTAGTCAATTCATCTATACGAGGGTGACTAATCTTTGACTCCAGCAGTTGTAACACAAAATAGACTAAGAAAGCTGGACTAACCAATGCTCCTAAAAAGTTCCAAAATAAAAGGTTTATGTTGTGCTCATTATTGAATGGTATTTTGTAATCAATTGGCTTGATGTGGTGATTAGTGGTAGTTTCTGTATCTTAGAATGCTTTCATTGGTTATATGTTATTAACAGAGTTGATTCAAGTGTTGGTTCCTTAATCAAATGGTTGGATGGCCGTAGTTACATATGTTGCATATATTAGTTGCTGGATACAGCTTTGGATGGTTTATAAATGGGTGTAATTATGTATTTGATTGGGTGAAAGCATGATGACTTTATGTAGTATACCTTGCTTTTTTCTGGGGATGACCTGTATATGTATGCTTGGTTATTGTTTGCCTGAAATTTTCATGTGTTTTTCAGCCCCCTATGTGGGAACGATATCAACAGCAGCTGAAGGAGTGGGAAATAGCCGTGACCAAGAATAACCTTTCTTCTAATGGAAGCCTGGATAAGGGTGCAACTTTGGAGAAGCCCTCCATGTTTGCTTTCTGTTTGAAACCAAGGGGTTTGGAAGTACAGAACAAGGGATTAAAGCATCGATCTCAAAAGAAAATATCAGTCTCTGGGCATACAAACCGTTTTCGATATCATGATGGCTTCCACACTACTGGTAAGAGTTGTTTTCATTTGTTATTATTACACTTAAAAAAAATTAAGAACTTTCTCCTTACATTTTTCTGTTGCAACCTCAGGTAGAAGACCAAACGGCCTGGCATTTTCTGATGAAAGGTTTGTATACCCAGGCCATAGTTATGATTCTTTGGATGATTCTCCATTGCCTCAGACGTCACCAAGAGTATTCTCCCCACAGGATGCTGCTAGCATGAAATATTATTCTATGAGCAATGATGCATACTACAGAAATCATATGCAGAAACTTCACAGGAGCAAGTCCAAGAAACATGGGTCATTTATGTATAATAATGGTTCACAAACGTCAGGTTCTAACAGTCAGAGAATGCCTGTGTCAGAAAAAAGAAACGGAGTTCGATCGAACATGATCAATCATGACTTACCAGGTCACAAGCAGTACGCACCGGATGGCCCTCAGAAGCATGGGGTTGAACAATTGGACGGTTCAGACTGCGTGCCGCAGCAATTGGATGAGGAGTTTAGACTGCGCGAAGCACAAAATGCTTCTCTCCGTGTACGTAACACAGCTAAGTTTAAGAGACACAGGGCTAACAACTTGCATTCTATGGCAGAGGTGGCAATTCACAGGGCAATGGTTGCTCTTATGACTGCTGACGCGATAAAGGCTTCCAACGAAGTGGTTGGTGGTGGTAGTAAAACCAACAGCTGAGCTCTGATAACTTCAATAATCTTTCGTCTGCAAATGTAGCTGCGAAGAGGAGATTTTGTTGCTGCGAAGTTGGTCTCTTTATCATTGGCTACCTGAACCTTTTTTTGTTTTCCAGCTTGAGATCTGCTCTGTTCAGATTTTACTGTTGCATTGATCTCATGGTATAGGTCTTTTAAATTTTTGGATACCTATATTTGTACAGATTCCCCCCTCCCCATTTGGCGTTTGTGCCCTCCTTCCGGCTCCCTCCTCCCCTTCTCAGTTTCAAATATTCAACATGAAAATAGAAATCGGCCAATAATACAACACCAGTTTGAACTGAAATTTAGTCGTGTTTCTTTGGAAGTTTTTTGGCAAATGGTTAGACTATATCGTATATGGCACGCTTTAGTTAATCACTTCTGTTTGGTCCTATATTTTCTGCAGCCAGACGAACTACACAGTAATTTATTCCAAGGGATTTTGATTTTGATGAAAATTGGACAGTTTGTATTTAAATTTCATCAAATTGTGTTTACAAAACACCCAAAATACAAGCTGTCCGATTCTTGTCCAACAAAAGAGATCAACAATTGTGTGACTTTCGAAAATCCAAAGGCTTGTTTGATTACTGTTTCTGAGAATTATAGTTGTAAAATTTAAAATAAAAATTGTTTTTTGTTTAAACTTTGTTTGTAAAATTGTTCTACAAAACTTTTTTTTTTTGTCTTTTAAAACCAAGTAATCAACAAGTCCCAAATATATTTTCCGCGTTTTTAAACAATGAATTAAGAACTTTGTCTCCTTCTTTCAAAAAAAAAAGAAAAGAACTTTGTCTCCTAGCAGGTACCTCAAGGTATTCTTACTTGGCTCAGCCCTATGCTAAGAGACTAATTGAGTCGGTAGTAATTTTTTTTTAAAGATGTTCTTTTATTATCATCTAAAAAATGTTCTTTTTTTCAACAAATTATTTTATAAACTAAAAAACAAAAAGGTTAATTAAGTAAATGATTTTTATAAATATCAAGTTTTTAGTCCCTACAAAAAAATCGTACATTTTAGTCCATGTAATATTTTCCTCTGCATTTTTAAAGACCAAAAAAATGTTGCTGAATTTTTTTAGAAAGAGTAAAAATGCTGAAGGAAAATTTTACAAGACTGAAAAAATGCGATTTTTTTTAGTAGGGTAAAAACAAAATTGTATATATTTATTGGAATAATATACTTAATTAACCCAAAACAAATTATCAAACAAGCCTTGATACTATTCCTCGTTTTTTAAACAACAAAATTAAGATCTTTGACTTCTCAGTGGGTATCTCAAGGTATTCTTATTTGGCTAATTGGCTTAGCCCTTTGGATATGCTATGAGAATAATAATTGAGTCGGTAGTGGTTGATTTTGTTTTTACCAAGGTTTAACTACATTTCAAATCATCGATTCTAATTTTTATGAATCGAGCCAATTTTTTGTTTTTTTGGGAGAGTTATGTTGTCAACTCTCCTAACACCATGTTGGTTACATTGATAGACCACGGATGATTCTTCAACATTGACGGGCACAATTTTATAAAAAAAACAGAAAAAATAAAAATAAAACCTAACACAACCTAACCTTGCGTTGAAGTCTCTTCAATGCTTTGTTGTGCCTTTGCAATCTCCAGAGGAAGAGCTCTGAGAAAAAAAGTTTTTTTAATTGATTAATAGTATATGAACAAAACGAATTTGAATTGAAACACTAATAGAAAAAGCAAAATTAGCGAGGGAAATTAGTGACGGAAAAAATGAAATTTCTCACAAATTCCTTGGGCGCAAAATTTAGTGATGGAATTTGAGAGGAATTTCACGTTTTCCCTCACTAAATATCCCTCACTAATTTTTGTTTTTTTAGTAGTGAAATAATTAAAAGAGAAAAATTAAACCTGTAAGATTTTGCCAAAACAATTTTTAAAATGAAATGGCTGTTAGGGATTGATGAGCTGATATTGGAGAAGATGAGGAAAGAGGTAACCAAAGTTCACATAAGACTGTGTTACATGGTGTAAATGTAGGTTTAGTGCCCCCAATTCATATACTATCGCAAGAATTATAGAAAAAAATGACATTTCGAATCGGCGCGAACAATTTTTTTTATGTATTCAAACTACGAGCACAAATATAAATGCGCTATGTTGAGCGGTGTGAAGAAGATCGAAATATAATTTGATAACGTTAATAAAACTAACCATACATAGATGAAGTCGTAAACATAAAATGATTAAGGGATGAAAAAATATGGAATCAAGCATATTTTCATGGTAATTACTTTTTCATCCATTAATTATTTTTTATTTACAACTTCATCCATGTATAATTAGTTTTATTATATTTTTGTCAAATTTCGTTGCGCTCTTCTTCGTACCGAGTAGCATAATTCATTTATCTTTGTCCCCTCTTAGGTTTGAATACACAAAAATATTTGTTCTTGCCGATTCGAAATAGCACTTTCCCCCCTGATGTTCTTGCGATATTGTGTTTCTTTCTGAGTTGGGGGGGCCTATGTTGTTGTCGATATCGATAAAAAATGGATTCTAGAGTATGTGTTTCACTCGTTATGTATTTTTAATTAAGAATTGATATTTGTATAACCATTTTTGAGATAACTTTTGGCACAACCTTTCTGTCCACCGCCTCTGGGTAGAAGAAAAAACTAAATACTTTGTCCATACTAAAAGATATTATTTTATTTTATTTTATTTTATTTTATTTTATTGTATAACCATATTTTCCCATCTTAGGTCAATTTAATACGGACCATTGATTTAATATTAATAAATGTCAATGGATAGGATTACTCTCAAATGGATAGGAACTTGATGAGATTTTAATTTTAAAAAGCCGATGGACTATTTTTTTAAAATTGTACAATCACTTAGTTTTTATAGATTTGGAAAATGTAGAAAATAGTGTTTTATTTTCTACCAAATTTTTATTTTATCAAAATAAATATTTCATTTTTTTATTATTTAGAAATACTTGATAAAAAAAATTAAGGTAAAAAATCTTTTTTATGAACCAAGTGACATTCATGTAAACGAAATAACCAAGTGATATTATTTATTTTCAAAAGAACGTGTTTTCAATTAAGTTAGAAAATAAATCTCAAGAATAAGAAGTTGAAATCTGAGAGTGAAACATGAAAATGTTAGGTCATGGTATTTGAGTCTATGTTTTTATATCAAACAGATCATTGAGGATGAGGCTGGGAATACGTATTAGATTTTCTCCTTTAGAAAAAGTATGGGTAGTTTTTTAAACGGGAGTGAAAAGAAAAAGTTGTATCTCCCGTAAACAAATAAACAAAAAATAGGGGCTAAATGATATGATTTTAAATGAGGGGTATATATTAGAATATAAATAAACTGGGGTACAAGTGACAAAAGAGGTAAAGAAAAACTTGTGATACCGTTATTACCGGCAATTTCTCCTCCTTGACTCAAACACCAACAAAATTTTCTTGAGTGGACAAAATCTTTGTCCCAAATTTGTCAAACCTTTGTGTTTCTACCATTGCCATCATTGTTCATTTCCATCATTGTCCACAACAACCATTATCATTAACATCATATTATTGACATTATCCATTAGATTAAAGAAGGTTAGTTTTTTTTAATGATTTTTCAATTTTGTTTAATTTACTTTAGGTAACAAAAACATTGAACATTTTGTTTTTCTTGAGATGGTTTATAAATTGATTAATAATAATAATAATATTAGTAACAAAATATGGTGTAACGCTAAAAGGTGTTACATGATGATTCTTAATGTTTTTCCATACATTATATTAATGAAATTGAAAAATTGTTGAAGAAGGTTGCATGTTGATAGTGGAATCAATTTGAGCAATTGAAGATGGGAAATTCAAAGAAAGAAGAAGAAAGAGTTGAAAGAATAATTCGAGGTCTTTTAAAACTTTCAGAAAATCGAAGATGTATCAACTGCAATATCTTGGTATTATTTAATTATTCCTTAGCAATTATTTTTTAGTGATTAAAAATAATAATTATAAACTTCTAGATTTTAGTTTTTGATTTGTCTAAATTGATGCTCTCAAAATAGTTCTTAATTTTTTTTTTTTATGCATGAACATATTCTTATGAAATTGTACCTGACAAGCATAACATTGGCTGTTTATATGAATTAGGGACCACAATATGTCTGCACAACTTTCTCAACATTTGTATGCACAAATTGCAGTGGACTACAGTAAGCAATTCTTTTATTTTTTCCTAAAGTTTATTTTCTTTTTCATACAAATTGAGCCCTTTGAAGAATTTATTTATATTTATATTTAGGATTTAATTTATATACATTGTCAGTGTAAAAGTTCTTTACACTGTCAATCAGTCATAACTATCAAAACATTGAAAACATTTGATTTTAACCATAACTATTTCTAAAGTCACACATATGAGCGGTTGTGATTTACCGACAATGTAATCTTTTTACACAAACATATGTTTATGTTTATTTTATCATTTCTTCACTTCATTTTGTAGTAAATGTTGCCCTAAAACTTTATATGTATCTTGATGGAGACTTTATTTGTTTTACTTTACTTTTTTTTTGGTAGTGCTTTATTTGTTGTACCTACTAAGTTATATGAAATTTCAGTCGAGAGTTCACACATAGAGTAAAATCTGTCTCAATGGCAAAATTTACTCCTGAAGAAGTTACTGCTCTTCAAGCTGGTGGCAATGAGGTGTGTATGAATTTTATTATTATTTTTTTAAAATTTATTTTATCTATCTCAAAAACCAAGTTACTAAATATTAACTTGGTAATAAATGTCTAACTTCAATTTATGCAGAGAGCAAAGCAAATTTATTTCAAAGGATGGGATCCTCTACGACATTCTTATCCCGATTCCAGGTAACTTTTCATCTTTAAATTGTGGTCGCATCACAATCCTTGATATTGTAGAAAATGGCGATCCGATATTGTAGTCGTGTCACATTTAGCTTAATATCTAACTCAAATATTTATTTCCAGTAATATGCACAGACTTAGAGATTTTATCAAGCATGTCTACGTGGACAGAAAATATACCGGCGAAAAAAGTCAAGAAAATCTTCCCAGGATTAAATTGGTAACTTTTATATACATTTTTACATGTACTATCTTGTTTATTTTAGGCTCTTGGCATCTGAAAGTCACATCGAACCGACTAATCTGAGACGAGTCAGGTTGGTCCATTTAAGGATCAAAACTCTCTCAGTGACTGTTTCTTCATTCACAAGATTCGAACCTGATACGTTGTTTAAGAGGAACAAACTCTATGGCTGAAAATTTGTTGCTTTCGGTGTTTCTTTGAATACAGAATGACAAGGAGGAGTCCTATGAGAGTAAGAGGAGTAGTTCATTTCGTTTAGAGTTCATAACTACGAAGTCAAGTCCCGGTGCAAGAAGCAGTCCTGGTCCAAGAAGCGGTCCTGGTCCAAGAAGCGACAACTCGAGTTTCAGATATGTATATGATGAAAGCAGAAGTCCTAAATATGTTAAAAAATATTCAAGATATGGGGGAGTAACTAGAAGTCCTATAAAAATAGAGGTTGTTGACGACAGGTTTCGAGACGATGAATATAGAAACCGCAGGCTTTCAAATCTTGAATCAAAGCTAAAACAACTTTCAGTTGATGGTCAGAAGAATGTGGAAAGAATCCAAGCTCCGGTTGAAAGCTCTTCGGGTGAAAAAATAACGGAGAATGATTCATCTTCACAAGTAAGTGAGCCTTCTCAATAAAAAAAAGGGTAAATTGTGCATTTTGTCACTGTAACATAAGCGTTTTTTTTGTTTTAGACCATCTAGGTTTTTTTTCCATTAAATTATGTCTTGTAATTCAAAATTCTCATAGTTTTAATTTCTGAAGTCATCTTTCTATGCAAGTTAGACGAAATGACAAACAAAAAGCCACGTGGCACATTGGTATGACATGCCGCACGAGATTTTGGTGCCACGCGGCAGTGAGTTGTCATGTCAGCACGGCCACATGACTTTCTACTAAAGTCCATCATGCTTAACATTGAAACACCCTTAATTTTGCGATGCATGTCATTTAGGACACCATGTTTAAATTTTATGACATTATTAATAAACCATTTGAAGTCCCATCGATACTTTATATTGAAGGCGTGTCTCGTATCTAACATGTGTCCGACGTCGATACAACACTGAAACATCACATGGTCACACTCAATTATTCTTTTTTATTAAATTACAATGTGTCGACATGTGATTGTTGGCTTTGTGTTCGATGTCTGTGTCTATATCCGGTGCTTCATAGATTCGGACTAAATCTTTGATGTATTTTAATTGTAAAAGGTTACAACTTCTGGTGGAGAAGGTTCTGTTGAGAAAAAACCATCTGAACAAAAAATTAATAAATCAAGAAGCTTCAATGATTTGAGTATTAAGTCTCAAGCTTCTGATACTGCTATTGTACCTGTACAAGAAACACCAAGTATGACACAGGAAAGTGAAAATAACTGGGCCTCATTTGAAGTTTCTGATACTGCTATTGTAGCTGTACAAGAAACACCAACAGAACCAACACCTGAGGCAACAATTTCAAATCCTTTAGACCTTTTACTTCTTGAATTGTCAGGCCCTTTTGCTCCAACCACTAGTGGCATATCAGAAGTTCCAAGTGGTGGCATTGTTCCAACAGCTACAACAGTAGAAATGGACTCTACATGGGATTTTCCATCTACTTCAGTGGAGGCACAACCTTCTAATGAAGCTCCTCCACAACAATCTGAGCTACATGTGACAGAAGACTCCATTGAAGATTCACACGCACATGAACCACGAAGCATGCAATATCCTCCTTCTGTTTCAGTTGCTTGTAGTTCAATAGCACAACCAAAAAATTCACCAAACAATGATGTAGCTTTAAATAAAGAGGTGAGACATACAATATGACAGTTTTAGTATTTAGTACTTACAAATATATTATGGTTTGCTTTTGGTTCTTGTTATTACATTTTAAGTCTCTAAAGTATTTGTTTATGTTAAAATTTATCCCAGTAATATGTAGAACATTTGATTGTAGTCCCTCTAATACGAGCTACATAAAGATTAAAATGAATACTCCCTCCGGTCTTATTTATAAGAAACATATGACTTTTTTGATTCATTGGATAAATGATGTATTTGGTCTATATTCTAGACAAGATACATCAATTACTCAATGAATCTAAAAAGTCAAATTTTTCTTATAAATAGGACCGGAGGAAGTATTACACACCTACTACAGGGATCAATTTCAATACAAACAAATGTAGCGGCACTATTTTACTGTAATGTAGCGAAATTTGAGGAAACGGTTATTTTTCGTGATCTGTGATTGACAACACTGATAGTTACTCATCTTGTTCTATCATTTGATTGCATGCAGACATCATTTTCTCCTAATACACATGAATCATCACATGCTTTTACTGAAACTTCTTCACAAACCACCCTAAATCCTACTCAAGATACCAGACCTCATGTTGGCTCTCGGCCTAATACTATGGAAACCAAGTCTAGTGGAAGAATGGAACTTCCAGAGGTAATAGATGCATCCATTTGTCACAACATTCTTTGTTTTTGAAGATACAAGCAACCTTAATACCTAAATAATTTCTCTGCAGGACCTTTTTAGTACAAGAGACTTATCCGGCCCAGCACCACATGCAGGTTGGCAGAATCTTCAACATCATGTCATGGGATATGGCATGCAGTATTACCCTAATGCAATGGTACACTCTATGCATTTCATTATCAATTTTGATTTAATTCGTACACACCGTTAGTGTAAAGATCTTTTTACACTGTCAATCAATCATAATCTTCAGATAATAAAAAATATTTGACTTCATATAGATTTTCAGTGTAAAACTTTTTACACTTACGATGTATCAAAATAAAACTCTATCAAGTTTAGTTTTAGTTTTTCTTGGTTTTGATATCAATGCTGATTGAATGATATGATGTTTCATTTGCAGCCTCCTCCAGCACTTCCAACTGCATCAAAATACATGAACCCGCTTGACATAACTGAAGGGAGAAGTCTAGCGCATGCAACATCGGTATGTACAACATTAAACTAATATATTATACTGTAGCAAGCCTTGCTATGATTCTATTGCAAACATTGTAATCTTGTTTGGATAAATTGCTTAATTAAGTGCTTATAGCTTATGGCATAAACACTTATAATATAGTGCTTACGTAAAATCATTTCTACAATAAAAGATAAAATAAAGTCAAAATGTTTTCATATAAGCTGTAAGCTGTCCTGTAAAGTATGAAAATAAGCTGAAAAGGCCTTATGGACATGTCATAAGCCATTTCCATTTACTCTCTGAAACAGTCTTTCAAGTGCATGTGTCTTACTTAGCTTGAAGTAGAAGTTATCTTCATAACCTCTCTCTGCAGTATTATCAAACTTGTGTTTATCTAATTTACATCTTTAAGTGGATCCAATAAATAGTTTTAACCTTCAAAACTTGGTTGTATTTGTTCATTTGTAGTGTCCTACCATGGAATCAATGAATGGTGTGCTTCCATCTGTACCAACAAGAACAGGACTAATGCATGCTTCAAGTCTTGGCTCTTTAGATACAACGGTGCCTTATTCCGCAAGTTATCCATCTCCAATTACTGGTATTGTAATTGTTATCTTCCATTTCCTTTGAATATTTTTTGTTTATTTGATTTTTCAAGGTTATTATTCATGATTCAATCATCTCAGGTGTATGCTTTGATCAACTTAATAATGAAGATCAACATTTTAGGTAAATCCTCTTCTTGGCATTATATTATTGGATTATTTCTATATAGTGACTATTGACTAGATTATAGTAGTAATCTATAAAGCATGTCACCTAAAAGAAGGATACAAAGAAATCAAATTCAATTTAATTTGCAGAAATGATACATTCTATTTAAAACTTGTGTATAAACATATACTAAAGTATAATATTGTAACGCTTTTCAATATTTTGTAGATCACAAAGAGTTGACACTTTCAATGGTTTTGGATCTCTAGACACCATTCAACAGTCATATGGGGGATATGGGACACATGGAATTCCAAATTCATTTTCCAATACAAGAAGAAATCCATTTGAATAATTTGGTATACTTCAACAATCTTATTTCTTATGCTAGCCCATGAAAATTGGACAGTCAGTTAATCACTAGTTTCCTGTCTCATGTAAATATGAAAGCACATGGCATGGGCATATGTTTAAATTGCCCCTTCACTGTAATTTTGTGTAAATTTGTATTAATTTTTTTTACATAGTAATGCAATTAAAATATTTTCTCTTACTTCATCATGTTTAAGAACTATGTGAAACTGATCTCTTATGCTGCTACTATTACCTAAAGGATCTATTGGCAGAGTTAGATTGCCCGCAATCAGCATTCCATCTAGTGGTGGCCCTAAGGGTGGGCGACCGCCTAGGGCCCCATGTTTAGATCAGATGATCTAAATTTTAAAAACGGTATTTCAATTGTTGTTTTTACCGAGGTATTTTAGTGTTTTGAAACTGTTCGATCTTGATACAACAACCACTTATGTGTTGATTGTGTGGAATTACTGACTACACAAAATCCAATTCCTAAATTTTTTAATCAAAGTGTTATGAGCACATTAGCATTGTATTATATTCAACTTCACCTAAGAATACATCAAAATGATTGGAGTGTCCTTTATTTTAAAGATCAAAATTGGTTTCCTACTGTTTAGCATCACATTACACGGTCTTGAAGGTAACCTAGGTAATAGTAATGCCTTGTGGGAACATAGCAGTCAACTTATAGACTCAGCAAGTGTTTGAAATATTTTAATCCCTTTCAACTTCTTGCCCTTTGTGACACACATAGAGGGAAAGCTTTTGAATTAAAAACCTCTAATGCTTGGGCATGAATAAGTGGTTGGTACATATATTTCTAAATGCTTTTTTCATGTGTTGAAGATTTTACAAGGATTTTTTCTTTTTATCCTATTGAAGTAGATGAACAGAAATCTAGTAATCTAACTGAGTGGAGGATAAGCTATCCGAATAATAATTTCAAAACAATTATTATGATTCATTCAAACCATATTCCATATATGAATCATCATAATTTTTTATACATATTCTAATTCTTCTTCATACGTCAATATTGTGGTCCTATAATTCTTGTTCATATAGCCATGTTAGATGATTATATTATATGGTTCTAAATTGTGGTCAGCAGCCACAATTAGAACCATATGGAAACTTTCATGGTTTTGAGTGTAGAAATAAATGATGAAAAAAATGAGAAAGAAAAAGAAAATAACACTATTAATAATGATGAATCTTTTTGGTTTTGATACAAATTTCAAAAGTTGGAATGGAATGGCATAACATAATGCTCCATTTATGTAGTATAAGTTGCAAACCTTTTGGAAATAGAATTATTCTAGCATCCAATTATTCTTCAAATTTTATTCGAAAAGGTGAAGTGTTACATCATGCATGTAAATGAACATATAGATTCTTATAATAAAGCAAGTGAATTCTCTTATACAGTTAGTTAAGTATCACATACACAACAATGTATGCATAACCCAGGAACAAAGGGAAGGAAATTGATAAATAGAACATTTCATAATATATCATAGTTTTAAATTGCGGTTGCAGTTACATTGCGTTAGCGTTCTTAATATTGTAGGACATTGCAAACTAATATAACTCGCAATTTCAATACAAATCAATCATTACAATAATATATATAGAAAAGTAGATAAGAATAAAAGATAAGTCGACAACAAATTGCGCCGCAATTGCAAAGACCTCCAAAACTATTATGTTACATCCACTTTTACAATTGTGGATCACAATTTAAAACCATACTCACTACAATACTAAAATAGATGACTAAGCAACAAGCATTTTATTGAAGACTTTCACAACCACATTTGCTAGGTACTTTTATCGGGATTTGGACTGTCTTCACAAATTTCAGGCCTTCACACAATCAACACAGTGGTGGCTATTTGGTTCAGATCGGGGAGTTTCGATTTCAATCTCAATATTTTAGAGTTAAAAAAAAATCAAAATCCACTTGCTTTCTGCTAAGTTCGGTCTTAATCCAATGATCACCAATATTCCGACTCCATGAAATTTGTTACTTCAAACAATCCAAATCCGTTTTATAAACCTATATTATGGTTTATCTTTTGTCCAATTCCTTAGCTTAAGAAGCAAATACACAATCATTCCACCAAAAAATCCAAGGGCTGCACTTGATCCCACCAATGAAACAGCAGTGCAAATAAGTGCCACAAATGAATCTTCTTTACTATTCATATCCCTAGCACACGTAGCAAGTTCAATACCAGCAAACAAAAGCAACACACCTAAAATCCCAACTGGAAACTGCATTAAAATGTGTGCCAAAGAAGTTCCTAACACCAATCCCGATACCAATTTTGCAACACCAAGAAGTGCCACACACCCTCCACTCCTTCCACCAAATTTATACTGCCCTGCAAGTCCACCAGCCCCATGGCAAGATGGCATTGCACCAAACCAACAACCAACCAAATTCATCAACCCAACTGTCACTGAAAGTGAAGTGACTGAAAAGTCCTTTTCAGGAAACAAATCCTTTGACAACTTACAAACAGCTATCACTGAGTTCAAGATTGTCAAAGGAAGTTGAGGAATTGTACCTTTGATAAAACCTTTCTTCCAAGCATGTTTAGTGAATTTTACCACTTCTAATGAAGAGGGTCCAAACTTAATTTCATGCACCACATTAGGCCTTTTAATGAATGCCAAAATAACACCTAAAACAAAGATTACAAAAGCAGAAGGAAGTGAAAAAACAATCTTTTTCACTCTACTAGTCCTCTTTTTTTCACCACTTTCTTCACTACTACAACACCTTTGATTTTCACTCTCACCAGCACCATTCACAATAACAATAAAACAAACACAAACAATGGCTAAAACCAACCCATCTAACCCAAACCAAGGTCTTTGACCCAAAGCTTTAGACTTTGGAAGATCTTGCATTTTCCTCACATATTTAACAGCAGTTAAAGCAAATGATAAACCTTGTGCTAGTTGAATTCCCCTCACAACACATAAAGGAATAAACTTGTACACCAGCTGCATCAACCCAGTGACACCTAATAATAACACCGCGCCGCTGGTCAAGATTCCAGCGGCCATTATCTCCGGCACACCGAAGGTAGCGTCCGATAAGGCCTCAGCGGCGATTGACTTCATGGGCTGGACTGGCATAGGGACCCCGTAAATGACACCAGTGAGAATGTTGCATACACCTATCAAATCAAACACCACACATGAAAATGTCAGTGCCGTGTCTGGTATCCGTGTTTGCTTTGGTGTTTTACATTGATCTATACATGTGAAAGAATTATGTTTCAAATCTCAATTATTAATTTTATCAAAATGAAATAAAATTCAACTATGAATGTAAGTTAGTTATAACTAACTACCATATAGTGAACAAAATAAAATGTTACTTAGGAGATATAGATAATTTCTGCAACACATGATTTTCATGTAAATTTCTAAGTGATTTTGAAATATTAGAATATTTACCTGTGAAGATTAATGTGGTACCAAGGTTGAGGTTCCTTGACAGAGTTAAGGAAAGAACTATTGGTATGTAGGTGCCAAGGTCACCCATGGCACCATTTAGTTCAGCCCATTTTGAATGTAAAACCAAGTTGTTTTTCACTTTCTGGAAGATCAAGTTGGCTGAGAATTTTTTGGTTGGATTGGTAATGGTGGTTTCAGGGTCTGAAATGGGAATTGAATGAGAGTTTTGGTTTGCCATATTGGAGATTTTGTTTTTGGGACTCATCATATGAAGTGTGCATGCTCCAAGATTTTATAGCTATAGCAACGGTATTAGTTCAACCAAAAGAAAAGCAAAATTACTTCTTATTCTCCACTTTCCCACTCTTTTATTCCCCTTCTATGATATGATGATGATGATTCTACTAGTACTATTTTTCTTTTAATAAATAAAAGGTAGAGAATGATTCTCGTTCAAGTTTTTTTATTTTATTTTTATATTTTTGAGTTCAAAGAACATTTAAAGAGGGATTTAAATTTCTTAGAAAACACTAACATGTTAATGTCTCCTTTTACCATTAGATCAAACATTTAAAATGATTTACTTATACAAAAGTAAATCATAAATGAAATTAATTTTTTGTTGAATTATGAGAATAATTTTTGTTTGACTTTGAGAACCTATTTAATTCAAAATGACATGAATTATATGCACCTGAGTTCACATTTACTATTGTAACGTGTAGCGGTGTAAGAGATTTGGACAAAACCGACAAAACCGAAAATCTAAACCGCATCAAACCTAAACGGTATGCGACCTTGTTTGGTTTGGTTTGAAACCGTACCAAACCGACCCAAACAAATTTAGTTTGGTACGATTCTCCGTTTTTGATTTTGAGATTAAAAGAACCGATGCTACCACATCCCCTCAATTTACTAATATCATTACCTCTTCACCTCACACACACTTAAGCAAAGTTAGGATGGTGAATTGGAATTTGGCGATTCAAGTTAAAATTGAGTTGAAAATTTAGTTTGTATGGAGTGTTGTTTTGAGTATGTTTGAATTTATGGTTGATTTTTGGAAGTTGTGCTTGATGAGCAATGGATGTATGAATCATGGATGATTGAAATATTAATTTGAGTTTGATGAATGATGGATCATGGATGTATGAGATATTTGAATACCGTTAGTTATACAAAGTTGTTTGAAAATAAGAGAACATGAAAAACAAAAAATATAATACAAAGTTACTTGAAATATTTGAGTATGTTGTAGCTATGAAATACAAATTTGTGAGAATATGATTCTTTTTTAATTGTACTTTCAAACAAACCGATCAAACGAACCATCTAAACCGTTCCATTTTTGAAAAATAGTAAAAACCAAACCAAAATGAACCGAATCGATTAAGATTTCATCAGTTTAGACATTTTTTTTGTTGAAAACCAACCCAAACCGAAGCGTTGGTTAATCCAGATACTCCAACATGGTAGAAATATATGAATCATTTTATAAGGCTCAAAGTAGTTTAACAGATGATGATTATAAACAAGGGCGGCTTAAAAAGGCTTTGGGTACCAATAAAATTGTCTCAATGCATTCCAGCTTGATGTGGAATATAAAAGGCAGATACCATTTTGTTCACATAGTCAGCATATAAGTCATTCACTTTAGCAGGGTAAGAAAATTTCTCACAATGCCTAGAAGGAGAGGGTGGATCAGATTGGGAAGGCAAAACAACATTTTCACCTGAAAAGAACAAATGTGCGGGAACATACAACAGGAATTTGGTAACAACTGATAAGCAAGTGGAATCTATGGGTTCTAGTAGTGTCAGATGATTTGTATATTATGTGATTTGAAACATGACTATATGAACTTGATTACCAGTGGTCAAATATTAACATGAGTGAAGATAATTTGGTATTTTGGAATCGTCAATGGCAAAAACATGGATCTTGCTCAACCTTAGAGCAATATCAATACTTCGAACTTGCTATACAGGAGAAACAAACCCTTCATCTTATAAAGAGACTTGGAAGCTATGGTATTGTGCCAAGTCAAGTTAATTTATATGATACAATGTTCTTTTATAATAGCACAAGTAACATATTTAATACTACAAAACCTCAACTTTACTGTAGTGGTAGTAAAATACCTGAGTTAAAAGAAATACGAGTGTCTATGGATGCAGACGGAGAAGATTATATCGTTTGTCCATTTTAATTTACAACTAAAGGTTGTGGAAAAAGGCGGGTGGAGTTATCCATATTAAGTTGACAACAATCAAAATCATTAATTTGTCTTCTATACAAATTCTTTTCGAATGTCAGCATATTTTTTTCAATCATTCAACGATTCTTAGAAGCAATGAAAACTACACGCTACAAGGGTCAAATATGCACAATACCAATAATTTGATTTTTAGGAATATTCCATAATTAGATTACTTCCATTTCTGTCTACACCTATAAAATCATTAAAAACTGGATTACATGCACACAAAACATTATATAAAACAAATTACATGAAAATTGTAAACTGAAATCAGGATACAAAAACTCCTAAAATAATGAAATGGTACTGCATTTTGTCATGCCACAATCACCTTCCATCGTCCAATACTATCAGTTCAAGTTCTTTCAGGCTGTCATATCTGATATCTCCATGTTTGCTGCTATCACCAGGTTCATAAAGGCTAGATGATGATTCATGAAGCAAGCACCGGCTCTCCTCTACATTTAAGTCATCATTGATCCAAGAGTGCTTATCCATCAACCTCATTCCCTCCAATTCCATAGCCACTTCCTTCATGCTTGGTCTTTCTTCCCCTCTAAGTCTCAAACACTTCGCCGCAAGAACAGCCACCTCCTTGATCTCTTGATTGTTTTCTTCATTCCACATACCATCTTGAATAACTTCAAACACATTATCCTTTTCCAAGCAAGACAGAAAATGCATAGCAAGACTTCTTCTCTCTTCCGGCCTACCAAAACTAAAAGGCTCCCCTGTTAGCAACTCCACAAGAACTACTCCAAAGCTATAGACATCACTTTTTTCAGTTAATTGGCTTGTTTGCATATACTCTGGATCTAAGTAGCCTATAGTTCCTTGCACCATCGTGGCTATTTCAGTTTGATCAAGTGGAACCAATCTCGAAGCTCCAAAATCTGATACTTTGGCAGTGTTGGTTCCATCTAAGAGAATGTTATCACTCTTGACATCTCTGTGGATAATGGGTATTGAGGCAGCTGAATGCAGATATGAAAGAGCTCCAGCTACATCAGCAGCTATCCTAAGACGAATTTTCCAAGTTTGATCGTCCGTCTTACCTTGTGTGCGAAGAAATTCAGAAAGAGTACCATTGCTAACAAACTCGTAAACCAACAAAGGAACTTCTGTTTCTAGACAACACCCTAAGAGTTTGACCACATTCCTGTGATTTATTTGAGAGACAACATCCACCTCATTAATGAATTGT
>Ga0315913_1000561_pt1 | contig 34447 bp, 16 predicted proteins | sample MpolsnodulesMG_FD_207736 | JGI IMG/M metagenome (GOLD analysis project Ga0315913, IMG submission 207736) | Medicago polymorpha root nodule microbial communities from Los Angeles, California, United States - small nodules | ecosystem: Host-associated > Plants > Roots > Nodule | place: USA...
AATTTTGCAGGGACCAAAAACAATTTTTTTTTTACAGGGACCAAAACTTAAACGAGGCATATTTGCAGGGACGAGTGTAATATTTAAGCCTTCTTAGTGTATATGTTTCTTATTATGTTTCTTTGGTTGTGATAGTTCTTCTTTTCTTAACGTCAAATATTCAAACATGGGTCAATTCAAGGTTTTCCTAAAACCACAACAATATCATGTTTTTTTTGGAAGGAAAAAAGTTTAAGCTTTTATTGCTTTCTTCCGATGGTCACTCTCTTTCTAACACCCACCTTAACCACCACTCTCTTATTCGGTGGAATCTACATAGGTACTACACTTTATAATTGGATCCCATATAAAGTGATGAAACACGTGAATTTTATCCAATATAAGAGTGAGTGTTAAAGAGAATATTAAAAAGTGAGTGTTCATAACATTTTTCTTTATTCAATTGGAATAATTTATAAAAAAAAATTTAAACAAAAGACACTGACGCCTTTTCAAATCTAGTTAATTAAAAATGAAGAGAAATGACAAGTATTGGAGGGAAGACTATGCTAAAACCAAAAGTAGACGGCCAAAGACATAAACAATATATATGTTCGATAAAGCCTTAAAAACAAGCAAATTTAATAAAACGTCTTATAATTAAGGAATTAATGACTAATCATCAAACATTTTGATGACATTTGATGTTGACCATTCCAAAACCAATTCCCGATTGTTATTTTGATGATATTTGAATTTATTTTAATACTTTTGGTAAAAGTTATGTTTGTGCTCGTGAATTTAACTTTGTTGATAGGAACAATGTATAATATATGTAAGGTTCGGGGTTTAAACCCCGACTATAACCAAAAATAAAAGTTATGTTAATGTTAACAAGTGCTCGTACAACATCTCCCCAACACCTGTTCTTTCTTAATGTTCTCAACGTATTTTTATGTTCTATGCATCGGAGATCAATGAGCTGGTGGATAACAGTTCTCCCAGTAGAAAACGTTCTAGTAGAGGTTGCATTGGAGAACAGTTCTCCCGGTGGAGGGAGAGAGAGAGAGTAAAATAGGGCGTGTTGAGTTCTAGAATTGGAGAAAAAAGAGTCATTGGTTGTTAAATACTACACGGTATACTTGAACCCACAATTTGGCAGCTAAAAGCAAAATTTTGGTTGATGCTTCTAGGGTATTGTTAAGGAAATTAAAAGTAGTAGGTATGCATTGGATTCAACAATTTTTTAACTATTAAAAAATTAAATTTATAACTTTTTATCATTTTCCAATACAATATTTTTATTTTTATTCATTTAACAAATACTCTAAGAGCACTCTTTAACATTTCTCTTTTAATAATTACTAAGAAAAATAAATTTGGAAACCAAACAATTGAACTGAATTGCTTAATGAGATCCATCAAAAATAAATTGCTTAAGAGAACTTGAGTTCGATTTATGAGTCGGTCAATTTTTCACCAGAATTTATTTACCCCTCTTTCCTTTGAGAACCAAAGCATCAACACCAAAATAAAAAATATTTGGGTTGCTATACTTTTTAAAGTATTGAATTTTGATCTTTTTTTAACTTGGGTTGGAGTTTTGCTCATTTTGTAGAGTTGGGTAAGAAAGTGGAGTAAGGGATAAGAGTTTCTTAAAATAAATTTAGGAGGTAATTTAAAGAGAGACACTAAATTCCTCAAAAAAAAAGAAGAGAGACACCAAAAAATAGATAGCAGATATAACATTAGTTGTCTCCATACCTTAATTTCCAATTTTTTGTCAGCCCCCGTTGAAAAGAACTAGCTAATAATAGTAGTTCTCTAGCTTTATGGTACAATATATCATCAATTTTGTGGGTGGATTTGTATGTGGTCAGAAGACTATGAATGTGCTGTAATTAATGAAATTTGAATATTTTGTTCTTAATTAATTGGTTTAAATTTGAGGGTCGTATTATCTCCGCGAGCTTAGCTCAGTTGGTAAGGATATTGCATAGCTGGATTTCGAACCCCGAACACTCCATTTTTCCACAATTAAATTGTGTGAGCTCTAGCCGCTAAGCTACTTGACAAAAAAAGTTAAAAATTTAGGATCATACTAACTAGTTCATCCGGGATACAAGTTAAAAAAACAAAAAAGAGAAATTTTGTATTTAAGACAACATTTTCTACACTTTTTAATATTTGATTATACAAAGTTTCATTTTTTTACTAATTTTGTTCTCTTAATTGATGTTTCAAGACATTAGTTAGCATTTTTCTAAATTTTAAATATAAATTTTAAAAAAATCTAAACTTAGATTTTGGTTCGTCCAATATTGTTCCGATGGTCCACATGTATTGACTACATACAGCAAACTACACTCAATTCAAATCCCAATTTTGGTGGTTGGGATTGTCAGATTAGAAAATTATATGTTCGAGCCTCATATTTTGACTTGTGGATTTTGAAAAAGGGTATATTTAATGAGGATGAGAATGTAGGTGTGATAAAAATGAAAATCTATCTGCTGTTTCTTAAACATTTTACTTTATATTGTCGTTTTTATGAGAGAAAAATGAGTCAATAGAAATCAATATATTTGATTTATATTATGAATTAGATACATCAATTTTTGCGGACTTATTTGTATGATATAAAAAAAACTAAAGAGAATAATTAAGATTGCACCAAAAAAAGTTCAATTTATAAGAAATTTATTAAACAGAAATTTATAAATTATTATGACTTTATTTTGTCTAACCCTTTCGATTTTAAAAAGAAGTTCATCTTAATAATTCAAAGTATGATAAGTAAGTAAAAGCCCAATCAAGTGTTGGTGTCGTAAGATAAAAATTCCAAATAAGTTATTCTCAAAAACTTAGTTAAACACATATTTTTGATATTATTGTTTTACGAATCTTTAGTTAAAGATCTATTTGATGAGCTATTGTGACATCTATAATTTGATTAGATGCATGTGTTACATTATTGGTGTATAGCAATTAATCTCTTGATATAAACTAAAACACATGATATATTTTTTTTGGAACACAACACATGTTGATATGTTTTGACTAAAAATAAGGTTTATTCATTCAAATCGATAAATTAACACGGTTATGTAAAACTAAAAAGAATGAATCTACGATAAAAATTTACATCATCTAAATTAATAGCATAACCTACAAAAGTGACAACATTAAAGTGAGTGGAATACAATATGTAGGATTAGTGCTCAAATCATCATGAATTGAATCTATAATGAGTTAAAGTTGGTCTATCAATCTGAACGAAACACACACCACAACATGATGAGAAAACCAAACTTTGCTACATCATAAGAAAAATTATAATTTTTTCCACTAATTTTCATCACCCATTTTACCAAATTTTTAAAGTAGAAAGAAATGAAACACATTATTTTTTAGTCAGATAGGTTGGTCTAATTGGTAAGGAGTTGACTTTGGATTGAATCATCTCCCACAACATTTTTTTCTATCTATCCATGTGTTAATTATTTATCTATCTTAGTTACTTCCTATTTTTTTTTCTATTTTCTCTCTCCTTTCCTTCACATTTATTTTGATGGAGAGGGATGCATGTAGGAGATGATGCAAGTCCTTAATTCATAAGCTTGTCTTGATCTGTGATAGGTCCCAGGACTCGATACATCTAAACCTTTTGTAACAAGAAAACATTATTTTTTGAACAAGTATCTAATTTTTCATTGGTGTATATATATAGAGGATCGACGATCTTCGTGGACATAGTTCAATTGTATAAACAATGCATTGTAACATGTAAGGGCCAAATTGCTCACTTATTTATTTTAGGGGATGCTTTTTTTAGTCTTAGCCTAGTGACTGGAGCTCACACATTTTAAATATGAAAAAATGGGTTGTCTGGAGTTCGAAACGCAACCCCTGCATACATTATGTAATGTTCACAAGTACTGGTGGATGCAATTTTAACCATTAAATTGCTTGAGAAAAATAAAAATGAGCGCCAAAGTTTAGTCAATAAGACAATAACCCGTATACATTTGCTAATTGATACATATTTTTTTAGTGCTACTTGATACAATTTTTTGAATTTTAAACGTCTCAATGTTTTTGCAGGTAGACTTCCAAAAAATGTGGTGATGACAGGAAATGTTCTTCTTAATGGGAAGAAAAAAACTCCGAACTATGGTTTTGTTGTAAGTACAGTAACACAAACCCTTACTTTTGTAGAGGACTTTCAACTGAAATTTGTCCTTTGACATAATTTGTTTTGAGCACCAATTTTCATTTATGTAAAGACTTTAAAATGCTCCACATGCATATATTTTCTTTTATATAAAAACAAGTAATTATGAATCGATGTATTTCACTTTGTGCTTGAGAAACTTTCTAAAGAAGAGATGATTTTACAATAACTTAATTGTGCAAATGCTATAAACTAAGACATCTCTGCTATGTTGGTATTCCTTAATCGTTATCTATTAAGGCGCTTAATGCAATTCAGAAATCCCATCTAGCACATAAAACAATCATCAATTATATTATATGTACATGATTAAGTATGTCATTATTCTTTTATTTACTTATTTATTTATTTTCAAGTCATTTACTTTTTGTCACTTTAAATTTCTTGCACATTTACATTTCCTTCACTTTATTTTCAACATTTTACATTTCTTTGCACGTTACTATTTTTTTTAAATTGTTGAACTTCAAGTTCATTGTACTCTAGAAAACCTTTTCATCAAAAACATACAATTTTCTGCACTTAAAACCACATAAAAATTCTTTTGCTCGGGCATGCAAAGACAGCCGGACGTTGTTAATTTCCATGACATATGAGAGCAACGAGACATCACATAAAATAGCTTGTTTCCTTACTAAACACGGTAGAATCTTACTTTTTAACTCATCAAGACCTCACATTAAACATTCTCTGTTGATGGTTGTCGGTAGACGCACTCCTATTGCAATAATATTATAATCAACTCCAACAACGTGTCGTATAATTGACTTTAACTACATAAGTTAATAGATGAACACTTTTTAGTGACACTTTACAATTTCAGAGATTTATTTGTCAATTTGCAAAAATAAGAGACTATTTTAATAGATAATTACATTTTGGAGAACTAATTTGTATATTTACTCGTTTAAAAATACATGATTGATCATACTCATTAATTGATGTTGAAACTTCAGGCATACGTAACACAAGAAGATGTTTTGTTAGGAACTCTTACGGTGAAAGAAACAATAACATATTCAGCACATTTACGTCTTCCATCAACAATGTCCAAAGAAGAAGTCAACAACATAATCGATGGAACAATCATAGAAATGGGTCTCCAAGACTGTGCAGATAGGTTAATAGGTAACTGGCATTTGAGAGGTATAAGTGGTGGCGAAAGGAAAAGAACCAGCATTGCACTTGAGATTCTCACAAAGCCACGTTTGTTGTTTCTTGATGAACCAACTTGTGGCTTAGATAGTGCTTCTGCATTTTTTGTTGTTCAAACTCTCAGAAATATTGCTCATGATGGAAGGACTGTTATTTCTTCTATTCATCAGCCTAACAGTGAAGTCTTTGCACTTTTTGATGACCTTTTCTTGCTCGCTCGTGGCGAAACTGTTTATTTTGGTGAAGCCAAAATGGCAATTGAGGTATAAATATTTACTATATCTTCTATGGATAGGAAAATATTTATATCATATATTTATTGTAGCTTAAATATGTTTTTGATCTCTTGAAAATATATAAGTTATCAATTTGCTGTGCAGTTTTTTGCTGAAGCCGGTTTCCCTTGTCCGCGTAAAAGAAATCCTTCTGATCACTTCCTAAGATGTATCAATTCTGATTTCGATGTTGTAGCGGCTACACTAGGGTCTCAAAGAATTCATGTATGTATCATTTAGTAATTCTAAATTTATAATCATATGCTTTGAGATTTTAGATGATTAATCATATACTCATCCTGCGTAGGATCTTTTCGAAGAGCTTATCTTATGACATCACTAATGTAGATGATTGAAATAGCTTATGATACCATTATAAGTTAGTTCAGATTACTTTATAATATAGGTCATAAGTTGTTTCCTGCTTATTTTCAAAAACTAATCTAGATAGTTTATGGTCGTAAATAGTTTTCAACTTATGCAGAGTTAACCCTCATTTCTTCATCGATTGTACAAACATCTTATACCTTATGTTTTTGACTTTTGAAACAATCTTTATAGATACTCATCTAACTCAATTAAAAGTATGGATGTTGTGATATCTTGGGGAGACCTATAAACTTACCTTTCTAAGTTCTAATTTGATTTTCATGGCATCACTTATTCACATGGATTTTTTTCTCACTTTTTTCCTTATTAGGATGTTCCAAATTCAGAAGATCCTTTCATGAATTTGGCTACAGCACAGATTAAGTCAATGCTAGTTGAGAGATTTCAGCGTTCAAAGTATGCAAGTAGGGTAAAAGACAAGATTCAAGAACAATCAACCAATGTAAGCATTTCTATTTAGCTCTAAGCTTCATTACATATTATTCAATTGATATCTATGCCGGGCTGAAATTCTTATGATATTTTGTTTGTGTCAGTATTGTATCCGGTGTCTATTTCAGCGTCAGCACTTCATAATATTTATTTTCCTAATGATAAATGTATTACAGAAAGGGCTTGAAACTGAGATAAACTGTGGAAGCCAGGCTAGTTGGTGGAAGCAATTCTCCACACTGACAAGGAGATCATTTGTGAACATGTGTCGAGATATTGGTTACTACTGGTTGAGAATTATAATCAACATCATTGTATCTATATGTGTTGGAACTCTCTATTTTGATGTTGGCTATAGCTATACGTCCATCTTGGCTCGCGGTGCCTGTGGTGCATTTGTAACAGGATTTATGACTACCATCTCAATTGGAAGCTTGCCATCCGTCATTGAAGAAATGAAGGTAAAAAAATTGATTCAAGAAATTAAATAATTATTTAAGTCAACAATATGAGTTTTCTATAAGCACTTAATTAAATTGTGCATCCAAACAAATTCTATGACATAAGTACTAGTGTAAATATTTGGAAAAGCCTCTGAAAATAGCTTAGGTTAAGTATTTAAATCATTTTCAGCTCTTTTTCATAAGTTCTTCCAGATAGCTCATTGTCATACGCTATAAATCTTAGCATATGTAGATTATACCTTTATTTCCTTTTTGATTATACAAACAACTTATACATAAGCCTTACTGAACTTATACATATGAAACAGGTATTTTATAGAGAAAGGATGAATGGATACTATGGAGTAGCAGCATATATTTTAGCAAACTTTCTTTCATCATTCCCATTCTTGGTTACTATTGCTCTTGCTTCTTGCACAATCACATATAACATGGTGAAATTCAGGCCAGGATTCATCCACTATGTGTTTTTCACTCTTAACGTCTATGGATGCCTCTCAGTGATCGAGAGTATCATGATGGTTGTAGCTTCGCTTGTTCCAAATTTCCTTATGGGAATCGTTACAGGAGCTGGAATCATTGTAAGAACAAATGGATAGGAAAAATCTACTTGAAACCTACCACATGATCCACATGTGTTAATTTATCATATTTCATTGGTTGTTCATGCAGGGAATCATGATGATGTCCTCTGGATTCTTTAGGTTGCTATCTGATCTTCCAAAACCGGTTTGGCGTTATCCAATTTCATATATCAGTTATGGCGCATGGGCAACACAGGTAATTTCCGTTCATACTAAATGTCTATATTATGCAGGCATTTTCCAACAGTTAGTTGAATAAATGATTTCTATTTGAGTATATTTTTGTAAAAGTGGGTTGAACAATAAATTTAAGGCTAAAAATCAATTGTAGAGTTAAAAACTCCATATTTTAAGCTTATGTTAAAATCAATTCTTGAAACAAAATCTGTTCTACTCAATAACACCAGAAGAAGACAAAATCAATTTTTTTTCTTCCACATCAGAGCCTGTACGTACAATGACTACTACTAGCTAGAAGTAACATGAAGAGTATACTAGTAAAGATGAAGGACAAAATATGGAGGAGCATAATTATGATATGTTTCTATAACTGAAGCCAGCATATATTTTTTGTTAAGGCCAAAGCCAGCATATTTTTTTGAAGGTTGAAGCTGGCATAATATGTTTCTATAAGTCAATTTAAAGATTGTTGTATGTAACACTGACACTTCATTTTGAAAGCATTTCTGACGTGTTACATGTGTTAGTATCTGATACCGACGAAACATCAATATATCTTGTTATATTCAATCACTTCTATTTTTTTTTTAAATTGTTATTGGTGTCTAAGTATTAGTGTCTGTTTCGTGTCCCGTGTCAATGTTTGTATTTTCTTTTCATAGTCTATGTTGTATTTGTTTTTCCAAAAAAATGAAATGTTACTTGTTAAAATATATGAATGATTTGATAATTAATTTGGATGCAGGGTTCATACAAGAATGACTTGCTAGGGCTTGAGTTTGATCCACTGATCCCAGGTGACCCAAAACTGACAGGAGAATATGTGATAACACACATGTTTGGGATTGAATTAAGCCATTCCAAATGGTGGGACTTAGGTGCTTTATTTATCATTCTCATATGCTACAGAATTTTATTCTTTATTATTCTCAAGTTCAAGGAAAGAGCATCACCATTATTTCAAGAACTTTATGCAAAAAGAACCTTACACCAGCTTGAGAAAAGACCTTCTTTCAAGAAAATGCCATCTTTTCCTTCCATGAGGCGTCAACCACTTCATTCACTATCTTCTCAAGAGGATCTTGATTCTCCACTCCACTACTAAAAAAACAACCAGAAAGGATAATATATACAGTTATATAGGTATGATTAAATTCTACTGGATTTTCAAATATCAGTAACATAGTATATTACATTTTTCCTTAAAAAAAAGTATATTACATTTGAAAATCTGTTTAATTACTGTGTATCAAGATGATAAACTATGACTAGACATATTTGTAAATATTTGTAGAGTATGTTTACACGTTTACAAGACAAGATTGAACAACACTGCAAGTATCGTCTTCGACCCTATTTTAGATCTATCTGTATTGAAACAAATCTTCTATAAACTATCTCGACACTCATTATAAGACATGATTTCACTTGACCCCCTATATTTGCTTCTATTTGTCCCTTATAAATAATACCAGTTTCTTTTAATAGTATATTTTTTATTTAAGCTCGCCACTATGATGAGTGAGTAGTTAATTTCTTTTATTATTCCTTCGTGGCTTAAGACTTTCTTTCGAGGGAATGGCAACAAATCTTCTGTTTCAAAAGATGGATACTGAAAATTCAATAAGAAAATATTGATTAAAATAAAATACCCAAGATATAAATATGTATACCTCTTTCTCTTTGGTAGTGTCTTCTGAGGCCTTAGAAGATGATTTTTCTTTCTTATTGTCCTTCCTCGAAGTTTGCTTTGTAGGGACCTATATGAGTTCAAAAGAAAAGAAAATATTACCTCTAAGGAACAAGAGTTTGCAAATGACTGATCAACTTTGCTTCAATTTCTTTGGCCCTTCTTCACATGGAAAATCAATGGTATCTAAGGGCTATTGTTGGTTTTTCTTTTTGAATTTCTTTGAAGAATCGGTAGGAACAAAAATTGATGAAAGTATGTTAATACAACAAGGATCAAATCCAAAAACACATTAAAATACATATGAAAAATGCCTTTTCCTACAAAATGCAGGGCAATCTGTTGGTTTTAAAGGGATATGAGAGAAAAAGTATTATGGAAATGATATATTGGAAGACTAAAATATGTTTATAACATCAAGCACCCCATTACAACTATAAATAGAGCGAAAACATAACTTAAAACAAAAAGAAACTCCCTAAGATTATCGTCTTTAAAACAAAACATAACTGAAAAACAACTCACTAATGTCTCATAAAAAACTTAATAATATCATAACTGAAGATACTAAGGAATACTAAGGCAATTTCTACACAATCGAACCCATTTCTAAACCTAGTTCTGGAGGTGAATTCCAAAAGTAAAAGTTTGTGAAAGTGACTTGTTTATGTTTGGGTTTTTTAACAAATAAATCTCATTTGAGTGGAGAAACCATTCACGAGTTGGTACAGGTTCAGATACTCCAAAATGAATTCAAATTAAGGTACAGACGAATTCAAATTCACTTTTGTTCATAGGCTTTGCTTGAAATTTTTTGTATACAATTGCATCCTGATTGTTAAGTTATTGGATTTCTATGAAACTCTAGCCGTCATGCAAATCCTCCTTCTTGGAGGAGGCCTACTGACCTCACCAAGAATCCTCTCACCTTACTCCATCATCTTCGTAAAGGAATCATCTAAAGAAATTTCTTTGGAGATGAACTCTTTGACAAAGCACTTTGGGAGGTCACAAAGATGTTTGAGGGAGACCTTGTTCAACGATACCACGAGGAAGTATCTATTTTTGAACGGCAGAGCAATGTTGGAGCGAATTTCAAACTACTTCTTACTTTGCGTAGGTACACCAACCCTTGTAGCTGGTCAGATCTGTTCCCTGTATGTTATACACGGAAAATATGAACGAATAGAGGAATGATAGGCATGATATTTCTTGTACCCGCATCAATATTGAAAGACTTTCACGTAAGCTAAGCTCGAAGGATGAAACTGGGATGGGGAAATTGTCAAGTGATTCAGGACACCCATTTCAAAGTCACAGAAATAAAGAGAAATACGTGGCACTAAACATGACATCATACATAAGTGCACACATTTCATAACGGCTATAGATCCTTTTACTGTATTCGAGAATGTTGACCTCTGAGTCCTCCGGGGACTGACTACGTCCTGAAACGCCATTTCCAACCTTGAGGGTGAACTGAAGAAGGACTTTGTTTCCGAAATTTCCTTGTCCACCTATCCTCAGTCGATAGAAGGATGAGCATGGTCCAGGGTAACCGGACACACCTCCCCAATCTAGAAACTCCCGCATCAGAAGGAGCAAGTGAACCCGTAAATCAGGAGTCAGGCACGCTTGTCCAACCACCATCTACTGTTGTCATCCTCAATAAGAAGCCACTTAAAAGCATTCTCCAACATCTCCCTGCATCGTCCAATTTGAGCATATCCACAAAGATCATGAATGACGGTAGGAAACGCCAAATGGACCTCACTGTATGAAAATCCCCTACTCCCTTAAAAGATTTATCTAACACCTTCCAACTTGTCAAAATTGAGCATCTCCACGAAGATTGGGGACGATGGTGGAAATGGCCACTGGACCACATGGTACGAAAATCCTATACTAGCTATGTATGACCAAATCCCATCATCACCCTATGTAAGGTCGATTACTTCTGGAATTTTGGAATAACCCTCTGTATTCTAAGGCAATTGGGGTTATCTATCCCACTAGGATTTCTAAAATTCGCCATTAACATGATCAACGACAATAAACAGCAAAAGGAAAAAAGTTTGTGGAAGGCAAGAAATTGCAAAGCAAGCAACCCCTCGAGAAAAACGAGGGAGTGACATTGGTGGTTATGTGTCACAACGAATGAGGGTTACACATTTTCTACACTTTCATCGACTCTTTTATCGAGTTCTCTCTGGAATCTCTTTGTAATCTCACTGTAATTTCATCTGAGAACTACCTTCCTCGTGAACTAGATTAGCTCCATCACATCGGAATACATCTTGTATACTTTACGTTGATTGAATATACATCAATCTGGTATACACTAGATCACTAATCACTCATACTTACATCAACACATATAAGGGCTAGAATACATGGTATTATATTTTTCACCATAACATAAAATACAAGAAAAAAGAGAGAGGAGAATCACATAAGTGCTAGAATACACGGTATTACAATTTTCACCATAACATAAAATACAAGAAAAAAGAGAGTGGATAATCACATAAGTAAGCAATATTACCATGCAAACATAATCAACATGTGTATACACGACACAATTATTCATAATAAACTAGATTTAGTTACATATCTTTTTTGAATTATCACTTTATTTTATTGAAACTTAGGATATATTTAGGTGAAGTGTCAGGATTGAAGAGACCAAAATGATGTTCAATTTCTGCACCAGGCTTCTGATTTTCGTCAAACATAGCAAACAAGTATGTCTCAATAGCTTGACTGGGCCTCATAGGAGTTCCATTTCCAGTGTTGACATGATTAATCAAATTAGTATAATATGTTAAAGCATTCTCAGTTGTGGCACTATATCCACCTGCAGATGGCCACCCACTCTCCGACACAACTATCTTCACATCGGAACCCCCAACTTTCTCAAGAGCCGCATATACTGAGTCTAACTGGGCATCAAAGAGGTTTTGGTACCCAACTTCATTGTTTCCTTGTTGTTTAAAAAGAGCATAGTCAAGAGGAATATTTTTTGGATCACCAATATAAGAATAGTACGGATACACATTGGCAAGAAGTGGTGCACCAGTTTTCACAAGAAATTGGACTATTGGAGTTATATATGGAATTGTTGAAAGACTAAATGCTCCTGCTGATGGAGGATATGAAATTCCCAACAAGGGCATATGTATAGCTGTTGAAATCTTAATTTGAATTTGCAAGTTGGCAGATGCAAGGGCTGTATAAATGTTCTGCATTGCAGGCAAAACAAATTTAGATGTTGGATCATAACTAGGATTTATTTCATTCCCAACAGCAATGTACTTAAAATTCACATCTTTAGAGTATTTTAGTATATTGTTTTGGACCCAATTATTAGCTGATGCAGCATCATTGGCTATTGATTGAATGTCTTCATTAGGGACCCCAATGACAAGAGATATATTAGACCCTCGTATGGCATTCAAGGTTGCTTGATCAGGATTAAATATTCTCACTTTTTCAATAATATTTTGTTGGATCATATCTATTACTTTCTGGGCGGGAGGTAAGTTGTTTGCCACTTGCCCATAACATACTCCTATTGATTGTGCGGCTGCATTACATGACATTAGTAACATGAGTCAAATATGTTTGTGGTCTTTATAAAATTGATTAATTTTGATTCTGTTTCTTATAAAATCATGTGTTGGATATTTTTAAATCTCGTAAAATGAGTAAAATCATGTGTATATTAATGGAAGGTCATTGAACATTTTATATAGGTGACAAGTAATGTATGTATGTGCTGTTATGTTTACCAAGTGATGCGAATCCTAAAAAAAAAATAGAGAAACAATGAATGAAATGTAAACCAAATTTCATTTTTTTTATAAAGACCAACACCACAAGCTACTTAAAGGAGACTCTCCCAAAAAAAAAATCCACATAGACCATAATAGCTAGAAATCAAGATCAAATAAGAGTGTACCTGTTCCTGTTGTCTCCAACCCAATGAACACAAGAAGCAACAACAAAAAAACCATATTAAATTATTCAAAAGATGAAAAAGACTACTTGACTAGAAAATTAAAAGGTGGAAAGGGGTAGTTTCAAATATATTGAGAGGTGTTTTGTTTTCTTCAAATTTATATAACTCAGCCGTCTTTAAAGCATCTTTTATGCAGTAACTTTTTTTTGAAAGGACATCTTTTATAACCAATGACTCAATTATTACAAATCAAAAAGTATTAATTGTCATTAACTTTTAAATCTACTTCCTCCGTTGTCAAGTATAAATAAATTTTGATTTTTATGTTCATTTAATTAATGATGTATGTAATCCATAATATAGACTATATACATCATTAATTTAACGAACCTAAAAAATTAAAATATGCTTATAATTGACAGTATATTCCTGCAAGAAATCACACCAACATCCACAATGTTAAATAACTTTTAAATATAGTCCAGTCAAAAGAAAATTAAAATTTAATCAAATTTCGTTTTGTTTACAAAAAATCTTTTAATTAGATACTTTTTTAAGTTTTTCTTTTTGTTGTTGAAAGAAAATAGATACTTTAAGTTGTTTAAAGAATCATTTTAAAATTTCTATATAAAAAAAGCATAATATGTTGGGTAATAAGGGGAGCTGCACGATCATCATATTCGACACTAAATCTTTAATTATTTACCCTAAGCATTGATACATTAAGTTTATGAGTTATCTCGATTATACATTGTTCAATCTCCATTTTTTATTCAATGTGAAATTTCTAACTCGCACTTTTTTTTAGAGAACTAACTCGCACTTAACACACCACATTGTTCAATCTCCCCCTCATTTATATTTATATTAATATTAATTTAAATTAAATTAAATTCAAAGTATTTATTATTTTTAATTTGTTGAATCAAAATTCTAAAAATCTATTAAAAATTTAATAAAAATACTTCTGAAATAAATTGATTAATTTAAATTAAATTAATTCCAAGTATTTATTATTTTTTAATGGGTCATGCTAACTAGTATCCGGGGATATCAAAAAAGAAAGTATTACTAAAAAAAGAAACGTTTTTTTTTTACTTTTTATGACTGATTACACAATATTAAATGCAATAACTATTGTATAATTTTCTTTTTTAGTATCATTAGCATTTCCCTTTTTTAATTTGTTGAATCAAAATTCTATTAAAAATTGAAATAAATTGAAAACAAGTTTTATATTTTTGTCGTAAAATTTTGTTTAAAGTTTGAACTTCACTATGACAAAATAAAGTTGTAACAAATAAATTATAGATTTTTCTATTAAAAGCATGTTGTAATTTAAAATCATTTTTGTAACAACTTTGATTTATAATAATTAAAATTTTAGTTTTTTAGAAAAACTTTTTTTAAAGGAGGAAAAAGCTTTTCTAGAAAAAGTTATTTTATATTATATTATATTATATTATATATGTATGTGTATATATATTCTATATGATACTTATTTGCTAAGCAATCACACAATAAAGTATTTTCTACATTGACCGTTTATTGTTTATAGTAATTAATCATTCAAAAAAAATGTAGTCTATTTCTATGAAGAAAAAAAACGTTTATTATTTTTTTTAACAAACGATTATTATTTATTTGAATTGGTTACTTTACGAAATTTTCTTTGTTTTTTTTTTGTGTGCGCGCGCGGGGCGGAAATAAGGGGATAGCCCCAAACAAAACAAAAGGGAAAACTAAAAATCTCTAGGAAAGACCAGAAATGAAGCATCTGCCGTCAATGCTTGAGAAGCAAAACTAGAAATAGTCTCAAAAATCATAACACCTGTATCAATGTTAAGGCAATATTTGGTAGAATATCCGCAACTTGATTAGCTTCCCGCAATTGTCTTCATGACCGGCAATGAAGACAATTGTCCATGAATTTCTTTAATATGTGAGGCCAAAGAATAGTAAGGGTATCGTAACCTCATAAAAGTGTGTGTGTACCTCATAAGAATTTTTTTAAAATGTGTGTGCCTCATAAAAATATTGTTAGCTTTGTAGTTGGACCTAGATTTCTCATAGTTACATGAAATAGGGGGTTTTCATAAGGTTTATTGTAAAATAAATTAATAAGTGTCCTAAACCATATTTTTTCTTTTTTGACAGGAAAATATCTCATTCATTGCCAATGATAAGTTTAGAAAGTACAATAGATGAGACTGGTTCTGGGACATTCCGAAACCACAACAGAGAGCCTAAATTCCTAGCTATTCCTACTAGGCTATGTGCTTCCTTGTTCTTGCTTCTCTTGGCATACACCACACTAACATTAAAATGTCTAAACAAAATATCTAAGCAATCAGCAATAATGAAATCAATTTCAGCAATTTTTAGCTTCCTCAGAATGCAGTTAACTACACTTTCAGCATCCATTTCCACCACAACATTTTGAAGGTTTTGATCATTGATCCATTGAAGACACCATCTCAGTCCTATAGCCTCTGCCAGCGTAGGGGAGCATTTCAACTTCTCTCTTTTAGTAGCTGCAGCCTGCACATGTCCCCGGTGGTCTCTAACTATTAGTCCCCAACATGTGTAATTACCTTCAAAACAACCAGCATCAATATTCACTTTAGCAAAACCAGCTTGAGGTGGTCTCCAATTTTCTCTCAATCCAGAACTGGCAGCAGGTTCATTGGCTGTTTCAGAGTTGAGGTTGCAAGCTAAATTAAAGTCATTTGCCAAATTTGAAATATTCTGAACAGCAAGCATAATGTTGGGAACCTTTTTGTTGAAAACTACATCATTTCTCATTTTCCAAATAGTCCATAAACCATATATTAAAATAACGTAACATTGACATTTATCAATCTTCTTCAATTTCATGAACATATTCAGCGTTGTTCTTTGTAATGACATCATCACTCCAAAATGCCAGGAGAGCGTTGGAAGGCGAAGCATGAGAGGTAGCACACATGTTACTTAAAATGATAAAGTTTGTTAAGAATTAGAAGGTAGAAAATTGATACCTTAAAAGATTAGAGATTCCATAAGAATGGAAAATTCTTACAATTTGAATCAGGATGATGATCTACAAATCAATCGAAGTTCAAGGAAGTTTTCTAGCTCGAAATGACCACGCCACCAGGTCTCAACAAATAAGCAGACATGGGAAAATTGTGTAATCAAATCCCCACTGAACCTCCGAACTCGGGAAACATGTGTAATCATGGTCTTTCCTAAGCGTTAGGTTTTTTGAAAGACTGGTAACGACTATTTTGTCGCTCAAAACATTTCCAGTTTTCCTTGAATCAAATGAAAATGAGAAATTTCAAATTCCATTTTACAACTAGGAACCCTTTAAGGATCTAACTTCAGTTCTAGATTGATCTTTTAAGTTCATTTGCTAAAGGGATATATTTCCATGTCAACACCGTAAGAATTCATATCAACGGATTGTGTCATTCAAATCTGATCATAGATCTATAATTCAAATTCTTAATAAAAGTGAACTCCTAAGAGAATGATATTACCTACAATGACCAACACCGTTTGTGCATTATTTGAAACTTGGATCTTTTGTGCTGATGGCTAGCTATTTGAACAAGTTTTTTTTTCCTGTTCAATTTTAAATTGGAAGCTTAACTTTTTATGTCCTTGCCAATACTTTTTCCTCTATCGTATTTTTTTCCAGCATTTTGTTGATGTTGTTAAATCATACTGAATTGTTAATTCTTGCTACTAAGTTGGTAATTTGTTTAGAAATTAATCAAGATGAATCAACTCAATACCCCGCCATATAATTATGTTGTGTTTAGTTTCTAGTTAATCTTTTTGTTGCTTGCTGATTCTGCTTATGGCTACCTGATTATTGTAGATTGAAGTTTCTCATTTATGCTACATTGGCTGGTTAGTACTTTGTTTTGATTGACACAGTTTTGTGGCTAATCTGGTACATGGTTTGTTGTTGTTTTCTTTGAACTATTTTGATAATCATTATGCATCGATGGAACTACTAGTTTGAAGGATCCATATTACACGGTGCTTTTGCTACCACTATATGTATGAGAAAGTGTGTGTTAACTGGAATTTTTGTTTCACATTCTCATACAACTGATGGTTCTCAGAAAAGTATGTGGTGGAGCAATGGAAAACTTATCAAATTTATATTTCAGAAATCAGAATGCAACTTCGCTGAAATTCATGATAAAAAAAGCAGATTGTTATGGTATTTTATTTTCAATTACATAATGTACGAGAAGGTGTGTATTTGAGCTTTACTAAATAACATTTTGAGGTTAATTTCATATTAGATTGAGTATTTGTATTAATAGTTTATATTTATATGGCAACTATGGTTAACAATTTAGTTATTCAAGTCATCGAGTTGTTTAAGCAATCTGTTTTGTACTTCATGTATTGTGAAGCACTTAATATGCAAGCTGAATACTAGACATGATAAGAAACAATTTTTGTGATTTTTATTTCATTACTTTGTAATTTTATTTTATTTTAAAACTTGCAACTTTTGTATGTTAAATTCAAGTTGGTGACCAGTGAGCAATATATGCAATCTTTGTTGTTGTTTATCCCAACAAAATTAGCTAAAATTGTACCTAAAATTGTTTGCTAGAGATTTGCTGCGAATTAGTTACTGAACAGTAACATTTTTTAAATGTTACTAAAACTACTCTCAGGGTTACTAAAACTACTTGTAACATTGTTTTTTTTTAACTCACTTGGGTTTGTCTGATACTTTGATGGTGTTGGCTTTGAACTTTGGAGTGAGACTTTAGTATGTTCTCTCTCAATGTCTCAGGATCGATTCTCTCGTGTCAATATATGTTGTAGGGTTCCATTAATATCTCATGTTCTTTTCATTTGTTATGACTTTTCTGATATACCGTTGGAGTATTTATGATGTTCTGATGAGTTTGCCTTTGTGATAATCCAGAATAGTTTTGTTCATAATTTTGATATCAGGCCTTTGATGTATGATGGGAATTGACTCCCCAACAAGATTTGAGGCGCCACAAGAGTGATGATCCATTTGTTGGATAATAACTGTTCTGGTGATGATGGGTCTACTGCATTAAAATATTACTGCTATATTAATATATATTATTTGCAATTTTTACGAAGGCTCGCAAAGTTATACTCACAAATCCTATGCATTTCAAGGAATTTACAGTTTTTATCTTTCAAGTTTTGTACCTGTTAAAAGTATGAGAAGGCAAAGAAATCATCAAATGATAGAGTGAATGAAAGCAATTCACACTGGATTATTGTCACTGTAGAATCTGTACAACATTCTTTGATTACTGAATATGTCACATCAACGGACTAATAGAACTAACTAATAACATGATTATCAACTTATAACAGAAACTGTCAAATATAGAGGCTGCAACACCCCCTCAAAAGTTGGAATTTGTATACCTAACTCCAAGTGTGCAACCTATTTACACCATTAGTCTGATATGTGCTGATATACCTTCTTTAATGATGAATGGGTAGTAATGTAATATGCTAAGTAATGGAGTAAAAGACCAAAACTAAAACAGAAAGTATTAGCCTCTATTATTAGAAACAATTCATGAAAAATGTGAAAGAGATAAATTCTCTATAAAAGCTAAGTCAGAACCGTCCAGACTTAAATGGGGTTGCTGAGCAGGCATAAATTCAATTTAATAATTTGAATGTTTAGAGAAATCGGTGCCAAGCATTAATATTGATGAAATATGGTGATAGGGAATGTAATTTCTAATTTTTTTTTTCTATTTTAAAATATTGGATCTTGCTGAACGATTGTCGTAAGGACACTTTTTAAGATTTTCAATTAAGAAACTATTCATTGAAAATGTCTAATACTTCAATTTTCAATGCATTTTTTTAGACAAAAGAAAAACTATCAAATAAAAAAGCACGAGATACAGAGACTGGGGGGCATTCGACCTGACCCAGGTAAAACCGAAACAGGAATACATTGTAATAAACAGACCAAGTGGATCACCTCTAATCTATCCCAATAAATAATCACTCACCACGAGCGCAACCCAGCGAACCTGTGTACGGGCGCGAAATTATGTTAAATAAAATGAAGGGTGAACATCGTAAAGAACAGTTAGGGATTAAAAATGTACTCGCAGTAAGTACAATATCAGATATTAGGATTTAGTGTTGTATTGGTCATGCCTTAAGAGAGCTCTCAAGGGGGTTATTTATAGTCTGTTATGGGCTTGGTTTCTCGTGACTTAAGCCCTAAGCAACGGGGACTTTTGAGTCTTTTTATCAAGCTCTAGAGGCTTTTAGAAGCTGATTGAGGCGGCGCCCCTGCAAGGGCGCGCCTAGGCCATGTGGGCCCTTTAGGAGGGCTCCTAGACCTTCTGGAGGGCTCCTGGATCCTTTTGGAGGGCTTCCAAGCCCTTAGGAATATATTGACGGTTCAAAAAACATGGTGTATGGATTGACCGTCAACACAGTACACATACCACGAGCCAATAGCTCCCTGAACAAAGCAGCAAGTATAAGAGATCTTTCGAGCATTAATAGTCCGAACAGTCATAGAGACTAAGACGGATGAGTAACGGGTACCGGAGTGGATGTAGACATGACAACTTGAAATTTGCGGATCTCAACAGATCCAGAGCATCAGAGAATCGAAGAGGTCAGACCACTAACCACAATAGTTTCAAACACGCGTTAGAACTCAGACCGAAGGATGAGTCTGATACGTAAGCGAACAAACTCTTTCAATTTCCAATGCATTGAAAGCATAAGTTTTCATAAAAACTTACTATTTAAAGTCCTTAAAATGTGCTCTTAAAGCACTCGTTAGCATTTTTCTAAAATATTTGTAGGTAATTGATTTTTTTTGTCAAATAAAAACTCAAATATAATGTGGTCCACAAATAAACCACTATTATTAGTTTTTTTTTTATCATTTATCGTATCATATTATGATTAGGGCATAGGCTGGGAGTGCGACGGCCTATGACATATTATGTTTTTGGCACGATTTGCTATAGATACTCCATGTAGCACAAAAATTTCAATATACACCCTCCTATAAAAGAAATTGTTTGTTCTTAATAATGTGCTCAAAAATTTATTATCGAAGAAATTGGTGATATTTTTTGGGCCCTTTATTCCTAATAATGTGCCTCACTAATATTAAAAATATCGATGATATTTATTATCCAAGAAATTGAGACAATTTTCATAACAAAATAAATTCTATTTTAATTGAAAATGAGCCTACTAGAGAAATTAACCATAATTTTGTCTTTCAAAGATTCCAAAAAAATAAATTATATTAATATAGTAATGTCAACTTTCTTGAATTGATTGAAATGATTTCACAATCGAATTCGATAATGTAAGATTATGCGAAACACATTCATCATTATGATACTGATGCAAGATCACTACGGAAAAAAACCGATGTGAGACTCATGAAGTTTTTTGTTTTGTTGTTCTTTTTATCAATAGCTGCATTTGACATACGATGTTTTGGAATGCTAAAATTTATTTTGAAAAATAAATTATCTCAGATGTTGCTAAAATCTACTTTGCATGCGCTATTATAAAATCTACTTTGCATGCGCTATTATTCTCTACTTCCACGATATTTTATTTTGTTTTAGTATTTATAGAATATTTGATTTATTTTGAGATATTGTCTAAAAAAACATTTATTTGGTAGTGAAAAGCGAAATAAAAAAAACGAAATGGAGAGCTAACAAGAACACAACAATGAGCTGAAAAAAATTATAATGTATTATGTAAGGGATATTTTTCTCAAGACCCGTAAAACTCTAAAAACGACCTGATTATGATAGTATTGCTTAAAATATCTTAACAAACAAATATGCTGACTTAAGTTAAGAAAAATAAATTCCCACTAAAAGAAGCTTACTACTACTAATAAAAATGACGGTTTGAGAATGCAACAACATTCATTCATATCAAATTTGCGTGACTGATCAAAAGCATGGTGTATATGTAAGCACATGTAACCTTCACATTAATTTCCTTTACTTGCCACCTATATGCTTCTATCCGTTCATACCCAAGACATTAACTCTCCCATCTTTTCTCTCTCTTCATAATTTTTCCATGTAACTGTTTGATTAGGTACAGCATTAATGGTTAGTTGTTTTGCATTTGTTGTACATCCATTCTATATTTCTTTTCTTATCTCTTTTAAGCTTATTTTATGGTACCATTCAAATAATATCTAGTTCAAACTATCTTTAGCTTCAAATCTGCATAACAACATGGAGATTGAAGCAGCAAGTGGTAGCAACAACAAAGGATACAACATGGATGAGAGTGAGGATGAAGCATATTGTGGCCTTAATAGAGGAAGCTTCTTAGCATGGGAAGATCTAAGAGTTATGCTGCCAAATTTTGGGAAAGGACCAACTAAAAGGTTACTTAATGGGTTAAATGGCTTTGCTGAGCCAGGCAGAATCATGGCTATTATGGGTCCTTCTGGCTCTGGAAAATCCACTTTGCTTGATACACTTGCAGGTTCATAACTAGTTCATTCTTATTCTTATTATGCTGCTATGTACATTTCTTTGTTTGTGATAGTAGTTCTTTTCTTATGCTATGACTTGAATTGCCCAAACATGAGTCAATTCAAGGTTTTTCAAAAACCACAATATCATGTTTTTTGGAAGAAGAAAAAATGTTACCTTTTATTGGTATGATGGTTTCTCACTATGGTGGTACACAAATTCTTTTATTCAATTAGGATTATGTATAATTAAATGTACCAAAAATTGGATATTTCCCTTTTGAGCTTTCTTTCTGGGACTGATTGAAGCTTAATTGTTTAGTTTAGCGTATTGAATTTACTATTTTGATGTTTAATTTTTATTTTATTAAAAAAACTCAACTCTGGCGACACTAACCTAAGGGACCTTGTTTTAATGGCTTGGTCTGTGGTGGGGGTATGATATTGTTGTCTAACAATAAAAAGCATTACAATTATGGACCATCCCCAACCAATTTTGTCAAGTCAAAAATATATTTGCTATTTTGATGATATTTGAATTTATTTTTGTACTTCTAAATAATCACCAAGGAAAAAAATTGGTGTTTATTATAAAAAAATATATATGTATACAAATATTTACAAAAGTACCTTAGTGACCTTTCCACTATACCGCTACAAATAATGAAGGAAGTGGCATTCAAAAATCCAATTATAATTTAACTAGGTATTATGGGAAGAATAGTATTAAGGTAGTTAAAATTGCTTATAATCCCTCAAAAAATTGCTCATATTAGAGAACAAGAAAGGTTAATTTTTTTTTTGCTTAGGGCTTATTAAAGGGTACATGTTAAAGAATCTATAGATAGGAAGTTCTCCCTCTATCCTTTAATGTATGAGTATTTTACCAAAATCACGGGCATTAAGAAAAGTTGTTGGACTAATAAATTTATGTAAAAAATCTGTTACTATTACTACCTGTGTAAATTCATTTAATGTTGATTATACTCTCTCGGTTCCAAATTATGTGACATTTTGAGTATTTCACACGTATTAAGAAATATAATTAAAATTTTGTATGAGAAAGAGATATTATGAGTTGTTTTACAAAATTGTCCTTAATAATTTGTACTACTATAGAAAGATAAATTAAAGAATTGAAAAATGATAGAAGTACTAATAAATAGTTTATGGTATATAGGAAAATTAACATTAATGTTTCATTGGTATTGTAAAACGGCTTATAATTTAGGACAATTTTTTTTCCAAATCGATTTATAATTTAGAACGGAGGAAGTCTTAATAAAGGATATAGTTGAAAAACGGAGTAATGAATACATATAGAAATTTGTAGATGGTCTTATATTTAATGACAAACATCATTTTATAAATGTTCTTATAATTAGGCTCATAATTAGGCTCAGATGAAGTATTTACTGAAGAAAAAAATTCTTCAAATTTTCAAAAAATAAATTAACACATTTTCCAAAAGATAATTTATATCTTGTTACACTAAGATGTGTATTTCCCTTTTGCTTATCTTATAATAAGCAATAGATAAGGCATGGAGTATTGATTTTTTTTTTTTAAATCTCCTTTTTATCTTTTTTTATTCCTACTGTGTTGGCGATTTGCTCTTTTTGTAGAGTTGGGTAACAAAGTGGCGGTGGCATTTGTTTCTGTCTCCAAAATTTATTTCCAAATCTTTGACAGCTGCCATTGAAAAGAACAAGTTAATAGTAGCTCTCTATCTTTATGTTATTAAATTTTGGTGGTTGGAATTGTGAGATTTGAAAATTATATTCAATCACATAACCTAACTTGTGGATTTTGAAAAGGGTAGGTTCCAATTAGCATGAGAATCTAGGTGTGTACAATTAATCAAGTAATTTTCAAGAGAATTATTTTTAGATGAATTCGATCAATGATGTATTTAGTCCTTAATATAGATTAAATGCATCATTTTTTATATGAATCTTACAAAAGTCAACTTTCTCTTATAATAGAGACCGGAGAGAATATATATCCGAAAAATTATTGCAAAGAGTTTAATAAACATATATATTTCATTACCTTCATAAGAGTTCTTTTTATCTCAATTCTTAGGTTTTAAAAAGAAATGGACCTTAGTTCAAATTTTAAGGTAAGTAAAGTTGACTAAACGTTAACAAAGTGATTGGACTCAAGTGTTAATGAGTTTCATCAATTAATGGCAAATTGTTCAAAAAAACTTGAGTCTGATTTCTATGTGGAATAATTATTGACCAATCTTTACTTATCTTACGGTCAAATTCTGGATTACTAAGACCTTGTGTGATGAGATAAAATTCTAAATAAGTTATTCTAAATAATTTAATAGCATATATTTGTAATGATTTTTTTTAGGGTCGGATGTTTTTTAAAGTTTAGTTTATTATATTAGGAGATTTATTTTTGAGGCAGTTGATTATTTTTTTGAGTAACTAATTTTTAGAATAAAGAAATTAATAATATATTGTTTCATAAAAAATAATCAACTTATTTTTTCGAATGTATATGTTGTTATAAGTTAGTACTTTTGTGAGTTTATTTAACTTATTTTAAACACTTTCTTAGTTTAGTCATGTTACCCAAACTACGGTTTATAAGTTATAGTCATGCAATGGTGTTTTCCCTTTTCACCGTAAGTATGATAATTACTATGATCAATTGTCAAATTCCACGAAAAGAAATGATATTTAAATAGCTATTAATTTTCTCTCGTACTCTCATTCTATTTCTATTCTCATTCTTTTTCTCTATAGTTATTATCAAATAAAAAGAGAGGAATAATATTGTCACTAAAATTGTTTAATAAAGATTGTCTAAATATCATTCATCTTCCATAAATATTGCCAAAACACACTTTAAAGTCCCATGGCCCATGCTGGGGACCATGGTTTTTGTCTTCTCATTTGCACTAGTAATGGGATTTTGACCTCTAAGGCTCATCCTGCCTCTTCATTCCACCTAATCATCATGCATCATAAATGGTTGAGTGTTGCATAATCTATCTTGCTTATCATCCAGTGTTAGATGAGATTATAATCATATTAGCATCAACATTAAGCACAAGATAACTTCCTATTGTTTTAAATTTCTCTTGACAACTCCATTAAGTAGTATTTTTTTAATTAAAATTGAAGTGTTTTCTATTTTCATTTATTTTCTTCATTCATTTGACAAGTTTTAAAAATAAGAAATAAAATAAAACAAAGTATTTCTTGTAATGATTATTATTAAGAAATATATCACTAAAAATAAGTTAAGTACTAGTAACGCTCTCTTTCTATTAAGAAATAAATAAATCAAACACACTTTGAACGCGTATCTATTTCATTTGGTTTATATTCATAAAAGGATTTTTCTATCGTATAAAAACTTGCACATGTTAAAAAGTTCAAAATAGTAAATTTGTATTAGAACTTGTGTATTTTATATTAAATTTATTACTTTTCAGGGCTAATTTAAATGTCTAAATGATGTTGCAGGTAGACTTGCAAAAAATGTGGTAATGACAGGAAATGTTTTTCTCAATGGGAAGAAAAAAACTCCAGGCTATGGTTTTGTTGTAAGTACACTAACTCATCATCAAACCAAAGCCTTTTATTGTGTCAGCACTGGTTCAACTGAAAATTGTTGCTAAACAGAATTTATTTTGAGCACCAATTTTCATTTCTCTAATGACTAAAAATGTTCCACATGCATTTACTTTTTTGAAAAGAAAAAAAAAAGTAAATTTTTTATGAATAGATGCATTTCATGTTATGCTTGAGAAATTTTCTAAAAAGTGGTGATTTTGCAATAACTTAATTGTGTAACTACCAAAATAATAGAGTTTAATTTGTATGCATTTTTGTGTTTAACACAACCATTCAATTAATGATTCGGTATCAAATGGCTTAATGATACAACTGAGTGCATAGCAAAATTGATCATCGAAATTGTAAGCATAAGTTAAAGTTATCTTTGATTTTTTGTGAAAAAGTAAATATATAATTGAAATTGTAAAGTGTGGGACAAAATAATCCATCTATTAACTTTTATTGTTACTGTTTACGACATGACATGTTTGTCGAATATGCAATCCCTCCACGTTGATCCTACATCAATATCATTACACGAGAGATTAATTTGTCTATGAAACTTATGCTTTCATGGACTAATTTGATAGTAATTAGGTCATGTTCAATTGTAATTGCTGACAAATTTGTCTCTGAAATGACCTAAATTTCAAAGAAACATTTGTCCCCGTCGAGCTAGTATTGATGTGACATCAACGGGCAATGCAACATGTCCAATTAACATATTACATCATAGTCTCTTAACAATAGAACTTAACAAATGAACAATCTTGAATGACATAAGAGATTATTTGAGCTTTGCTTACAATTTCGAACCAATTTGTATATTCACTTGTTTAAACATAATTTATCAGACTCATGAAATGATGAGATAATAGCTCATTGAATAAAAATATATGATCCATCATACTCATTAATTGATGTTGAAACTTCAGGCATACGTAACACAAGAAGATGTGTTGTTAGGAACTCTTACAGTGAAAGAAACGATAACATATTCAGCACATTTACGTCTTCCATCATCAATGTCCAAAGAAGAAATCAGCGGCTTAGTTGATGCAACAATCATTGAAATGGGTCTCCATGACTGTGCAGATAGGTTAATAGGTAACTGGCATTTGAGAGGTATAAGTGGTGGCGAAAGGAAAAGAACTAGCATTGCACTTGAGATTCTCACAAGACCGCGGTTGCTGTTCCTTGATGAACCGACTAGTGGTTTGGACAGTGCATCTGCATTTTTTGTTGTTCAAACTCTTAGAAATTGTGCTCGTGATGGAAGGACTGTTATTTCTTCCATTCATCAGCCTAGCAGTGAAGTCTTTGCACTTTTTGATGATCTTTTCTTGCTCTCTAGTGGCGAAACTGTTTATTTTGGTGAAGCTAAAATGGCAATCGAGGTATAAATACATTTTTGGTGTCTGCAAATATTTTTAGATTTAAAAATGTTTTTAGTCTCTGCAATGATTTTATCTTGTCGATACCCTCACATTTTAAGAATGACATGTTTTCTCTTATGTAGAAAGACACTTTAAGTTCAAGACGTGTCCTGATTGTCTGAAACATATCAATGTTCGACATTCCTACGATATTGACATGTGCATTCACGTGTCTGATTCGTAAATTTTCTCTTCTTCAACAACTAATGCTCATGTTGTATAAATTTTTCGATTTCTTGTGCAGTTTTTTGCTGAAGCCGGTTTCCCTTGTCCACGTAAAAGAAACCCTTCTGATCACTTTCTGAGATGCATCAATTCTGACTTCGACGTTGTAACGGCTACACTGAAGGGATCTCAAAGGATTCCTGTATGTATCATTTAGTAATTCTAAACATATGCTTTGAGGTGTCAGATGATTACTTATATACTCATCCTACTTAGGATCTTTTGCAAGAGCTTATCTTATGACGTCAACTAACAAATAATTGAAAATAGCTTATGATATGATCATAAATTGCTTTTTTAGCTTGCTTTTATTATATGCTCATAAGCTGTTTTCAGCGTATTTTCATAAACAAATCTACATAGCTTTTTGTCGTAAGTTGTTTTCAGCTTATGAAGAGTTAACCCTCATTTGTTCAACAACTGCGGAAACAACTTATAACTTAGCTCTTACAAGATATTGAACAAACACTTATTGACATGGATTTGTTTCTTTCACTTTTTTCCCCTTATTAGGATGTTCCAAATTCAGCAGATCCTTTCATGAATTTGGCTACAGCGCAAATTAAGTCAATGCTAGTTGAGAGATTTAAGCGTTCAACGTATGCCAGAAGGGTAAAAGACAAGATTCAAGAACAATCAACCAATGTAAGCATTTATATTTAGCTATACACTTCATTACATATAATTCAACTGATATCTATGCTAAGCTGAAATCCTAAGGATACTCTTTTTCGGTGTCAGTATAGTATCCAGTGTCCGTGTCCATGTCAGTCCTTCATACTATTGATTTTGTTAATGATAAATGTACTACAGGAAGGGCTTGAAACTGAGATAAACCTTGGAAGCCAAGCTAGTTGGTGGAAGCAACTCAAAACACTGACAAGGAGATCATTTGTGAACATGTGTAGAGATGTTGGTTACTACTGGCTGAGGATTATGATCTATATCATTGTATCTATATGTGTTGGAACTATCTATTTTGATGTTGGCTATGGCTACACTTCCATCTTGGCTCGTGGTGCCTGTGGTGCATTTATATCAGGATTTATGACTTTCATGTCAATTGGAGGCTTTCCATCTTTTATTGAAGAAATGAAGGTAAAAAAAAAATTTGATTCAAGAAATGAAACTAATTATTGAAGTCAGTAATATGAGTTTATAAACAGATAAAGTTTTCGTCAATACTTTGGTGTAAATACTTGTGAGATTGTTCGGTAAAGCTTATAGAAACAGCTTATGACATGTCCATAAGCTGTTTCTAGCTTATTTCCATAAACTCTCTAGGATAGCATTATGGTTTATATGAAAACAACTTCACGTTATTGTCTTTTGTTACAGAAATATCTTATACATTATATGACAAGCGTTTATGCTATAACCATTGTATATCCGTACAAATCCTATGCCATAAGCACTAGTATAAGTCTTTGGAAGAGCCTCTGAAAATAGCTTATGCTAAGTCTATATATTATTTTCAGTTCATTTTCATAAGCTCTTTCAGATAGCTCAGTGTCATAAGTTATAACTTTTAGCATATGCAGAGTTTACCTTCATTTCAACTTTCATTATAGAACCAACTTATACATAAGTTCCTGTAAGATATGTGTTTATTCAATAAGCCATTTCTGTTAGGCTTATGATGTTTTTGTTGATGTATCTGAAACAGGTATTTTATAGAGAAAGGATGAATGGATATTATGGCGTAGCAGCATTTATTTTATCAAACTTTCTTTCATCATTCCCATTCTTGGTTGCTATTGCTCTTACTTCTTGCACAATCACATATAACATGGTGAAATTCAGACCAGGATTCATTCACTATGCGTTTTTCACTGTTAACATCTATGGATGCATCTCAGTGATTGAGAGTCTCATGATGGTTGTAGCTGCACTTGTTCCAAATTTTCTCATGGGAATCATTACAGGAGCTGGAATCATTGTAAGAACAAATGGCGAAAATTCTACTCGAAACCAACTACATGATCCACATGTGTTAATTTTTCATATATTGTTGTTGTTCATGCAGGGAATCATGATGATGACCTCTGGATTCTTTAGGTTGCTATCTGATCTTCCAAAACCTGTTTGGCGCTATCCAATTTCATATATCAGTTACGGTGCATGGGCAATACAGGTAATTCCCGTTAATACCAAGTGTCGGTTTGGTTTTGTGGTTGACAAAATTGATTTGGACTAAATTGATTATGGCTAAAAATGAGTTGAATTTAAAGTGATATATATTTGGATATGTTTATGTAAAGTCAGTTGACAAAAAAGTTTGAGGCTAAAATTCAAGTGTAGAGGGAACAATTTCAATTTCTAGCTTCAAGTTAGAATCAATTATGGATACAAAATTTATGCTCCATGTATAATAGCACGGACACTTTAGATTGAAAGCGCGCTAGATACTGACACATATAGTTACATCCAATCACTTCCATCTTTATTGATGACAAACATAAAAGCATACTATGTTTCTAGAAGTCAGTTTGGAGATTTATGCTCTATGTATAGTAGCACCAACGATTTAAATTGAAAACATGTTAGATACTGACTCATGTAGTTACATCTAATCACTTCCATCTTTATTGATGACATATATAAGAGCATGATATGTCTTTAGAAGTCAATTTGGAGATTTATGCTCTATGTACAATAGCACAACACTTGAGATTTAAAGCGCGTAAGATACAAACGCGATACCAACATATGTAGTTGCATACCTCCATTTTTTTTAATTATTATCAGTGTCTATGTGTCAGTGTCGTTTCTGGTGTTAGTGTCCATCTCAATGCTAATTAATATGAATTTCGATGCAGGGTTCATACAAGAATGACTTGCTTGGTCTTGAGTTTGATCCACTGATCGCGGGTAACCCAAAACTGACAGGAGAATATGTGATAACACACATGTTGGGGATTGAATTAAGCCATTCCAAGTGGTGGGACTTGGCAGCACTTTTTCTCCTTCTCTTATGTTACAGGTTATTGTTCTTTGTTGTTCTCAAGTTCAAGGAAAGAGCATCACCATTATATAGAAAACTTACTGCCAAAAGAACCATACAACAGCTTGAGAAAAGACCTTCTTTCAGGAAAATGCCATCTGTTACGACTTCCAGGAGGCATCAACCCCTTCATTCACTATCTTCTCAAGAGGGTCTTGATTCTCCACTCCATGTCTAGAAGAACCCACTACAAAGAAGAGGAATATATATAGTTATATAATTAAACTCTGCTGGATTTTCAGATATTGATTAGTTGCTTTCATATGACACACAAAATTTGCATTTGCTTTATTAGTATTAGTTTATATGTATAGAGGAAATGTTTCATAACTGTTCCCATTAAGATAAGAAAAATGGAACATTTGTGTCCTTGGATTACATTTTTTAAAAAATTAAATTCTGAGATTGAATAATCTTGTACAAATGTCTCATTGTCCTAGCCTTATCAGCATTAGGTTAGAGCTATATTTGGACTGATTATACATTGCTTTAAGATATAATGATATAAGTTTTCCTTCAAGAAATTTTGTCATATATATACACCATGCCTGAATATGGTTTGTCATTTATTTTACAACCGTCTTCGAGGGTAATAGTACTTTGTCCCTTGACGGTTAAAAGTCAAACTCTTACAGCTGAACTGAGCTAATACTTCAAGGACTATCAATTATGTTATTCTGCACTGAACAAAAGCACCGCCCTGTGTATATTTCCAACAAAAACAAGAGCCTAGCAGACCAAAAAAATACGCTTCTGCAGGCTGAACACTCGAGGGAAAGCAGCACAACCTCTACGCCAAAACACCTCTGCCTATTTAGGCAATCTCCGGGATCCCAACTCCATTCGTAAAATAACCAAGTAGGCCCCTTTAGACGGTTAAGACTCCATTTGCACGAAGTCAGCTTAATCTCGTCCACAATTTCCCCACGATCTCGAGAAACACTTAAAAATCTTCTCATTTCAAACTTTTCAAAGAACCCAAACAACAGTGTGCCAAATTAGCCAATATCCCTTCTTTAATCTCTTGTTTCTCACCGCCTCAATAACACACTCCAGCTGCATAAATAAATTTGGAGGGGTAACAATTCCTATGCCAATCCGCCTAAAGACCAAGACAACACCCTAAAAGCCGTAGTACAATGAAGGAAAATATAATCGGACGCTTCCTCCCACCCGTGACAAGGAACACAATTTCTCAAATCCTTTTGAGATAAAACACGGCACACTATCAAAAACTCTATCCTCCGCATCACCCCTACTATTTTCCGGCACCATCAACACCTCCAACAAATTATATGTCAACTTCACCGAATAAACCCCCCTTACTCTGAACGTCAAAACAACCTATCCTCCCACTGGAATGTCGTCAACAACCCCAAAAGACTATAATATAATATCATAGTCCGTGCACTCAGACCGCCACCAAACTATTTGCAGTGTTACATCTGTGTTGTGGAAATACTGCAATTATAACTTGAACGGAATAATGTTGATGATTACACAAATAAATTTCGAAAGGTGTGTGGACACGCTAAGATTTATGTTTAAATCGCCTGCACCAATTCATGCAAACTAGATGTAATAAGGATAATTGTGAATCTCCTTCATGATACTTCGAAATTCTTAAAATAAATTGCACATTCACTTCAAGCGTATGAGTCAACTATAGTTTACATAATAAAATTCCATAAAATTCTTCTTCTGTTTTTTAAAAGAAAAGTTCCGTCAAATTCTTGCGCACTAAGTAAAGAGAATATGTCTTATATATGTAAATTTGGGTCAGAAATATAATTTTCTTGTTCTTTCCTGGCTTGAGAAAATGTCTCTATTTATAAAGAAACACATACCAAATGATGAATGGAAATAACTTTTACGAGATTTGTAACAGTCGTTCATCTAAACCGCTATATATTATGAATGTTTGAACTATGACATATATCATTGTTTCATTAACATTGCACCTTTTTGTCTAAGGTTCGAGGTTCGATTCCTGCACAAGACACTTTATTTCTGCAACTTGTCTATTGGTTTGAGATAAAATTCAAAAATATCAAACCCAATAGATGAAAACATGTCCCCATTAAGCTTCAGATTTCATAATGACTTAGTGATGTTTTTTCCCATATTCCATAGTTGTGAGATTTTAATATCAAACGGCCCCAGTTAAGGAAACATATACCAAACTAACCTAGTATTGACATGCTAGTACGAGTGTGCCATTCCATTTTAGTATTTAAAAATATAAACTGAAGATATTTTAAAATTAAATTAATAATATTCTTAACAAAATATTACAATTTAAAAGTTATTAAGTCAAATAAAAAGTAGAATATTCTGATGAAAATAAATGATAATGTATTAGAGAAAACTATAATAGCTTAAAGTTGTTACATATTTCTAAATTGTTCTAACAAACCCTAGATTAAGTTGTACTTCTGGATTATTCTACTTTGAGATCTAATTACAAAAGTCAAACAAAAGTCTAGATTATATTCTTCTTTTTGAAACCTCTTCAAGCACCTATATATTTGGATCCGCGTCAAATTTCTCCAAACTTCGGCAAAAAAATCATGGCATCGCAAAAGCTAGAGATTGGAGCTTCTAATTTCGCGCTGAATGGGCGCGAAAATTTGCTTCCAAAGTGGTTCCAAGCACGTTAAATAGAAAAACATGGTGCATATTAAGCCTTTGAGATATAATAACAATAACATCAAGATGATCGTGAGTTAGGTCTAGTTTTATGTTGTTATTATTATGTTAGGTAGAACATTTGATAAATGCTGAAGAAGAGTGCATAGAGGTAAATAACACACCCCAATTAGTTGAATCAATTTGAGATGAGTAAAATACGTATGCATGTTAAAAGTGGCAATTCAAACCCGGAGCTCTGTGGAACTTATTTACTATATATGCTTTTAGTAATAATGGTAGTAAATGGGTGATAAGATGTGCAAAGAAGTAGATGCTGGGGTTTACTTCTATTGTAACTTTTGTGCAGGATGCTGCAGATTGTACAGTGTCCCAGCTTTCAATTTAAACATTGTCAAAGCTGCTCCATGTGCCCCCAATAGTAGGTTTACTTCTATTTTTTTTACTGTTTCGTTACTATAGCACATTCATAATTCTTTGACTTGAAGAAAGAATTTGACTACTAAAAGAAACAAAATATTTAGTTTTTTTTGTTTTCATTTGGCCAAATTACATGAGGCATAGGGTGCATTTTTTATATAAAACTTTGAGTTTGTATGTAAAAGAAGAAAAAGCCGAGTTTGTATTTGAATTAAAAAAGGAAGAAAAAAATTGATTATATATGTTTATTGAGTTTCATAATATCAATCATATTTCACGATTAAGATATTTGTGTTATTTTAAAGACAAAACAAATAATATTATGATAAAATATGATGGAAATATCGTAAAAAAAATTTGCACGGTAGTAAAGGCACACACATGATCTATTAAACTCTAAAATTATATATATGTTCAACAATGATGGGCAATTTGATAATTTCGCACAAATTAAAACATAGGGTATTGCACGAGAAACTCGAATGGTGATATGGTTCATGCACTGTTAAGGTGGATTTTTTCAGAGCTAGTTGTTCATGAGGAAGAGGCTCTAGGAATGTGGAATGCAATGAGTTGGTTCCAAAGCAATTGGGTTTACATAATGTGATTTTTGAGAGCGATTTTAAAGTCTTGATTGATTCTATTCTCTCAAACTCTATGGAAGCGTCTAAATTTCATGTTATCATCTCTAATATTAGAACTTTATTAAGATTGTTAACTTTGAGGTGTGGTTCATTCGTCCATAAGCAAATATGGTTACTCATAACTTAGCCGAGACGGCCATTTCTAGTGTTAGTCGATAAGTTTATGATTTTTAATATTGGTTACTCATAACTAACTACTATAGTTACTCAATGAAGAACTTAACTTCTTAGAGCATCCACAATGGAGACATCCATTTTTTGGTACTTAAATGAGTCACACGTGTACGGGTCATTCATTTATAATTTTAATAGTAATACCTAATAAGCGCTCGATATTTCCAACACAACATCTGCCATAATATCTTAGATAGAACTCTCTAATCAACTATCAATAATTTTATATCATTGCATTTTAATTTTTAATATTTAAAAAATGTGGATCCTACTTAAAATTGATGGTCTTAAGTGAGATCCTAGATCTTATAAGACCTTACAAAAAATTCTCCTCAATAAAGGTACATAATAGGTACCAGATCTTAAAAGTTTAAGACCCATTGAAGATGGTCATAGAGCACTAATATTTGTTGTGACTTGCATGCAATTGTGGACAACACTGTCAACTAGGACCC
>Ga0315913_1000564_pt1 | contig 34420 bp, 15 predicted proteins | sample MpolsnodulesMG_FD_207736 | JGI IMG/M metagenome (GOLD analysis project Ga0315913, IMG submission 207736) | Medicago polymorpha root nodule microbial communities from Los Angeles, California, United States - small nodules | ecosystem: Host-associated > Plants > Roots > Nodule | place: USA...
TAGTTATCTTGTACTTTAGCTATGAGTAACTAATCTCTTTGTGGTTGAGACTTAGATGAATCTGATGTAATCCTATGGGAACCCTATTTTGTTGAACTCCTTTGAATATCAATGAAAGGCATATGATTCACTGTATTTGGTTGAGAAATGAAATAGTAATTAGTAATTCAAAATGAGTCTAACTTGTTGCTGTAATTGAGGATGTATTGCATCGGTTAGCAGTTTAACTATACCTTTTTATATACTTGCTGCAAGTTATAGGTAGTTTAGTATGTGATGAAATAGCTTTGATATGAAATAGCTTTACTTGGATTGGGGCTTTAAAATTTGGATCAGGTTTAGATAGTAATTTGGTTAAGGTTAAACAAATTTTTTGAACACCTCTAGTTTTAAGGGCTGGTTAGGTTGTTGTTGTCGACTTATTTGGAGCTCGACCTTGGGTTTTGTATGTTTTTATTTGGTTGTTTGGTGTTATTTTTATAAGGCCTGTTTGACTTGGTTGTTTTATTTTATTATCCATTTTGAAGATTGTTGTTTTTCCTTTGTTTTGAGTGTTAATGAGTACTTTGATATTGCTAATCATTTGTCTTCTTTTTTTTTCTTCCAGCCAACAAACACAGAATCACCAAGAGATTGCGTGCGCTCATCCGAGTCTAGTTACCGCCTTGAGAATCATGAGCAACATCACTAGGGATATTTAGATAAATATTATGAGCTAATTATGATGTAGTTTTTTGTATAGTCAACCACTAAAATTCCCTAGTATTTTGGTTTTTGAATGTTTAAGCTACTTTATTTATAGTTTTAATCAAAGTTCATTCAATGTACGGATCTGAATCTTTAAGCTACTTTATTTATAGTTTTAATTAAGTTCAAAGTATGGATCAACATTGATACTTTTGAATGGTTTATATGAATGAAATTAAGTAATTTGTAGTTATATATTATTTCATTTTTAGTATTTATTGATTGATAGTTTCATTTTAATTTAAGATTAATTGATATTTATTCGGCTTTCAAAATTAATCTAATGAAAATTTATAAATAAGAAATATTATAAAAATATGAAATTTATACATTTGTGACTGTTTTGAACTGTCGCTGCTAGCCTATAAGACCCATCAATACAAAAATAAAAAAAACCACATTGCGATAGTTAGAAACTGTCGCTATTCCTTTTTCGATAGTTGTAACGACAGTTTTGGGAACCGTCGCGAAATGCCTTTGCGACATGCATTTTCCCGTCGGTTGAAGAACTGTCGTAAATGTCCAATTGCGACAGTTTGAACTGTCGCAAATCCTTAATTTACCTGTCGTAAAATGACAATTTTCTTGTAGTGTATTAATATTGCTTTATGTTTAATGTTTTTTGCATGTTTATCATCGGCTACTAACCATAGCTTTATGAATATGCAAATTGATCTTAGAGATTGAATGACCACCAACCCTGACTTTTGACTCTGAACTAAGGTAATAAGTTTAACCTAAGTAATCAAGTTAGAGATAGATCATTATTAGGTTATGACATAGCGATTAACGTTCTGTTAAAACCTCCAACGGTTTCGAATTCACTTAAGAGATTAAGGGGTTGTCACTTGCGGGAGAATTCTAGGTCAAGAGATTGGGTAGAGTTACTTTGTTAATCTGTCGTGAAACTAGATAATCATTGCTTGAATTAGGAGTGCAAATTACCATAGGAGAACTTCGGAGGATTCGAAGGTCTTAACCATGCTTCTCTCAAATTTTCTAAAACCAATCTTTTTTTGATTTTAATTCGTTTATGTTACAAATATCAACTCAACTGCCTAGGGCACCATTGAATTTAATACATCCTTTTTAATAATGAAATTGCTAAGTAGAAGTTAAATATAGGCCTTGTGGATACGAATTTTTATTACTTCGATTGAATTTGGTACACTTGCCAAATATCCATCAAGGTTCGATGTTGCAATTAATTCATGTTGCGAGAAAATGTAGGAATTCCTAGTAAACCATATTTTATACAAAATTTCTGCAAACAAAGTATTACAATCAAAATCAGGACCATCATTTTTTCTACCAATTAAGTTATATAGTAACCAACTTTCATTTTAGTGTGAGACCAATTTCTATTTGAAAGTTTTTTAATCAATTTGCAGTAAGGATGAAAGAAACACCCTCAGTAGTGATATTCTTTCTTTAAGAAGGAGTTAATGATTGATAATAAAAAAAAAAAAAAAAGAAATCAATGATTAACCATTTTTTCATGGTTTCTCATTTCATTCCATTATTTCATGGCATATGTGAGTTAGAGAGTATGTTGCTAGCATAGTGTAATGAATGCTAATGACTCTCCCTGGAGATGTAAGTTGGATTAGATATAATTTTTGCCATACCATCTCTAATATATTTGGCTGTACACCAAAACTTTATTTAACATTATAGTGAGCTCAAATTACAACATTCAAATTGAGCACATATTCATCCACAACATGTGTCTCAAATAGAAACACTATATGGAACACCTTTTCCTGTTACACCAGGCTCTGATGTTGGCTTCAAAAGCTCATAAGGCAAAATTCCAGCACCATTTCTATTCCTCAGATTCATATTAGCATTCCTCTCATCTATTATACCTTCAAGCTCCATCAACCTCCCTTTAAACTTTTCAAAAGCAGCTTTAATCATTGGTTCCTCTTGCCAAGCCGGCTCAATCGTTTCTCCAAGATATTCCTCATCCGGCGAATGACTAGACAAAATATCTAATACAGTCATCACTGTCATCGCTTGAATTTGCGAAGGGAAACATTTCAACAATGTCACTTCCGGTTTCTCGAAGAAAAGTTCCCATTCGCCGTCTGAAGGGTCTTCTGTAGGCATGTTGTTTCGTGCAATGGCCGGTCTATTAGGAAAATATCCAGCATAAGTATACTGACCAAAATTCACCGCAGCATGATGCCCCGATGTAATCCAAACAATGGTCGTCACTATTTCGACAAGATCATCATTTGTTTTCAAATTAGGCCACCAAGGTTCGTCTTTTTTGTCGCCGTGACCAACATTTCTAATCTCATCCCACCATGCTTGTAATTCTTTATCCGACTCAACATTTCTCGACTCATTGTTGTAGTAATGGTTAACATAATCAGTGACCCAAGATTTGATAGTATCCCAAAGAACAAGACCATCATTTGCATAAGGGTAATCCTCTATCGCTAGTTTTAGGCCATGTGGAGCATTTGGATCTTTTTCTGCTAGTCCTCTATGAATGAGGTCATTTGGAAGGGCTTGCAAGTCAAATTGCCAATGTTGATCATAGGCTATTGAACTTACCAAGAGTGAGAGTTGTTTGGGAGTGAAACTACTCTCAATTATTCCATCTGCATTTACAAGTGCTTCACGTGCAAGTGCATTGATTTCCATTGTGTATCTAAAATGTGGAAGTAATAGTTTGTAGATTGGATGCATTGCACTTAGTTGTCTGTTTGTTGCTATAATGTAAGGCTCTGTGGCACAATGAGTTCTCAACCTAAACAAAAATGAAAATCAATTAAGGATTAGAAGAACATGATTTTATTTTTTTGACTTGGAAAAATATATCATTAGAATACGTCTAGTATCGAATCGAAAGCCAAGACGGTTTATTCTTTCATACCAGTGACTAACAAGTTGATGGTATCCAGAGTCATGAGCAAGGACATGAGCTTTGGCAAGCCTCCAAAGCCAAACACCAGTTGAATGCCAAGTAGGTGTGAAGACTTGCCTCCATTCTGGCTTTCCGCCAATTGGTGGCCGAGCTAGCTCGATCGCCAATGGTCTCAATGTGCTGTCTTTGTTCAGAAAGAACAATGTCCTTGATCCATACAATGTCGTGCCTTCAAGTTTTCTAACTTCCTCGACCAATGGCAAGAAAAAATCGTAGTAGTCTAGGATGAACAACCTCTTCTGTTTTATGGCCTGTCATTGAATTGTTTAAATTGCAAAAGTTTAGTAACAAAATTAACACTAAGTAAAAATATACTTAGTACCATTAAATGAAAACATACCTCTTCAACAGTAGCATATCCTCTGATTTGTTGCTCAATCATTTCAGTGGTTATTGCTGATTCAGCAGGACCATAAATTTTAGGGTCAAGTTTACTTTTCAATGGCCATTCCTACATGACACAATTTTTTTGTTGCTAATTATCAATTGCTATTTTCTTTAGTATATTTTCAAATAAAATTGGATTTTATATAAATAAATAAATAAATAAAAAGTGACATAGGCTAGTAGTATACCGTGACCAATTGGATGCAACAAGGATTAAGACCTGCTATTGTCTGTCTTCCAAATTCTTCATCCCTAAACCAAAAGAATCTGTCCTCTGCCATATTCAAATCGGGGTAAAGAATTTTGTATAGGAAATCAATGATCGGGGTTCAAACCTTTGTTAAAAAGAAAATATTAGCGTACCAATTAATATACTAATCTTTGTTTGTAACAAAAAATATCTTACTGTCCATTGTGGCGGGAGTCTCGAAACGGAGAATGTCATTCCTAGCCTCATTGACAAGCCTGACCAACCTTGGCAACACAGACGCAAGAAACCCTTTCTCGGCTTGAGGAGGCAAGTTAAATCCTCGTTGAAAAGGTCATCTATGGCTGAGAAAAGAGGGAATCCAAGATTCTTGTCCACTACAGCTGTTTTCACAACCGGTAAAAGCGCGTGGAAAGCCGATTGTAAGGTATTTGCTGAAAATGAGAGTTGCTTTAATTCTGAGAAGGATTCGTCCCTCGGAACATAGACATTGTTACTTCTTTTCTCAGACAGTGGATCTGTTCATGCAACCGAGTTATATTATTAATGTTAATGCAATTTTCTTTTAACGAGAGTTTTAACACTGCTGCATTTTTAGGCAGCTAACTCTTAGGTATAGTGTTAGACCTACCTGTATCGCAACGAGGTCTTCCAGTTCTACAACGCCTAGGATATGGATGTTCTTTGCCACCAAGAACAGGTCGCTTGAGTTCGGGATCGCTGTCTGGATCACCGAGGTCATTATACACATCGTAATCGTATATTCGATCAAAGCTCTTGCGTTCGCCTTGTCCATTGCCTCGTAAAGTTTTCAGTTCCTCTTCTCTTAATCTTATCAATCCTTCTGGTGTTTCAGATGGTAAATATGACTGTTCAAAAGAGAAGAATTGATTAGGCAGTGCAAAACATGCATACAAATCTACATGTACACCTCATAACTTAAATTGTACGTGTAATTGATAACATGTAAAAAAAAAAATTGATCTTCATTGAGAACATGCATTTGTGACAACAATATATATTAATTTTACTCAGAAATAGGGGTGAAATCTCACTTGGTGAAATTGGTATCTTGCTCTTTATTGTTATAATATAAATATTTAAATGTTTTAGACCAATTAAACAAGTACATGGCACTGATAGGATAATATTTATGATCAATAAAAATGACAACGTTTCTCATACCAATTGACTTGACATCAATCAAAATCATTTGTTTGACTTTCATCCACATTTTGTTTATGAATAAATAAGAATTTGTCCAATAAAAATACCTTAAGTTTTTTTTTCATTCATGTTAATCTTTCAATTCTCTAGGAAAAGAGACTTTGGTAAAATCAAAGTTCAGTAAAAAGATAAGTAAAATTACCTCAAGTTTTCTAATTTATGACAATATTTTAGACTCTTTTTTGTACTCTCAGTGTACTTTTATTCTTTATCTATTGTTTTAGTTTTCATATCAATTTTTAGAATTTTTTTATATATCTTTAGTAGTTCCAGAAATTATTTCAATAATAATTGTTTAAATAAAATGTCACGTTTTAAACAATCCTAAGCTTAGAAATTTAATGTGATATGCGACAACACACACTACCTTTTTTTTTTTTGCGAGACCTGACCACTTGTAGTGTACTACACTATTTTTTTGTCCTTTGTCATGACCACTTGCACTACTCTACTGTTTTTTTTGAAAGGACCAATTTATACTATTCCTAACTTTAAGATTTTTTTGCTAAAAAAATCGGACAATGATAAATTATTATTAATAATAATGATACAAAAAACCCCATAAAATAACCAATGATTCATAAAAAAAAAATGCATGGCTATCAATTTTATATGGCTCTTCAAAATTTGATCACATGTTCTATAAGTTTTAGACGTGTTCTATAAGTTTTTAATCAGTCAAGCCAATTTGATTAATTTGATCAAATAATTAATTAATTTTAGTTTAATATGAGTTTATTTTTAATGATATATATTTTTGAAATTGAATTTGGTATCCCGAACTTTAAGACACTTGCACAATGTGCATTAATCACTTGTGCTAGACATTGATGTGTACATATTTTTTAATGAAATAATGTTCTAATTTAATTTCTATAAAGTATATATTATATTATGGAGTTAGGATAATGATGAAACCTTGTTGGAAAAAATAACCCTCTTATCAGGGTTATCATACTTGGAATGAACCCATGATTCACAAGAAAAATTCACAGGACCAGTGAGAAAACCATCAAGAACAATATGCTTTATAAACATTTCCCTTCTATGCTCATTTTCCACAAGAACTGCACCAATATCTCCAAAACTTCCTGGTACTTCAAATTCAGCCTCATATTTAATCTCTTCCACTGATCTATCCGTCTGGTGGACGTAACCTTTGATTCTTTCCTTCTCCAATGTTGTCTCTTTTTGAACCAAAAACAAGGGAAAAATACAAGTAATTAAGGTCCATATTTTTTTTTGTTTGGTACATAATTAATGTCAATTTTAACATATACGTACTATATTCATAATTTTGTATTTATATTACAGATGAAGTAGATGCTGGTCCCCAAGAAAAACAACGTTCGGCTAAATTTCTTACTTCTACCAGATAAGGTATAATGGTATATGAGGTTCGTAAACCAATACTATCACTTAACAAACAAAATATTATTTTCACGACTAAGTACAAGATGTGACAAGAGGCCACGAATAATTATAATCTGACAAAAACTCATTTGTCAACAATCCAATAATCAATTACCAAATGAAAACACTCTCTCAAAAAAAAAAAAAAATACCAAATGAAAACACAAAATAAAAGATTGTGAAGGGTGAACAGTGAACATACTAATTTAAGAAAATAAAGTACTACATACATCGAGTGTCATTTTGTTGATATATTAAGTAAAAGGTTTTTACTTAAACAAACAAGATCGATCATTTTACGTTTTATGGGGAATTGCTCTTTTTTTTTTGTGTCCGATATTTGAATCTTGGACCTTACATATATTATACATTGTCCTTACCTACTGAGTTAAGCTCACGGGGACGGAAATTGCTCATTTGGAAGAGCCGTAACCAATTTTGATAATGTTAGTTATAATTCTTGAATAACTTCCATTTATTTAAATATTAATACAAAATAGTAAGTGACTTGTTTAATAATATTATTTTAAATTTTATTTAAAATAAATAAATCTCATTAAAATAAGAAACAATATTATCTATACTATATATGAAGTGGATAGGAATATTTGGCTGAATTATTCATAATTCCAAATATATTCTTAAACAAATTTTCCTATATTTATGTTATATTGTTGGTGGTATTAAAAAAAGAATTTTTGTTATATTTGTTAAATTACCGTTGTTATTGAAAAAGATAAACATAGTCTTTTTATTTGTTTTTCCTGTTAAACTATTTTATTTACTACTTGGTCCTTTTATAGCGTGTTTAATTGCACTAATATATCCGTTTATCCATTTATGTAACGTGTTAATTGTATAAATATCAATTTTAGTATATACATTGATCAAATATATTTTCTTTCAAAAAAATGATCAAATATTTTTGCGAAATGTGCTTAAAATAAACATTTTTATAATTTTCAATATTTTTTTCTATTGTTGTGTGGTTGTTCCTATTTTAATGGGATTTAACTATTTTTAATTAATAATTTAAGTAATATTATAAAAAAATATAAAACAGTTTAAATAAAGGGTAAAAATGGAAGGAAAAAACACCATAAAACTACGTGTCACCTTTATATATAGTTATAGATAACGTGATTTAACTAATTTTTTTTATTAATAATTTAAGTAATATTTTAAAAAGTATAAAATAATTTAAATTAAATAAAGGTAAAAATGAAGAGAGAAAAAAGACGCCACAAAACTATGTACATTTATATATAGGTATAGTTTTATAATTAGAAAAATGGTTAAATCTCACTAAAATATGAACAACGACACTAAAATAAGAACACTACTGAACCCTATAGAAAAACTTGTTTTTAAGGAACTATGAAAAAAACTTCTTTTATATTCATATTTGCATAAAATACTTAATCGTAGTATATACCAAAATTGATATCTCTTTCTATATGTAAATAAGTGCAGCAGAAACGTAGATAAACGAGTACAAGAGTAGCTGTCTTTCCTCCAGTAATGGAATAAAAGTATAATTATCTTTATAAAAAAAAAAGTAACAAACCAGCTTTATATTCAATTAGTGTTTGGATTAAAGGCGAGTTTGACATAATCACACTATAGTACCTTGACTTTGAAGAAAACTACATTTAAGGGTTTCTTTTGGTATATTTTTTCACATCATTTCTTTATAAAAAGAATCATGATTCTTTCAGCTGTTTTTAACTGTTACATATATTAAAGAAAAATTTCGTAATTTTTTTTAAAACATGGTTCAAATGAGAGACTATTTTTAGTACGTGTTTGGCTTCGCATTGTAGCCTCAATACCCACGTTTGTGGTGGCATTTTTGTAAAAAAAAACGGTAATCAATGTGAAAGTAACAATATTTTTTTTAAGGAAACGTGAAAGTAACAATTGCTATCTTCGTTTCAACACACGTTGGCAGTATGTGACCGCACAAACAAACACATGCTTGGTAGCTTAGCTGAAAAATCATTTTCAATATTTGATTTTTGTAAAATAAATATTTAAATTTCGAAGAACAAAACAAAATAGCTTTAACTTGTTTTTAAAAAATTACAAAAATTATTTTTAAATTAATTTTTGAAGGAAAAAATTAATTTTTAAATTATTGAATATCAAAATTATTTTCAAATAATCCGTAACAAATCGGCCTTGCCTTATTGCTTTAGGAAAAAAAATCGCAATATCATTTTAATTTTGTTAACTTTCAATTACAATTATGTCTCCCTAAAAAAAATTACAATTATGTCTTTTTTCATAATCGTTTGATCTCGATTAGACAATCATAGATTATCGGATTGCACCCACCCCAAATTGCAACCCTTAAGTTAAGAGTGACTTACCAGGGTCTAGCTTGGAGCTAACAAACTCCAAGAGAATTGATTTACCAAACAAATCTGTTATGTCATCAAGCCCTCTTTCTATAGCCATTTCTGAGAAAAGCCCTCCAACTGTTGGTTGAACAGTTACTGTGGCTTTTACTTTTAAAGATTCTTGTTCTATAAGTTCTTCATCACTCAAAGCCACAGCTTTGATTTTGCTGCACTCATTCCTCCTAAACAACCTCCTTTGTTTCTTTTGGTTTATGAACAAAGGCCTTGACGATCCAACATGAAAACATGTTTGGTTACTGCCAATACCATGAAGACATGGCTTGTTCAAGATGAGACAATTTGGCTTTAAATTAATTTGTTGCATAAGCATATTTCTTGCTTCTATATTTTTAGTAGTTTCCCCTTTAACTCTTGCAGAAAGAGAAGTTATGAGAAGAGGGAGAGAAGTTATGGTTATGGTTATGGGATGGAACGTACATTGTTTACAGTCAGATATATTTATATTATCAAAATAGGTATAAAAATTTATATTTTCATTTATAAATATATAAAATAAGTCTAACAACATTTTTCACGTTTGTAATACATTATAAAGGAAATTTTAAATAAAATTATTGATGTGATGTTTTATGTAGGAAATTTTAAATAAAAAGATTAATTTGATCTTTTATGTAATGAATAATGTTAGAAATACACTTCCTCTGTCACATATTAAAAGAATCTTGGAAAAAAAATTGCAAGTATTATATAAGAACAATAGTTTTAGTAGTAAATTTGTCAAAAAATTGTGATATTTTTACATATTTATTCCTACAATTTATTTTTTTTGACAAAATTCCTACAATTATATCGTAAGAAAGAAACATAATATATGTTTTAAATGGTACTTTAAATAGAAGTATTTTTATAAAGAAATCATTAATGCATGTTGATTTTGAAAAGAGTGTTGCATTAAGAGACAAATAAAAGTTTGCAAAATGTCTTATAATCAAGGCAATTACTTTTTCCACCCTATGAGGTTCTCACGCGCCCTATTTAATTTCCCAAAATACCCTTCGGATTTTAAAATTTGAAATCTGGTTCATATTATATATATTGAACCATTTCAATATATATAACCAACATCAACCCCTGTCCCCATTTTACAGTTTTACGGTTTCACTTTTCACTTTCTCTCTTTCCCTTATCCCAAACTCTGAAACCCACAAATTGGTCCAATCTTGGAGTTTTTTTTGCTCAAAATCATCGCATTTGAAGATTCATCAAACAACAAAGTGAAGGTTAGTTCTCATTCCCTCTGCAATCAACCCAATTAGTTCATTTTTTCTTCTTCTAAGAATTGAACAAGTTCGGATTTTAAAATCCAAACTAAATTGTTGCAGTTCGAATTTTAAAATCCGAACTGTACCAGTATGTATTTTTTTTCTTTTTTTATGTATTTATGTTGATTGTGTGTTGCCCTTTTATGCATTTATAGGTATGCAACCTGTTGAGCGCACCAGGGATGAGAGAACAACAATGCATGGTTATGTTAGGATAGAGCTTATGGAGAGAAGGCGAGAGGAGGGTTGAGTGCCCTGGCGTGGGGTTGGCAAGGGAAGGGCACGTCGTCGTGGTGTTGATGTCGAGGGTGTGGCTCAAGGGAAACATCCTGAGCCACAGTACGAGCCTCAGATGGAGATGGAGCAGCAGGTGAAAGGTGATGTTGAGGCTTGGGAGATGGATGATGATAAGCAGTAGCAGCAGCGTGTGCCGGAGCCAGAGTCAGAGGAGCTTGACGACTATCCTGGTGGCCCACACGAATTGACTGTACTGACGAAGTACCATGTTCACGTGGCTAGGATGGCGGCTGATGGAGTGGTAAGACACTACACCTATTATTGTGAAACTTTAATGATTATAAATTGTTGTTAATTTTTGTTATGTATTATTCTGATTATTGTGAAACTAATGTTAATTTTTTGTTTTTAATTTTTGCAGTGGCGAGGCAATTTAAAGTGTGTAAACACTGGGAAGAAGATAGAGGTGACACATGATGAGCAAAACAGGGCTATGATGGCAGCACGGTGGTGGCGTGATGATATGAGAGCCATCGGTCTTCAATGGCGGTAGGATCCTACATTTGCAGAGAGATGGCACGAGGAGACATCGAGCTTCCATCTTCCGTTTGGGGGATGGCAGCGACACTTGATGATGTGTCATGTTTGCTGCATCTCCTCATTGATGGTATGCTCTTGTCCCACGAAAGTATGACAAGGGTTAAGGCTATTAAGATGATGGTGGAACATTTGGGTCTGATGCGGGCGACACATGGAGAGAGGTGAATGATATAAAAGGTGAACATGCATGTTTTATCTACATGAGAAGAATTTTCAAGGAGCGTCTTTTGGAGTAGCAGGATGCCTACAATGAGGATGATGAGCAAGCTCTCCACATATACTTGCTCTACTTGGTGGGTATCACACTTTTCACAGACAAGAGCGCCCGCAATGTGGATGTTGCTTATCTGAAGTACTTCATAGACTTGGAGCTTGTCGTTGGATATGCATGGGGAACTGAGGCTCTTTCACACTTGTACAGGGAGCTTAACAATGTCTCCCATAACTAGATTACGCCTCTATCAAGTTACTTGTCTTTGTTGCAGGTATAAATAAAAAAGTATGCCTGTTTATTCATCTGTATGTCTTAATTGTTTGTATATTTATATATGGTTGTCTTTATTGCAGGCTTGGGTATTTCAGCACTTCAGGTGTACGGGTAACAAAGATGTATGGCGTGGATATTGGGAACGTCAGCATCCACGCGCCATAATGTATCTACCGCTTAGGGGTATGTCTACACCAAACGAATACAGAGAGCATCTGGATCTGTCGAGTGTTACCATGGCCTCGTATGTTGAGTACTGTCATGCATGTTTGTTTGAGCCGGTCAGCCTTTACTCTGGATGGCTCAAATACGGTACCCGCAAGATGAGATATCTGTTGGAGCAATTGTTTCGCTAGTTTGGGAGCATGAAGATTGTCCCAGTCATCCACATGACAGTGCACCTATTCAGACGACCTTAGTGGAGATCAGCTAACGTTATGCACACCATCTTGATCATGTGCTGGCATATCAGCAGTTGGGGCTCCCTTCTATGCAAGGCGTGGAGGTGGAGCTGGGATACACCAGATGGTTTTATAGCATCTCACATCCACGCATGATTTTTCCATATGAGGATGTTCATGTCTCAATGCCCCAGAGCAGGAGGCTCTTGATTAGATTGTTGTTGAGCAGGATGGAGAGCAGGGCTACTTGGATATGGTCGGAAGGTTGGGCTGTATCAAAGACCATGTCTATGTTTTCATGTCCAATGGTGTGGTGGCGCAAGGGTCTGAGGCATGGGTTCATTTGGAAGGAATCTTGAGAGAGGTTTATGGAGGATAGGTTTATCGTTGTAGGCGTGATGTTGAGGGTGGCAAAGGTTGATTTTATGTTGTTGTTTATTTTATATGGTTGATGTAACATTTGGATATGTTGTTGATTTTATGTTTAAACATTTTATGTTGTTTTGTAACAATTGGATAGTTTCCATTTTAAATTTAATGTTGTGAAACTTGTGTTGATTCTTATCGTTTATATCATGTTATATCTTGAATGCATGTTTGTGTCGTTTTGAAGCAATTTTAAGTGCCAAATGCATGTCTCAACCAAAATAGATCAGGTATGTCTCTATGCTGATACATTTCGGATTATATAATCTGAAATGTATTTTTAAGTTTCGGATTATATAATCTGAAATGTCTCCTTTTTCCTCCAAAGGTTGACATTTTATGGGGTGTTTGACACATTTCGGATTATATAATCCAAAACTGACTAAAAGTGTTCAGATTATATAATATGAATTGTTCCAATGCACTTCAAGATCAAGGTATTTCAGGGTGCTTCATGATCCAACAGTGTTTGGATGTTTCAGATTATATAATTTAAAACTAGTTCGGATTATATAATCCGAACCAAGAGTATTTTTGGGAAAAAATAAATAAGGCGCGCAAGAATAGAATAGGGTGGAAAAAATAATAGTCTATAATTAAATATGGAGATCCATGAAACGCATATAGGACCCAAATAATTTGGTGTGACACTTACGAATTTGGATTAATAAAAGAAAGTGTGTTTGGAAACTTTCCTTCGAACATTTTTTTTTTACATTCACTCCCTTATTGAGTTAAACTCATGTGGATCTCACGCTTTGGAAATTGATATCAAATAAAGTGGTGAGACTCACATTGATTTCACTCGATAAGAGAGTGCGTGTTAGTTTTATATCTTTCTTTTTAAAGCTTTTCTGGTCAAGCTACATCTAACCCTAATTTTTTTCCTCCCTTTCCGACGCAATAAATTCCCACATTTGACCTTCTCATATCTTTATCACGCAATAAATGTATCTAAACCCCTATAATTAGGTTTGACCTTCTCATTTAAAGGAGATTACCCTAAATTTTTCCCTCCCTTTCCAACGACATAAATTCCTTTTCTTTTAGTGCAAATAAATGTGTTTTAATTGTCCATTTGAATATACAAACTCGATATAAATGTGTACTAATGACATTCAAACCATTTTTGGAAGTTATATAACAAAATAATTAATTAGCATTGGAAATAGACATGCACATTAAGTATCATTATTAGTGATGAATGCCTATGAGGAACACGAAAGAAATGAGCTTAATGGACAATTGACTTATTTCAAGTACTATATATACACACATTGAGATTTGTTTTTCCATAACAAGAAAGATATCACCCTTTACATAAGAGGTAGCCATGATGGATAGCCAATCTGCCGTAACTGTCACAAAATTCCTCATTCATTGCCAAAGAGGTTTTTTTTCCTCAAAAGATGTTATCTTTATTTGCATTTTCGTTTTCATATGAGTTGAGGTTTTGCTATTGCTTTCTGATGTCTTTTTACGATTTTTCCGTTTACAAATATGGCTTTATGAGAATATGAACCAACAGATCCACCTTATATTCATCTCTTGAGGCTTAAATGACCTACCTATCACGTATAGTATCATCCAAAAGAGATATGTTTGATAACATACCTGATTTTGTAAAGACAGTGTTTGTCATATTTGCTATCCTTTGTTCATGTTATGTAGCACTTGTAAGAGAAAAAAATGTTATGAATAAATCATTCCTATTAAGATTGTAAGCCAGGCACAAAATTTGTTTGAGTTTAATGTATGATTGCTTTTAAATATTTACACTTTTAAGTTGTAGTATCATGTTTTGTTGCAACTGATGAGTTTTTGAAAAGGACTTGCAATCATTGAATTTTTTTAAAAAAAAAAAAATCTCTTCTTTTGTATAGCTTAAGGAATTGTTTTACTTCTTTTATCTTATTTTTATCCCTAAAAAAAAACTTCTTTTATCTTATTTTTGAATTGCTGGATTATCTACACTTTAGTGAGTTTACATTATTCTTAGACCAATTATAATGAAACCTACAAACTATTTTATGCAAGTTTTTATGGTTGTGAATAGTTTATGGAAAATCTAATGCTTATTCTTTCTCTTTTCTCTATTATTCTGTTTGTTAAAATTGAAGAGGTTCTTGCTTTGCAATGCTTAAAGGGGTTGATATACCTTTTTGTTGTTTGATTGATTTTTCATTTTTGTTCCCTGTTGGTTCTCCAAACAAAATTGTTTATATAACTTTTGAATTGATATTGACAGCACCATTGAGCATCAACGTCAATCCTAACAACGATAAGTATATCGACACTATGAAATTTATATATAGAATATATCACACTGAATTTAATACCAATGTTGTATGTTATTTAATCTTTGTTGTATCAACCTTATGTAGTTGCTTCTTTCTTTCTTTATTACATTGTTTCTCATATGGATGTTGTGTATCCTACTAAGTCCCGGTTTTGCTAATAATTTTTGCTATTCTTAAATACTATTTTCGAAATCGTTTTTAATGTGCTATTTTTTAATACTACAAGTTTTATTGATTACTACACTAACCATATGTATGGTTACTTGAAACACTAATCATATGTATGATTACTTGAAGTTAGTCGTAAATTTAACCCCTTTGAATCAGATCTATATTCGAAGAGAGTTTGCAATCATCTCATCAAAATTACATTAGTCAATCATTACTTGAGAAATAATAGTGATGTTTGAAACTATATAATTTGGATTCCAATTTGCTTTCAGACAAATGAACATTTTGATAGGTTACTCTTAAATTAAGTTCAAGAATACTAATGTATGTATAATTTGTTCACTTATAAAGAGGAATTTTAACTTATCACGTTCATGAAGCTATACAAAAAAGTTTTGTGTGTTTGCAATGCGGTTTAGATCACTTTTAAAGACAAAACTCAACCGATCCACTATGTTATTTAATTTTAGTTTGGTTTCGTTTAGGATGAACCATTCAAAAAAGGATTTCTTATGTATTTTAATGCGGTTTAATTTGGATCAGTTATAATGCGGTTTAAAAACAATGAGCACATGTAAAATAAATAAGTACATATAGATATATACTTATATATATTCGGTGCAAGCAGTTTTCATAAAAGGACATCTAGATTCAGTTTTTTTGTTGTCAACTTAAAGAAGGGAGGCAAAGATAATGATCTACCAGGTTATATAATTGCTTTTAACATGTATTATTAACTTTGTACTCTAAATAATTAGTTTTTATTCAGTTTTTTAAACTGCAATTTGACCATATTTTTTAATCAAACTTTAATTATTGTGGCAATTTGTCCTTATTTACCATTTTCATTTTTTATATGGCTATAAATTGGGTTTACTCTAAATTAGGTAATATTTCTTATTTTTCTTTTTTATTATAAAATGCAAGCAAATCATTTTAATAAATTATGTTTTCAAATACGTTACAAATTTGGTACGATTCATATGTCGTTGAAGGACATATTAAGGCACATTTCATCGCTACATTGTATATCTAATAAGAATTTGTCTAACATGTGCAACATTGCACATGTTAAAACAATTAAAAGTAAAAAAAAATTGAACAATATATTTTTAATTAAAAAATTGTATATTTAATATAAAATGTACGTTTCAATACAAACTTACTATTTTGTTTAAAAAAAATACAAAGTTATTATTTTAATCTTCTTAATATGTGCAAATTTGCACATGATGGAAACAATCATCTAATAATCACATTTGTGTTTTTCGATAGACACATATATGACACAAGTCAAATATTACTTATTGATCATTATAACACGGGTCGAAAGTCGGGTGTATTTTTATGCTAGACAAACTAATATTTATTTTAGGGTTAAATATGTTTTTATCCCTACAAAATTACAAGCTTTCAAGTTTAATCCCTACAAAAAATTTATTCACTTTTAACCACTATTTGTATTTTATAGAGACTATTTTGGAGAACTAAATATATATGTTTTTTGTAAAATGTTTTTAAAGTATAGACTATTCTTACAAATTACAATATCATGGAGAACTAAATTTACCAGTAAAATTTTGTAGGGACTAAACTTGAAACTCGTTATTTTGTACATGGGATAAGATGTAAATAGCTGGGATTTAATGTAGTACTTTTAATCTGACTGTTTGTATATGAGAATCACCGGTTTAAATATGTTTTTACTGACGAGCACTCTGCAAATAAACTTTTAATTTAGTATGATTGAAGAATTGCCTTATTATCTAAAGGATTTGGTTTATGCCATGTATCGATGCTAATACTCTATTTTAATAAACCTACAGTTATATGTAAATATGGTATATATTACAAATTATTTTTTCAAATACTAGCTGGGATAAGTGATTATGTTAGAACACATTTAAAATAGAACACATTACGCTCGTTCTAATTATTAAAAAATAAAAATAATATGGAGTTAGAACGAATATCTACTATTGCTAAAAAAAAGAATGAATATCTACTAAAACGTAACGTTGTGGTATATTTGACCCATATAGATTTTTGAGGTCATATGAAATATAACACATTACACTCGTTATAATTTTACAAAATTATTTAATATGATAAATATATGTTTTATATTTATATAATTTAAATACATTTCAAAGAAAATTAAAACTTATTTCAACTTCACACTAATTAAAATTTAACTATGTTCTTCACTTAACCAAAATTTAACTTTCCTCCAACTCCTTAAATCTACGTATAGACTTCAACTATGGCTTTCAAAATTTTATTAATATTGATATAATATGGAATCCATTAATCAATTTTAACTTCACAATTTTCTTCTTTTCTTCAAAAAAAAAAAAAAAAAAAAAAACTTCACAATGTTGCTCCCCTAAAAGATAATTCACAATGTTACTTGTTTTATTTATAGACTTCGCCTAAAAATTATTGTTAAAATAACACACATCGTGTAAATAATATAGATTTGTGCTCAATCTAGTTTTGGGTCCACAAAAAATTATCCACGGAAAAAACAATTGGCACGAGGAAGCACATCGTGTAATAACATTGTTTTCAGTTTGATTTGATAGGGTTTCACGTGGATGTACACTTACACATGCAAAATACGACAGAAATCAATAATCAATAATGGTCCTTTTGTTAATTTTTTTCCTTTGCTTTTCTAGACCAAATCACCAAATGAATCAGACACGATCCATTCATATAGATTATTTTTTAAAAGAAGTCTTCGATCTTCATATAGATTTTGTCTAACACACTTTATATTATTATTATGTGAATGTGTTTTTTCGACACACTTATTTAGAATTCATTAATAACTTCAGAGCTTGATTGAATATTGGTATCTATAGACAAAATAATTTTAAATTTATTTAAAAATCATTAAATATAAAAAATGCCACAACACTATATAATTGGATGACTAATATATATCTAATGCAACCAAACTTTAGATTTAATGGAGTTTCACCTTATTATTATTAGCTGTCCACATTTTTCTTTTGTGTTATATATATTATATATATATGTATATATATATATATATATATATATATATATATATATATTATTGTTAAAGTATTTACTTTACTTTAGTTTAATTTAAATATGTGTTTTTAAATGTTTAACTTGAAAATAAGATTAAATTTCTAAGGGTAAATTTTAGCAGGAAAAATATTCACCTAAAAAACAGTTAGTTTTTTCATATTCGACATAATCTTGATGTAGACTTAGATTTAAATATAGAAAAGAAATGTTTTTTAGAGGAAAAATGAATTTTGTTAAGCGTAATTTTGTCTAGAAAAATATCTAACCAAAAGATAGTTACTCGATAATTAATTTAAGTTGTCTATATATATATAATGATATAAAGTATTAGATGAAAGTAAAGGTCAACTCTTGATCTCCACATAAGATTATTATATTTTATGGATCAATCTTCCGGTTCTTAATAAAAATGACCCTTAATAACTCGAAGTTCAGCTGAGATTAAATTAACTAGCTCAAAAATCAAAGTTCGATACAATTCGTCCTTAATAAAATTTATTAACCATTTGGCTCAATTCAAAATTATTATCTTAGCTTGTGTCTTTTTTTGACAAAATCTTAGCTTGTGCCTATAAACATTAATTAAACTAACTGGCTCAATATTAATTATTCCAACTTTTCTGCCAAAACATGCGAAGGAGAAATAAAGGAAAGATCAATTAATTTCTTTTGGCTATTATTTTTTCACTCTTCGAGGTAACCCGATCCGGCAGCTGGGTACTTCGTTAGTGGTGCTTACGGTCTGCTCACTAATAGTGTTCCTTCTCATTCAGAAAAGGTATTATCACTCATGAATCTCAGTCTTGTGTTGGGGGTTGCGGCGTGTTGGAAACAGTGAACCATTGTTGGGGGTTGCGGCGTGTTGGAAACAGTGAACCATTTGTTTTTAAATTGTAGTTTCTTCGGTTTGATTTGACATCTAATTCGAAAGTGGTTAGACATTCATTCAGCGGATCCTAATGTTATTACTGACCATTTCCTTTATTTCGGAAATCTAGCAGGTTTTGCAAAATCTAGGCGATCTTTTATGTTGTTGATTTGGTTTGCTAGTACTTGAGTTATTTAGAAAGAAATGAATGATCAAAATTTTCATCTTAAAGAAATTTCTCAGTTTCAGCTTTTGGAGAACATTAAGTACCCTTGTTTTGTATGGGCATTGGCTAGTTTTTGTTGAACTTTTGTTGTAATTTTGTGGCTTTTTTTTGTCACATCTCAGTGCTGGGGAGATAGTCCGTTGATACTAACATATCTCAATTTTGATTTTTTTTTAAAAAAAAACCTCTTCAAGGTAAACCATATCCAACAAATTTTTCTTCCTAATCGAACAAAAAAAAACTTTCATTGAAAATAAGTAAAATTATCTTTCTTCTTTCAATTTTTTTGTCAAGTAACCTAATGACTAAAATTCACCTTATAAGATAAATAAGTGGGGTGTATAGAGTTTGAACCTCGGTCCATACACATAACAATGTATTATCCCTACCAATTGAATTATACTCACGGGAGCCTTCCATTCTTTCCTCTAAAAGCGGTACAGAATTGTTTCCCAAATAATAATAGCATACCCCTTGTAATTATTAGTTATTATCATCATCATCAATGTGTGAATAAAAAAATCATCATCGCCAATGGTTGATGTGAAGCAATCTTTTCATGCATAGGTCCAAGCTATACAGACGATACGTTGCTATCTACCACGACGAAGAAAAAGGACGAGCTAGAAAAGTACTGGAGATTGTTTTCTTGCATGTGTGATAATAATTAAACTGGGACAAGATTACATTAGTTCAATTATTATAAAACTACATTAATAAGTTATATCATCATTAAATAGGGAAAGAAAAATCAGAGTTGGTTACGAAATTGGATGAAAGAAAATGAGAGAGTAGTTTGTCCTTACACCTTAGATTGATTTTGGAGTTTGTGGTGGATAATACACATGTCCTTTATACTCATTCCATTTTTATATAAAATCATTTTGATTAGAAAACAAGAAGAAAAACCCACGATTTCCAGTTTTATGGCTTTGAACAATGCATCGTCAGTGTCACCTTTACTATTCTTTTAGTAGTACAAGGTCAGTGTCGGCTTTTAATTTGATGCATGTACACCTCTCTCATCATATGTGTCCTTATTGAATATTTCATGCATTCTGATGTACGGATTAGACAAATGTACCAAATCGTTTATCAAGTAATAAAATGATAAGTAGAGTATCGTATCCGTAGGATTGTCGTTTCGTCCAAACAATTCACGTTACTTATTTTGTAAGTTTGACGATATAATAAAAGATAAGGGTTAGAGAGTTGCAATTTTTATATGTTTGCAACAGAGCAAGTTTACTTGTTTTTGGTTGCAGAAAAGTAAGCAGCGGTTAGGATTATTTGAATCCCCCCTATTTATATTGTTGGATATTAAATAACAGTCATGTCGCGTTTATTTATCTTAGGTTGACTATACAAGTGATAAGGTCGTTGGGACGTGACTAACCTAGAAGGTTGGAAACTGCACCTGCTGATCACACGGTGATCCTTACATGTGGGGTCTATAAATCTCGGTTAACTAGGTCTATCCCTCCTAAGTCTGGTTGCACCTGCTGATCATACGGTGATCCTTACGTGTGGGGTCTTACCGTCTCTCAGGTAATCGAAAGCATAGACTTTTTATTGGCTTTCCGAGATTTCCCAAGGCAATAAAGGTCAAGGTTCATGTAGGTCTACCCATCTATGAATCTTAGGACACTCGTAACACACTCTCTCTCGCACTTAGTAGTTCCACAAATGGGCAACCCTATCTCGTATACCTTACCAAGGGTTTAATAGAATGGTTCTATTAGGCTACGACTTATTTCCTTCATGTAGGTACTTGTTTCCTTAATTACTAACTAGTTACCTCCTAGGTTCAGCAGATTTTACTCAATATTAGTAATGTCACCTCCTAAGTACTTACTACAAGGTTAACTCTCTTTCGGTATCTTTGCTAATTTCTAACTAATTACTTCCTAAACAGATAGATATTAGTAGCAATATATAAATATCAAGATATAAGCATCAAGATAGTAATATCAATACTAGGCCTTGTCACAACCTAAGTATCTAATCTAGGGTTGCACCTACTACAGAAGTAAACTAAGAAATTTCCTAATAAAACTTAATAGCGAACAAAAGATAAATAAAATAAAAACGACATTATATTAAATAAATATCTAACAAAAATAAATAGAGGTTCATCTTAGAACTCTAACCTAAAATAATTAGCTACACATGTTAACTACAAAAAATTACTAAAGATAAAGACATAACCTAGAAAATCAAGGAGAAGATAGAAACTCTCCTGAAGCTCCAAAGTTGCCTTCCTCTTGAACTGTCACGGTTCTAAACGAGAAATTATGAATGAGGAAAGCTAGTATTTATAGTGAGAGTTTATACTTAAGTTTGGGCTAAAAGTGCGGGCTTTACTCAAAATAAAAGCAGGAAAAGACGCTTGCGCCCCACATTTTCAGATGCGCGGGGCGCATGGAAAATCCATAGGGCACATGTGAGTGCCTCACAAACCATGCCCTAGGCATATGGCTTGCAAAATCCATGCCCTAGGCATTTTTTTCATGTGCTAGGCGCATGGTGTCTGATCATGGGCCCAAATTTTTCGATTTTCCGTCGTTTTAGGTCTTCATCTTCAAATAACTTGCCTCGCAGCTTGGGAACAAAATCCCCCCTCTTATAAGTCACATGAGACCTCTTGAATCTTCATTCTTGGTCTGCCTAAGTCTTCATAATTCTCCAGATGTTCTTAATTTGCCGATTTGCACGATTTCTTCGTGAATTACTTCAAAAGCCCCCTGAAATTGCTATGTTTCGGGAAAACTAGAATTACAGACTCAAATTTAGAAAACATTACAAAAGTCTCAAAATCATAGGCAATTGTTCTAATACTCCTTCTTTTTACTGCTAAAACCTACAGAAAATAACTTAAAAACATGTTAAGAATAACGTAAAATGACATGTCATCACATTCTTAAATGAATTTTTATATTATGTGCAAATTTGTAGATATTAAGAAATTTAAAATATAAAGTTTGTAACGTAATTTGTGCATTTATAATAAATACTATAATTTTTTAATAAATAAATTGTTGTTTTTTAATAAAAAAGTTGTTAATTTTAGTTGTTTTAACATGTACAATATTGCATGTGTTAAACAAACCCTACACGTTTATTAAAGATTGAATTAGGACTGGACAGACCGATCGAACCGGTCAAATCGGGAACCGTAGAGGTGACCGGGTTGGTCTACCCACTAGACTGTATATGCAATCGAACCGGATAAACCCGGTGAACCGGTTTGGTGCGTGAGTGGATTTAAAAAAAAAAGTAATTTTATGCAGTTTAAAGGACTCGAACCTGGGACTCAAAACACATTGCCAATTACTTTACCACTCGGCCACATCAATTTCTGTAATATTGTTGTATCTAAATTATTTACGAAAATATTTTATTAATTATAGTTAGTGGATAGTTAGATGAATGAAATGTAATAAACAAATATATATTAGTGGAAAAGAATAATAAATGTTGTATTCATATTGTAAACGAGAGAACTAATATACAATTTTGAATATTAATCGTTAGATTTAATCATGGATGAGTCATCGATGACCTTAGTTGATTAAATAAGATATAACAAATTACTACTATAAATTTATTTTGTATAATCTGTTTATGTAAATTTATTTTACATCAATCAAACATATTAATTAAACACATAAATTATACCAATTATTAAAATTCTATTGCACTTCTTTTAATATATGTATGAATATTGCATTAAGCTGAGATGGAGAACAATTAGTTGAAAATTGCTTTTTACACCTATGAAGTTTTTAAAAAACACATGAATATACACTTTCGCCTCCAACAGTAGTTAACTATCGTTCGGTCTTTTCGGCAGTAGTAAACTATCGTTCCACACATACAATCTAAAAAAAGAACCAACAGTAGTAAACTCACTACTAGAAAATATACATTTAACAACATGGGTTTTACATCAGGCGATAACATACATGATGTGCAAGATAACATGGCGGCAATTTTGTAATTATTATGAATTTTACAAAGGGTTTTCACATCAGTTGTAAAAATAGCTGAAGGGAAAAAACAACACGGTGTCAATTTTGTTATTTTGGTCAATTACATTCCACATTAGTAACATATTGCATATGGGGAAAAGATGTTTCACTCTAAAAGTTTTTCTTTTTCCCCTTTCTCTCAAAACAAATATTTCGTTTTCCTTCACCACAGAAACCCCATCTGCATCATTTCTCACGTCAGATCCGGCGTTTCAATGGTGATTCCTTCTCATATCTCGCCCTTCTCTCGCTAGTAAGATCCTTGTTCCTTTCGCCGAGGTTCTCTCGTCGTTCAATGGTAATTCTTTTTCGAGATCTAAACTCGTTATTTCGTCGAGGTTCACTTCTCACCTTTACTTAGATCTATATCATATATATTTTCATTTTTTAGGGTTAAGGAATTTTGTTTGTTTAATTTAAATTTAAAGAAAATGCTAACATGTGTCCTTATGACACATGTTAATGTACTAAAGATAGAAATTGTACATTGGAAATTGTGCCAAATTAATTCATAAAGGAGTGGAATTTAATTTTTCTCAATAAGTACTTTTTTTTAATATAAACCTTATAAAAACACATGGACAGTTGAGTTAAAATAATTTTTATATGAAACCTTATATAAAAATTAAAATAATAAATAAATTAAATGTTTGCTTTGAACTGTTTGTAGGTCGAAGGATTGGATGAAATTTTGAATCCAAGGGCACATACATCTCATAGAATTATAACTCAAATGAAACCGGTGAAAGAATCGTAAAGTTCAACTCGTAGTTACAGAAGAAGAGAGAAGACCCCTTATATGCCATGAATGTGGATCCTCAATTCTCGTTGTCCATGAAAATTAAGACAACCAAATAGATGGATCGTTACAACCTAATCAACATCTTGTTTCTCTCAATGTCTTCCATGGATTAAATATAATAATTCCTCCTCTCTTTTCATCTGTGTTTTCTTCATTCAATTTTATTGCTTCATGAACATTAAAATCTCTCAAGTTTTGGCACAGTTGATGATATTAGTTGATGATGTCGGACATATTTTCCGATCCTTGAATCATTCCCCATGGTTTGGGGTGACACTCACAGATTTTCTAATGTTGTTTTTTCTCTTTGGGGTTGGCGTTTCGATCAGCCTAGTGATCAAGGTATGACTTAATTTGAATCATGCTCCTTCTTGGTATTGACATATGTTATGATTTTTTCCAGGACATTTAGGTAGTATGAAAAACTTAGGACATTGTATTGTGTTGGTAAGTTATGCTCTCATGTGTTGCTTCCATTTCATTACCTTAAAATCCAGTCGAAAGTTGTTTGAAAAAATGATGTCTTATGTGCTTCATTTTCTTCATAATAATAAGATCGTAGTTTCGTATCTATCTACTTGTGGTAAACATATGTCACCCATTCTTTGTTAGTGCATTCAAATTTGATATGCTCATTATTTCTGTGCTGATGTTTTCTCCTTTTGTGGCCAGGTACTTTTGTAATTGGGTGTATTATGTAAGTGTTTTAAAGGGTTATATTGATGTCATTAGGTTGAGGTGCTTTGGTGGTTTTTTGATTGGCCTTGGTACTGTTTTGGCGCTTTCCTGATTAGGTGGTGGGTGTTTTATTGCATCAGGTTTATGTAGAATGGGAAGGTAGATATTTTTTTTTGTCATGTAAATGAATAATGTAAATCTGAGCTGGAATGATAAGAGTCCATTTAGTTGTAGCTAAATTTCTTATTAGATTATGATTTTGTAACTTCAAAAGGCGTACATGCTTTAATATCCTATTTGTCATATTTTTATTAACAAATATTATTATATAGACCGTAGAGTTTCTTACTCTTGTGTTTTTGTCGTAATTGTAATAATAGTCAAAACTTGTACAAAATGTAATATAATATTATTATTTAAATTTTGCTTTTATAATATTAATTGTTCTATGAAAATTCAATAGTATAAAAGAACAAGAATATGGTCTCAAACTAATTTGGTAAAACAATAGTACAAAAAATATCATTTTTTAAAAAGTATATATTCCACATTGGTGAGACGTGTATCCGATGTGAACAATTGGGTTTTCACATCGGTCACTTTGTCATTGCCGATAAAAAACCCATGCTAAGTTTTATTAATCACTTACCACATCAGTGTTATGATGACCCGATGTGGAACAGTGTCTATCACATCGGTTATATACCCCATGTGAAAAGGTTTCAACATACAACATCCCCTTTACATACATCGGGTGCAACCCGATGTGAACAGTCATTTATAGTAGTGACTACCATGGAGCATCAAAGTCGATATATATTTTTTAATTATTATGACAGTGTCGTGTTCTTCCTTTTTACTTTCTTACCAAAAGTCATCTTTAAAGAAAAGATATATATGCTAGCTGCCAAGGCTAATGTATTTTCTCTTCCCTGTGCTTAAATTATATATTAAACATTGTACCAAAAATTATATAATATATTAAAATGAATAAATTATTTTTCCTGATTCATAAAATAATAAATTTGAGCTAAATAAAATGAACGTTGCTAATATCTTCGCGTCCTTGTGAGTTAAGTTGCTACTTTTTATATGAATCTAGATTATGAATACTAGAACCTATATTATGAATATTTTGCAAAAAAATCAATTTTGATGTTCAGCGGTAGTAAACTATCGTTGAAGTTTTTTTTTTTTTTTTAAGCTGCATTTGTGGATGATAGTTAACTGCCATTGGGGGTAAAAGCGTATTTTCATGTGTTTTTTAGAAACTTCATACGTGTAAAAAGCAATTTTCCAATTAGTTATGAGTTGAATTGTTCTCTTAGTAAGTCCATTAAGAGCCCATCTCTTTATTGAATCTTATATATTTTGACTATTACTTATTTCACCCCATGGTGTTATCACGCACCTTTTTCTTTTCTTTTCTGAACATACCCTTTGTTCGAATTTCACAATCTGAAACAGATTGTTAGGTATTTTTAGATTGTATAATCTAAAACAAAACAAAATAAATAGAAAGTGTCGCATAATTGATATTAAATGTTTCCGCTGACCACCATACAATCTCCGCATAAACTGCAAAACAATTTCATGGATTAAGAGTATGATCGGTCAACAGTGACCATGATATCATAAACACTCCTAACTAGAAAAAAAAAGAGGAAGGAACAAGTAAGAAAGGATGAAAAATTAAGAATGAATGAATATGTTGAAGCATGCAGGGTGTAAGGCATGAACCAACCAAAAATACATTAAACACACCACAAAGCGTCTAAACCTTGGGTGTAACACCAAAGTCCACACAGTCTTGGAGGGTTCAGATTATAAATCTAAAACTTTCTATAACTTTCGGATTGTATAATTTGAACAGCTCCAGACTGTGTTTAAGTTTAATTTTTGGAGGGTTTTCATGGTGAATGACATAGTAAAAAAACAGGTACAAAACATAATTCAACAACGTAAAACAACCTAATAACAAAAATGATGAAATTTCTGGGAAGATGTTCGAAGAAGTGTTTTTGTAATTGATCCAGCTGACCTTCCAACTAACATATTTCGATCGACAAGTCAACTGGATCAAGTTCACCACAACCTCATCATAATCAGATATGCAACATAACGATGAAAGACAATGTGTTTCAAGAGGATTGTTTTGAGTTAGATCCTGCTTCCTTGTCAACTGACATATTTCTATTGCCAAGGTAGCATGACCCATCTCATAGCAACCGCTTGTGTTCATATCTTTCAGATATTTTTTCAGTGTTTTTTGTTGTGTTTTACAACAAATGAACCGAGCACACGACTTTATAGCAATTTTTGTGCGTCATGAACCACATAAACTATCGGTGCAATGTGGACCACAGAAAACAAGAGTTTCAACTCATGAAATTTAATTTTAGCGACGTACATTAAATATAAATATTTTAAATAAACCAGAGACATAATTCAACAACGTAAGTACACATAATAAAATAAAGGGTTAATAGGTGTTTATTCCCCTGTCATTTGAACGAGTTTTGATTTACCTTGTAAAAAGAAAAGTTTGAGATTCTCCCATGCAATTTCAAGATTCTTTGGATTTAAATCTTCATGCAGCTGATTGTGTACAATTGCTTACGTGGCATGTTGAGTTGTCATTTTTTTAAAAAATTTATTTTTTTATTTCCAGATGTCATTTATATCATCAAATAAATTAAATCATTTATACAAAAATAAAAACAAAATGAAATCTTCTTTATTTTCTTCTTTCTCTTTCCTTCATCATCCTACCACATGATCTTCATCTTTTCCATACAACATCATCATCAACAAACACAAACCCATAATTTTTTTAACAAAAATCATTAAAATATATATATATATTTTAGATTTCTCTTAAAAGATTAAAAAAATTCATAATTTCTCCTCTCTCTCTTTACTCCTTCTTTCTCGTTTGGTCCATCAAATCCCTTCCTCCTGCATCATTGTTTCCTCATCTATGTGACAACAATACAACACCAAATTCCCTCATCATCAGTCCTTCATCATTATGACGTGAAGGTTTTCAAAATCAATTAAAGGTTTGATCATTGATTTGAAATTTAGGGTTTGGATGTTTGATTCTATGATTGGTAATTATTGAGGGAACCTAAGGATTTGTTGTGTTGTATATATGGGTAATGCTAATGCACATCAACTCAAAAAATTAGAAGGTGTGTTTTAGCATTGTAGACCTTTTAAATGCCACTAAATAATTTAGTGGCATTTAAAAAGAATGGGTGGGTTTTTTGGTCAAAATGTAAAAGGTCTACAATGCTAAAACACACCTTCTAATTTTTTGAGTTGTTACTTCATGGATTATACCCTGACTTGTGCAGTAAGATTCAAAATCCCTAGAGGTATATCCACCACCTCCATCAGTTCTGCGAATTTTAAGCTTCATGCCACTTTGTCTCTCAGCTAGCACCTTGAACTTCTGAAATACTTTTAAAGCATCACTCTTAGCTTTTATCAAGTAAAACCATATCATCCTGGAGTATTCATCCACAAAAGTGATGAAGTATCTATTTCCACTATAAGTAGGAAATTCTATAGGTCCACAAATATCATAATGAACTACATTCAATACATGTTTTGCTCTCATCTTCAAATCAGACTTGAAAGCTGACCTAGAATGCTTCCCTACTAAGTATATGCTACATGACTTTTCAGGGATCTTTACATTTAATTCCCCAATCACCATATTCTTAGATTTCAGTAGGCATAAGCTTATATAGTTCAAGTGTCCATACCTTTTGTGCCATAGTTCAGATTCATCATCTTTCACCGAAGCTTTATAGCACATTTCCTCCTTGATCACTATGCTGGCCTTGAAGGTTCTATTCTTTGTAAGATTTGACTGCACTATAAGCTTCTTTTCTGGATTGTACATCTTCAAAGTATCATTCTCAATTGTTATTGAATAACCTTTCTCTATGAGTTGACCTACACTCAAAAGATTGCACTTCATTCCAGAAACATAAAGCACCTTCTCTATCACTGATTTCTTTCCATCTTTTCCTTGAATGGTTACATTCCCCATACCTTGTGCCTTCATACTTATGCTACCAGCCAATCTCACATTAGTTTTCTTGCTATCATCAAATTCACTTAGCCATTCCTTCTTACCAGTCATATGACTTGAGCATCGAGTTTCAAGATACCAAGCATATGATATTACTTCTGATTCTTTATCACTTTTAGTAGCCATTAACACGACTGTATCAGAATCAAAATTGGAATCTTCCTGAGCAACATTTGCTTCTTGCTCCTTGTTCTTTCCCTTTCTACCTTTATTGGACCAACATTCAGAAGCATAATGTCCATACTTATCACAATTAAGGCATTATACCTTCTTCTTATCAAATTTCTCCCCTCACCTCCACTCTTTGAAGATTCAGGCTTGTCACCATGCTTCTGCTTATCTTTATACTGATTCTTTCTCTTTTTCTTCTTCCAAAACTCTTTCTTGGATTCTTCTTGCTTTAATCTTGCAAGAAGTACTTGCTCTTCATCTTTCTCCTCTTTTCTACCAGTAATCTTCATCTCATGAGCTTCTAATGCTCGTTGAAGTTCTTCAATCTTCACTTCATTCAAATCCTTAGTTTCTTCTATGGTTATCACCAAGTGATCAAATTGAGATGGAAGAGTTTTGAGAATTTTCTCCATAACTGATTTATCAAAAAGTGTCTCACCACATAGCTTCATTTGATTTGTGATTGCTTGAACAGATGAGAAATACTCTTCTATCTTTTCTTCTTTCTTCATATAAAGCAATTCATATTGTCTTATGTGACTGTAACCTAATCTTCTTCACTTTGTCATCTTCACTTAAATACTTCACAAGTGTATCCCATGCTTCCTTGGAACTTTCTGAATCTGCAATCTTCTCAAAAACCTTGTTGTCCACTCATTGATGAATGTAAAAGAGAGCCTTGCAATCTTTCTTCTTGACTTCTCTATGTGCGTTTCTGTGAACATCTGTGGGGTTTTCTGGAAGTGCTTCAACTCCATTGTTGACAACCTCAAGAACATCTTGAAACCCAAAAATTACCTTCATCTGTTTCACCCATCTGTCCCATGTCTTTCCATGAAGAACTGGTAAGTGCACAACAATATTCCCATTGGAATTCATGATTGATCTTCTTCTTGGATCAAAGTAATGTTAGGCTCTGGATACCAATTGTTAGGGGAAACAATTGATCAGGGTTTGTGAATTTTTGTAACTTGAGAAGTTGGAAACAATTAGTGAATGAGAAAGAGAGAATGAGGGATTAAGAGATTATGAGAAAGTGAATGCATTAGCTATTTTTCGTTGAGGAATTAGAATATATACACAAGTGTTCCTCCTATTGCTTGCACAAGTAATTGCTATAGGTGTAACAAACTAGCTAAAAACAAGGAAATAGTTAGTTACTTAAGAAACAAGTAACTAACCCCAAACAAACTAAACAAAGATAAAAGAGATTTGAATTACAAACTAACATTTTTGACAATCACACATTGATTCTAGAGGGGCATCATGAATTTCATATAGATCTATAAATGAGTGAATTCCATATCACTATTTTCTAATCCTAAGTTCATTTAAACAGAACACTTTTCTTGGCAAGATTTTTTGAGGAAATTCTTGAACCAATGTGCCGAGAGTTTTGGGTGTCTTTTCAAGTCGTTGTTATAATCCACAAAGACGAGTCCAAATCGCAAGCTGAAGCCAGATTCCCATTCATGGTTATCCAACAATGACCATGCAAAATATCCCTTTACATTCACACCTTCCCTGTTATGCATAAAGGTCAATAATAGGTAAATGTAAAAAGGAAGGGTAGAAAAAATGCATTGCCAATTGATATGTATAAAACCTACAAATCAATAACTAGAAGCTTAGAGGTTCTTATGATAAAGCATTAGTTACCTGATTGCAGCTTGAACATAATAAAGATGACTATAAAAGTAATCGATTCTATAAGTATCTAAAAGAGATTCTTCGAGCGACAGTTTTGGATCGTTGAACTCATCGCGACCTGTCAATTGATTTTGTCACACTTTCATTAGCTTTATTAATTTTTCAGTACAATGCATATAATATCTTAAAGAATAAGAACTATAATAGAATTATTACCATTTTCAGTAATGTAAATTACAGGGTTGTCATACTTATTCTTGACGTAAAGCAACAGTTTTCCTAATCCTCTCGGATAAATGCATAACCAACTTGAAGCAGACTGCATATAATTAAAAAAAAAAGGTTATCGTTATATTTTAGAAATAATATTTTGGAACACAAAAGCTATAAATGAGAAGCATTGATATGCAAGTTAGATGCTAATGAAGTGATAAAATATATACCATTGGACCTAGGGGCTTGCCATCACGATGAACTGTCATCGAAAAAATAATAAACCATGATCAGATAGAAATTTTAGAGCATATATAATTACTTTTCTTTCAATTCTGTTTGGCAATTCAGTAGAACACAATTAACTAGTGCAAGCATATATTTAATTTGATAATTACATGTAGCATTGATAAGAGAGTCAGTTTGTATGGCGGGTCTGGCATCGCGTAAGTGAGGTGCATCAGCGGCATAAGAGGATGAGTAATAGTTTAGGCCTAGAAAATCGAAGGACCCCTTAAGTTCCTCGGATTCTTCTTTGGAGAACTTTGGTAGCCGGTTTCCAACCAAAGATTGCATGCTTTTTGGATAGTTTCCTTTTGTGATTGGATCCATATACCTACAGAAAAAAATGCAAAATGCAGATGCAATCAAAAAAATGTATTAGTCTTCTTTGATTTCCTATTACTTTGCACAAATTGCATTTGAATTCAGCAAATGTACATAATTTATTTCTTTGAGTTCAAAACACAGTGAACCAAAATCAAATGAAGTTTACATTCAATATTAACCAGATTATCATGATCCCATTTTTAGAAAAATTAATTAATATTTTCAAAAAATTTCATGATCATATCTGTTAGTGTTTAGCTACAAATAGTTAAGATTAATCTTTACCATCCAAACATGAAGTCGAGGCCTCGTTGTGCAGCATCAATATCTTCTTTCGCTTGAGAGGCCGGCTCATACCAATGAGAGAGTAAGGTAATCCCTATTATACCATATTGAGATGCCTGCATATTTCAAAATTTCGGTTATTTGGTTAGCAGCAGCTCTAATAAGTTCACACTAAAAAAAGAAGTATGATCTATCAATAGAAAGCAATTGTGTATACTTTTGTCCGACTTTCCCTTCTATTACAGAAGATCAGATCTCATGTTATTTGAATTTCAGGACATAAAGATTCAGTGCCAAATTTGAATAATATATTTCTTTTAAAAACAGAAGACCTGATATTTGGTCTTGTATAGTTTTGTAGCAGCAGCATGAGCAAGAAGTTGGTAGTGTGCAGTCAAATATGGTTCGGTCCCTGAATCACCTCCTGTGCAATTCAGGTTTAACCAATCTGAACATCGACCCGGTGCAAACTTTCCATATGCATAAGCATTCATGCTCACACTCCATGGTTCATTCAAAGTAATCCAATGTTTCACCCTATCACCAAATTCCTTGTAGCAAAGGTCAGCATAGTCCCTAAAATCGTCTCTGCATGATCGCGGATTACATATGTTAATCGATTAATTTTATTTACTGCAATCTTTCCCTAAACAGTCATAAAGAAATAGCTCTAGATTGAAAATTTGTGTCACTCACACAATCCGAGGGCTTAAAAAACCGTCATACTCATCCTCTAAGGCTTGAGGAACGTCCCAATGGAAAAGGGTCACATATGGTTGCAAACCTGCATTGTTCTCAACGATTATTTTACGATTAACCACCACATGGATACGTCAATAAAAATTGATGAATCTTTACCATTAGCCAATAGTTCATCGATGAGGTTGTTGTAGTAGTTTATTCCTTCACGGTTTACACCTCCACTAAGCTTTCCTTCTGCAAATAGTTGATAGGAGATTTATGATGGTTACTATAAAATATAAATGACCAATGTATAAAGGAGGAATATTTACAAAAATATGACTTACTTGGTAACACTCTTGACCAAGCAATGGAAAATCTGTAAGCATCCATATTCAAATCCTTTATGATTCCAATATCTTCCTGAAATACAGAGTAGTCTATCATGACTCTAAATATATGTTAAAGTAGTATGGAAATGCGATAAAACCATCTATAATGGGAGGGTCTTAGACATTTAAGACCTGATACGTATTAGGTACCCTTATTGGGGAGAATTTTTCTAAGGTCTTATAAAACCCGGGGTCTTACTTAAGACCCCAATCTTAAGCGGGATCCACACTATTTTAATATTAAAAAATTGAAATATAATAATATAAAATTATTGATAGTTGATTACTGGGTCCCATTTAAGAAATTTGTTTGAGATCTGGGTTGGAGGAATTGAATGCTTATTAGATACTACTATTAAAAAATTATAAATGAGTGATGTGCACACATGCGAACTATTTAAGTACAAAAAATGGGTGTCTCCACTTTGGATGCTCTAAGAAGCTTAAAGTAACAACTTTTTTTTGAAAAATTGTGTATTCAACTTATTGAAAGATTAAAAGGTAACTTTTTCTACATAAAATTTGAAAGTTATTTCCTTTTTTGATAAAGACACTTGTTAGCATAACCTTTTATAACTCTGCAAAACTACAATTGGACCGTACCTTGTACCGATGATATGCATCGTCGGCTACATCTCCATTACCTCCATCTCTTATTTTTTCTGCAAGACATTTCATTAATAAATATGAGAAATCCATACATGTTATGTAACTAAGCAATTCAATATATAAGTAAAGCAAGCAAAAACTTATGCTATGTTGGACGGTTCTCCAAGACATTCAGAAGCTACTTATGCTAAAAATGACTTTTGATCATGATTCTAGCACCAAATACATCATCAAGGGAACCCTAGCAACTTGCACTAAATTTCCTTTGTTTTTTTTTTTCTTTCAAAAGGCAATTGCACTAAATTGAATGGAACTTACAAGATCTGACATACATAAAGAAATATGAATTCTTTATGGTGCAGGTTAGACCGTTTTATTAGAATAGCTAGAGAGTCTCCGTCTTTTAATCTAACGATTTACGATCAGATGCGCAATTAAGCGTGATGTAGAGGATTCATTTTGCATATCAACATTAAATTAAGAGTAAATTACACTCCCGTCCCCTCAAAGATGCTTGAATTACACTCCCCTCCCCTCTTATGTTAAAATATACACTCCCCTCCCTTTGAAAAGTAAAATTTATACTTCCCTCCCTTATAAGATGCTTGAATTACAACCTCCTCCCTTAATAATTAAATATGCACTACACTTTGATCTATTTTGACACAAATAAAGATTTTTATGATATATTAATTTTGAACCACCATTTAAGAAAAATTAATTCATTTCTTGATAATTTAAATGTCAATGATAATTAAATTTAAATATTTTGCTATTAATTTTATCATTTAGAGTATAAAATTAACTTTT
>Ga0315913_1000565_pt1 | contig 34415 bp, 24 predicted proteins | sample MpolsnodulesMG_FD_207736 | JGI IMG/M metagenome (GOLD analysis project Ga0315913, IMG submission 207736) | Medicago polymorpha root nodule microbial communities from Los Angeles, California, United States - small nodules | ecosystem: Host-associated > Plants > Roots > Nodule | place: USA...
GAATTTTTGGTCATTTACTTGTGTTACTAAGACACAATGAATGTCAAAAAAGCAATCTTCCATTTGCATTTGTCAAGGGTCTGTTTGGTTCGAGAGTTTTGGAGGGGAGGGGAGATTTTTAATTTGAATTATTTTGTTCAATTTTTAGAAGGGGAGAAGAAGTGAGCAAATTTCATTGCACTGACAAAATTATCCTTAAATTAATTTAAAATCTCAATATTATCCTTATAACAACAATTATTATTATTAGATTATTATATATTGCATTATCTTGTAACAACTTTTATTCCATATTATTAACAACTTTTCTTTGTAACAACTTTTATTATTACTTGTAACAAATTCATTATTCCATCGTTTACGTCATGTTGTTATCTATTACATCGTTATTGTTTCCATACATGACAACACAACCCGCCCTCGCCCCCGATTTTAACGGGGAAAAGCCGAATTAACTGGGTGCGGGTGCAGGGAAAACCCGTGGCTTTAATGCGGGGGCAGGGGATAGTCACCCCCGCCCCGCACCCGTATATGCGAATTTACTTTATTACCCATTTACCCTGCTCAAGTTAGCAAGTATATAAGGAGAAGGAAACTAAAAACCCTAATTTCCCCTCTTCACTCTTCAACCGTGTTTCAGCTTTGGCCCTTTAGTTGCTGCACTTTTCACTTCACCTTTTTGCTTCTCTCTTGCTTTGAGGCCATATTGTTTCACCCATTCTTCATGTGTTCTGTTTAGAGGAAGATAATGTTTGATCTCTATACCAACATCCTTACAAAATTGCAATTGCAATATTTACTGGTTTTGAACCTGATATGCCTCCAACTTATCAAACCCGGTTGCACCCAAAAAGTCCACAACATAGAAAATTTATTCTTTAGGTGTAACCGCTGTCATCTTATCATTCCACCTATGAATTAATCCAAATATAAATATGCTTGTGAATTTCATGATAAGGGCCTAAACATGTGAACTTTCTTTCAATATTATTTTACTTTTTTTTTCCTTCATGTTATAATAATTCAGTGATTGTTTTTGAAAAAGGTTGTGAGATTGAATTCTATTGTTATATTGGATGTTAATCCCTTTTTCTTTAGAAACTTTTGTTAGTAATGATTTTTGAGACTTTTGTTATTAGATATTTTTTTGTTGCTGTGAAAAAAAATAAAAATAAAAACATGTTGTTTTTTTACTACATTTTTTGCAGGTGGGGGTTGGGACGGGGCGGGGAAACCCGTCCCCGTTGGGGGCAGGTCTAGGTGTAAAGTTTCTATCCCCGACGGGTTTGGGGGCGGGGCGAGGCTAGGTACTGTGAAACGGGGGCAGGGGCAGGTATGTTAAACCCGCCCCCACCCCACCCTGTTGCCATGTCTAATTGTTTCGTTACTTTATTATCCTTATTTAATTAAGTTTTAGGGTAAAACAGTAAAATAATTTTAAAATTCCTCCCCTCCCCTTGTGAACCAAACACATTTTTAATTAAAATATCACCACTCCCCTCCCCTCCGTTAAAATTCCCTCCCCTCCTAATTCTCGAAGCAAACGGACCCAAAAAGAACTGATAGTAGTAAAAAATAAATAAATAAATCAAAAAAATATATTAAAACACCAAACAAGTATTCTTCCTAACATAAGATGTGTTAAAAAGAAGTTTAAAGTTCATTACAAAAACCACATGCAAGAAAAAGTAAACTCAGACGATGTTCAAACAAATAAAAGGGCACCGCCGCTAGCTATGATAACTTGGAATTAGATCCCACGCTGTAACTGCGTTAACGCAGTAATGGTTTGGACCGTCCGATCAAAAATTAACGGTTATGATCAAAACTGTGTGAAACTATTTATGCAGATATGAACCGTTAGATCGTATTTCTATGGTCAACATTTTGTACTACGTAAAATTGCGTGGAGCAGTTACAGCAGAAAATTCGGGTCCATGATAGCTTACAATAAGTTTAACCTTGTCAAGAAGCTGACTAATGGAAATTTTTCTTATTATTAAAAAGAGGAATGTTATTTGAACAACTATTTAATGAGACAACTTGTGGGACAACCAAAATATACACAGAAATGTAGGTTTTGGCACAAAAACCAAAACAATAGAGAGAGAGAGAGAGAGAGAGAGAGAGAGAGAGATAGATAGATAGATAGATAGAGAGTGAGTGAGAACATAGTGTGAGTATGAGAAGAAAAGTTGTTATTTCTTTCATTACAAATGACCCAAACACAAGTATACCAAATTAAGTACATAAAAGTGCACCACGTGTTAGCGTCACCTATCAAATGAGCATACTAGACAAAATGATTTGAAATATCATGACCGATGAAAAACCTAACCAAGCACAAATCATATAGCAAAGAGAACAAAAAATATGACAATTTAGAAATAAATGATTTGTCGTTTCCACGTTACCACACCCACTCACACAAAGATGTGTTTCATGAGTAATAACGTCGCACCTAACAAAATTATTTTTGGTAGGCAACCTATTACGATGAAGACACTGAGCAAAAATTGAAACATTAAAAGGAACATCTTTATGCCAAATCGAGTTTGAAGCTGCGAGGGTCTGTTGCGATTGTGAACTAGTGAGAAAAAGATACACACCTCAGATTGAATAAGCACCACATTGATCTAACTGTCAGTACCACCGATCATCAGTGTCAACCTGCAAATTCACATTAAGAAGTAAATCTGAACACTCCACAACCAACTCCTCCTCCCAAGCTAACAACCAACGTCGCCACTTTCAAGCCTCACCACCCCAACCTAAAGCATACATGTCTACCACCGGTACCCACTTATCCACCGTTAAATCAAACAACTGCCTAAACCTCTCACATAACGAAATCTCCCCAATCCACCTATTCGTCCAAAAGAAAGTATCAGCACCGCTACCAACATTTCGAGACACATTCTCCTCAAACCAACCCCCCTTTAAAAACCAACTTCGTCGCGAATCCGCACCATCTCTGTCCACAAACACGACCCTCCTCGGTCCCCCTCCTTCACACGCCCACCCTCCACTCCGCAACGCGCCACTAACACACGAAACCATAAACCACCTCTATCCACCAACATCCTCCAACACGAAAACAACAATCAATTATTAAAAAGTTATATACTTGATGTAAAATGCACAAGTTTCAAAAAAAAATTATTAATTTAAAATTTTTAATATGTGCAAATTTGCATATGATAGAAAAACTCAATTTTAAAAACAACAAATAAATTGAAACAAAATATGTCATAAAGGAATGGATAGCATTACAAAAAGAGGGATGGATAGTATCAACAATAATTTGGTGTAAGAGATTAGACTCTTTACACAAGTAGTTAAAGGTTCAATCCGCTCTTATTATAAAGAAAATTCTTCTGTGAGAAAAAATTCATTTTATATGCTTCATAGATTTTAGAGATTAATCACAGCTAAGACGGTGAAAACTTCACTTCTATATCATATAGACACAAAATAAAATAAAAATTGTTAAATTATGATTTAACTTTTGCAAAACTCTAATCCCGCTAAAAAGCAATTTCCCGTCCCTTGCATTTGTTTGGTGAATGGTCAGCTACTCATAACTCCACTAAATTGTATTTTGTTTATGTGTACACTTTCATCGTTTTTTTTTTTAAGATAAATATTAGCATGTGGATTGTTATGTTATGTTAGTATTTTTTTTTATTTTTTTACCAAGACTTGAATTGTGGATTTTTCAGCCCCGTGTACACTTCCACTGTTGCCTGAATTAAGTCAATCGTACATTTGAATCAAAGTGTTATTGAAATAGTTGTCCGGATTAGTGTGGTTCGTGTTTTCAAGGTTGTGCAATCGACAAATGCTACACAAGTTCACGTATGGTACCCCAATAAATTTGAGGTTGGATGCAACCAACATATGTTTCATAGCATATTTTGGGATAACAGTCAGTTTTGGCCTTTGGATATGTAACTTAACGATTGGTTATAATGGTCTATGAATGTATCCATATTTCAAAATAGTTTTTGATTGTACATTTCATTAATCAAAATAGTTTCTCACGTTAATTTTTTTGTTAATACTGTTATATCAATCATTCAATATACTTGCTTATTCCTATAAGTACTTACGTATATTCACATCAATCCTATAAGAAAAAATTATTGTCAACATTGAAAAAATATTTTAACGTCAGAGGCTATTTTGACCAACAGAGTGTTCAATCAGAAACTATTTTGAAATTTTGATACATTCAAATACTATTATGAATATTCGTTACACATTCGATAATCAAAATGACTATTATCCCCATATTTTTCGTACAACGCCCATGTTCCTTTTTCCATCCTTCTTCAACCATTCCTCTTCAAGTCATTTTAAATTTAATTTGTATTTTCCTTTCTAATATTATTCCCTTCCTTTTCATGATTTTTCCCTTCCTATTCATGATTTTTTTGAATTAGATATGAGTTTAACTATTGGTCGAGACTCATATCACCAATTTATAAGCCTCTTATCTCAAATGCTTAACTCTCAACTCGCAAGAAAAAAAACTCCTCATGTCTCTAGTTGCAAATCCATGTTTAATAATCAAAGGCTTGGATTCAAGTGGATAATGAACTTTAGTTAACCTTAAATCGGCCAAAGGTATCCGAGTTCTAACCTTGGTTGAAACATTCCTTAACCATATTTGTTTATCTCTCGATTGAACTTTAAATTATCTAGTGTTCTTTCCCTTGTTTAAGACCCAAAAAGATCCAAGCTTGATATTATGGGATAGTGAAATGCATGGTTTAGAGGACTATGTCTTATCTTCCTGCCACCCTTGTACTAATGAGAAAATCTTACTACCCTCTGAGTTTGTTGAAGGTCAAATGCAAACCAAGAACATGTCAACAACAAAGAAATCTAATATGTTGCTCTTTATATTAGTACTGTTTACAAATATTGTTGACAAAAACATAGCTTTTGTCTCTAATCCTTGATATTGGGATTTATAAAAGCCAAAAACTAGGTAAAAAATTTAGGAGAATGTTAACCAGTGCCCCAAGGCAATGGTTAAACATCTAAAATAAGTAAGGTTTCATGAAAAAGTTGAGCGATCATTATTTTATCAAAATAATATTTTATATTTTTCAAACAAAATTTTTATTTGTAGATTCCTTAACCATTACCCTGAAAACACCGGTTAACAAGACCCAAAAATTTAATAAGCACAAGTGAGGTGACAGAACCATTATTGCCTAGTGCTACGACATATAAATCAAAAGTATTGAAGATAAAATGTGGAAAAATTGCCACCCATTATGGGTCTACTTGCTCGAGGGACCGGTCTTTACAATTGCTCGGAGAATGCATGGTTTACAAAATTACAACCAAGAAAATCATTACCAGTTCCTTGACGTATATACTTCTGAAATATATGGGATTAAATCATCGCGTATTTATAGAATAGAACAACAAATCCTGCATAAAAAAATCAAGACCAAAGTAATGATATAAAATACTAATCATTACAATCATATGCTAAGATCCAAAGAAGGAAACCAAGAAACCCAGTCATATTCAATACAAAGGGATTATTTGAGATATACAAGTACCAGGGAGTAAAATAAAAAATTATGCATTGTGTCAGTATTTATAATCTCTCAAAAGGTTCCAGAATACCATTTTCGTCTCTAAATTTGCGACTCTTTGTCATTGTAAATACAAATAAATTTGGTAGCAGCTCGAAGGAACAAGTTTAAAGCACAAGGTACTAAAGTCCTCTACACAGAATCCATATAAATTTGTTTCACAACATTAAGTTTCTATGCTACAGGTAACAAATAATTTTAAAGGGTAATCATTATTCAAACTGTATGATCTGATATAAATCGGTGTGCTAAAGTCACAAAGAATGTTTCACATCGAATCAGTTTATGGCATGTTGACTTGTTTCTTCCTCATGGATTTGACATAAGATACCAAATTATGATTCATCATACGTGCATAACTTTAAATTACACAAAAAAAGGTTGGATATCTACTTGAGTTTGGTTTGTTATAAAGGTTCATCCATAGATACTTTGTCCACATAAGATAATTTGTTACATGGAACAAACAATTCAAACGATTTAGATTGTACTAAAACTAACAGACAAAAGCAAAATTGAAGCTCATTCTATAAGATGAACTTATATGACAAGTCCAATCTAGGTAAGATCAGGTATACAATTTATAAAGAGAAATTTCAAGCTAGTAGATTACTTAAAGAGAATGTTGAATATTAATTGGTGAGTGATATAGTGGTACTTGCACTTCAACAATACCTTCACGCATATGTAACACTTTTCTCATGGTTGGTCTAATACATGGATCCTTTTTTTTTTTTGTTGATAAAAGCCAAAATTAATTAAAACAAAACCAAGAAGCAGCCCTATAAAAGGGTAAACCTAGACTATCCCGATCCAAGAGGGGTCCTAAGAAAGAGGGGGCCTCATCCCACCACTGAGAACCAAAACAAGGCAGATTTTGGCCATTAGAAGCTAAGGCATCAGCCACGACATTACCTTCCCTAAGGATATGGGAGCAATGACCGTGCACCGTGCAGAATGCGAAAATAACGAATACAGTTATGCCACTTTTTACGAATAATCCAAGGAACCACACAACCAGCAGTGATGGCCAAAACAACAGTCTGGGAGTCACTCTCCAACCAGAAATTCATCCAGCCCATAGACATAGCTTTCTCTATAGCCCACATAGCGGCAGAAAGCTCCGCAGTCTTGGGATCAACAATACCAATGTTCTGAGCAGTGGCGGAGGGACCACGGGGCCAGGGGTGGCCGTGGTCCCCCCCAATTTTTCTAATTTTTTTTTTACTACTATTGTACTATTATTTTATAGTGCTGTTTACACGTGATCATGAATATGGTCCCTCTATGATTAGCATTTGTGTCATTTTGTATGTTGGACCTTTGTCTTTTATGGAAAAAAAAATCTTTTTCACTTTAAAAAAAAGCCCATTATGTAAGTTTGTTTGCTAAATTATACTACCTTTTAAGACTTGGTCCCCCCAATGTTTAAAATCTGGCTCCGCCCCTGGTTCTGAGAATCTCCCCCAATAAACGTAGAAGGGGGCAAGCCAAAAGAAGAGCCATCAATGTTTGCTTTTATCTGCGCATTATGAGGAGGGAACCAGCTAACTGCTATGAAGGAAAGAGGCTGGCTCAGTCTGCTAGGACAGTGGAACAGCTGTGTAACTCTGTAGTCAGCCATGGAATGAGAACCATGACCCACTAAAATATTACTACTAAGATGCACTTCCGCCGTAATTTTACAAATAATACTCTGAATGGAGGAAGCTTTGGATTGGAATTTCTGATTATTTTGCTCAACCCAAATACACCAAAAGCAATGAAGCTTAGCTGAAATCATAAGCATTTGCACGTAGCCGCTCCGCCTACTTTGACCACTAACCAAAAGGGCTTGAGCTGAAGAAAGATCAAGCTGAAAATGAATACCATCACTCAACCAAGACCAAATATTCCAGATTTCAGGGCAAACCAAAAAGAGGTGCTCGGAAGTTTCAGCCGCATTGAAACAGAAACAACAGAAGGACACCGTAACACAGCCTCTTTTCTGTAAATTATCATCTGTAGGGAGACGGTTATATTCATATCTCCTGAAGACAAAGGCTCTCGAAGGAGGAACACAACAAATGCATCTAGAACACTGTTGTATCAATCATAACCCAATCAGTTAGAATTGCTTTCTCTTCATCTTCATGATCAATTTCTTTTACATGAAATTATCTCAAGTCACACTACACCATAAGTCCATAACTATACACATTGACCTGAGCTGTGGTATGCATGTTTTTAAACCATTAAAGTGCAATATACCTTTTTGTTCCACTTAAGACAGTGATGGTTTTGCTCTAATTCATATTCAACAACTTGGCTAATCCAACAACAACCATGTCTTATCCCACTAAATGGAGACGACTACATAGATCAAATTACCGTAATGTTCTATCATAAACCACATTTTGGTCACACTCATTAAATCAAAGTCGGAAATTTTTGCATTTAAGTAATCATGAAGGGGTATGTTTTGCGGCTTCGTGTCGCAATAGATGATCCTAGCGACACACTCTTCATGTAAAAAACAAGTTCTCTAGCTATCCCTATTGCAATTTCTAGTCTTAGTTTCTAATTTGGTTTCTGTTTCTCACCGCCACCACAAAAAAGAAAACTTGCCAAAGTGAAATTGGCAAGTTAGCTTGTGCTATATACTTACCAAGGTCCCGGTTTTTATATCAAATCACATGTATATTTCACATTTTTTAATGAATTTTTATATAGATTTTTTTAACAAACTAAACTAACCATGATTATACATAAACATATTTCGGATTATAAAATCTGAATTAGCGAAAAATGATTTCGAATTTTAAAATCCAAAAACCTCAAGATTTTCAGAAGAAAAAAAAAAAAGGGCGCGCGGGTGATGAAGGTACTTGTATGAAATTTTTGAGATAATAAAGGTGGATTGTTTTTCAATTAAAAGATGATAAGATACGTTCAGTTACATTAAGACTTTGTTTGCGAGTTGAGTTTTGAAGGGGAAAGAAGGGCTTATGGAGAGATAAACCCTTGTTTGCGAGTTTTAAAAAAACAATGAAAAAGTTTTGGGGGGTTTTGAAGGGCTTCATTTGTCTAATTTTAAAGTTCTCCCAAATTTGGGAGGTTTTGGGAGGTTAAACATACAAATTGACAATTTTGCCCTCATAATAATTCAAAATTCCAATTTTAGACATGATCAAATTATTATAATATTTTTTTACAAAAACAACTTATTTTTACAAAACAGCTTATTATGACCTCTTTTCAAAAAACAGCTTATTCAAAACAACTTATTTATACAAAGCAGCTTATTATGACCTCTTTTCAAAAAACAGCTTATTCAAAACAACTTATTTATCCAAAACAGCAAATTTATACACAACAACTTATTACGATCTCTTTTTCGCAAATAACTTATTCAAAACAGCTTATTTATGCAAAACAACTTGTTACGATCTCTTTTTCAAAAACAACTTATTCAAAACAACTTATTTATCCAAAAACAGCTTATTATGATCTCTTTTTCAAAAACAACTTATTCAAAACAGCTTATTTATGCAAAACAGCTTATTATGATCTCTTTTCAAAAAACAGCTTATTCAAAATAGCTTATTTATACAAAACAGCTTCTGATGACCTCTTTTCAAAAAAACAGCTTATTCAAAACAGCTTATTTATACAAAACAGCTTCTTATGACCTCTTTTCACAAAACGGTTTATTTAAAACATCTTATTTATACAAAACAGCTTATTATGACCTCTTTTCAAAAAACAACTTATTGCGATCTCTTTTTTCAAAAATAGCTTATTTATAAAAAAAAACAACTTATTACGATCGTAACAAGTTGTTTTGCATAAATAAGTTGTTTTATATAAATAAGCTGTTTTTGGAAAAGAGATCGTAATAAGTTGTTTTGTATAAATAAGTTGTTTTGAATAAGCTGTTTTTTTAAAAGAGGTCATAATAAGCTGTTTTGGATAAATAAGCTATTTTAAATAAGCTGTTTTGAATAAGCAGCTGTTTTTGAAAAAGAGGTCGTATTAAGCTGTTTTAAATAAGCTGTTTTTGAAAAAGAGGTCATAATAAGCTGTTTTGGATAAATAAGCTGTTTTGAATAAGTTGTTTTTGAAAAAGAGATCGTAATAAGTTGTTTTGGATAAATAAGTTGTTTTGAATAAGCTGTTTTTGAAAAAGAGATCGTAATAAATTGTTTTGCATAAATAACTGTTTTGAATAAGCTATTTTTGAAAAAGAGATCGTAATAAGTTGTTTTGTATAAATAAGTTGTTTTGAATTTTTTGTTTTTTGAAAAGAGGTCTTAATAAGTTGTTTTTTGAAAATAAGTCGCCATAAGTTGTTTTGTATAAATAAGTTGTTTTGAATAAGCTGATTTTGAAAACGAGATCGTAATAAGTTGTTTTGTATAAATAAGCTGTTTTTTGAAAAGAGGTCGTAATAAGTGTTTTTGTATAAATAAGCTATTTTGAATAAGTTGTTTTTTGAAAAGAGGTCGTAATAAGTTGTTTTGGATAAATAAGCTGTTATTTGAAAAAATGTCGTAATAAGCTGTTTTGGATAAATAAGCTGTTTTGAATAAGCTGTTTTTCGAAAAGAGGTCGTAATCAGCTGTTTTGTATAAATAAGATGTTTTGAATAAGCTCTTTTTTGAAAAGAGATCGTAATAAATTGTTTTTCATAAGATAAGCTGTTTTGAATAAGCTGTTTTTTGAAAAGAGGTCGTAATAAGCTGTTTTGCATAAATAAGTTGTTTTGAGTAAGTTGTTTTTTTAAAAGAGGTCGTAATAAACTATTTTGTATAAATAAGCTGTTTTGAATAAGTTGTTTTTTAAAAAGATATTGTAATAAGCTTTTTTATTTATTTATAGATAAGCTGTTTTTTTAAAAAAAAAATATATCGCAATAATTTGTTTTTTATGAAATAGGTTGTTTTGAATAAATTTCAAGATAAATTACAATGTATAACACAATGTATTCATTGTAAGAGAAAAAAAAGGGTAAAATAGTAAAATTATCACATAAGTCATCCACCTCCTTTTTTTGTTGGTTTCTTTTACTCCCAAACAAGGGGAAGGTTTTCCCTCCTTTCTCCCTTCCCTCCCTTTCCTTCTCTTCCCCTTCTTAGCCTTTCCTTTCCTTCCCCTCAAAACTCGCAAACAAAGCCTAAGAGTAACTTGGAGGCGAGTTATTCTCCTCTTTCTTTTAAAAAGGGGTCAATAATTTTCTGTATTTCCCTCTGCATAACTCGAATCCACAGTTCTTTTAGAGATGAAACATTTTATGCTAAATTACACCAAATGTTTTTAAGATATTTAATTGTAACAAATTAGTTTTCTTAAAGTTTTTTTTTACCATCTAGGTCATTTAAGTTAATTAATTGTAACAAATTGGTTTTTAAGTTTTTTTCTTACCAATTAGGTCCTTTAAGTTATTTAACCGTAACAATTTAGTGGATTCCAGATCTTAAAAATGTAAGTTATCCGGGGCCTAAAAGTTACATTTAAATAACTTAAATGACCTAAGTGGTACAAAATTACTACGATTAAATAACTTAAAGGACCTCTAGTGCAACTTAGATATTAAATTAATTTCATCAAAACAAAACAAGTTTGCTCATACCAAGTAAACTTATAAATCATGAACTATGAAGCACGGACACCGGACATGACACGGACACTGACACGTCGACGCAGCTAATAATTTGAAAAAAAATCATGTAATTTAGTGTAATTACAAGTGTCGGTGTCATGTCGGTGTCGGACATGACACGTGTCCGACACCGGAACACACCTAATCCGAAGAGTGTCCGTGCTTCATGGATCTCAAATGGTAATGTTGAAAGAACATAATGAAACCCCACAACTTCATACAGTTCACTTAAAACAACTTAGTAAGGATCAGCACCAGTTGATTACTTTGAAGAATACTGAACACTAATTGGTGAGTAGTATGGTGGCACTTGCACTTCAACAGTACCTTCAAGCATATTAACACTTTTCTCATGGTTGGTCTAAGATATGGATCCTCTTGAACATAACAAAATTGGCAATCATGACCAATTTCTTCAACTTTTACTTGTCTGCCAATGCTTTCTTGTTAGCCTCAATCAATGCATTTAGAACACCTTTGTATCAATCATAATTCATAACCCAATCAGTTAGAATTGCTTTCTCTTCATCTTCTATATGAAATTATCTCAAGTCGCACTGCACCATTACTATACACATTAACCTGGGCAGTGATATGCATGTTTTTAAAACCATTCAAGTGAAAGATACCATTTTCTTCCCCTTATGGCAGTGTTGGTTTCGCTCTGATTTATGTTCAACAATTTTACTAATCCAAAGTCAGGAATTCTTGCATTGAAGTAATCATCAAGGGTTATGTTTTGACTTTTGAAGCTTCATGTCACAATAGATGATCCTTGCGATGCACTCTTCATGTAAAATACCAATCCTCTATCTATCCCTATTGCAATTTCTAGTCTTAGTTTCCAATTTGGTTGTTACACACCGCCACCACCGAAAAGAAAACTTGCCAAAGTTCAATAAGTCAGGCACTCAAACTAAGTTCCTGTGATGAATGAGACCAAAAAATTGTTGCTGATGAATCCTTCATAGACAATACCAAAAGCTCTTCTTCTTAGCTCTTTGTCAAATCCATATGACAAACTTGCAATTTTAAGTGTAGGTGCTGTTTTAGTGATTAAATTCCTAGGCCACAAAGCTAACAAAGTTGCAATTTATCATAATGTAAAGGTTCTCCCTCACACCCCCACTCACCATCTAACCGATATATCATATATACACTATATTAAGAAACCCATGAAAAGGGAAGGTCATGGCAAAACCAGAATGCCAAGCCAAGCATGCATCAGAGAAATCCTCTTAATCAACTCCTAATACTTCAATTTTCAAAAGGTTCTTCAAAAAGAAACAGCCCTACTAAAGAATAGCTACATCCCTCAATTTCAAACATGTGTTCCATAAAATCATCACAGCCAATTAAACCACTCCTGAGTCCTGATATATTTATTTTCTTAAACAATTTATTACATCTTATGAACATCTATGTCCATAAAAAAATGATGAAACAATATATCATCACAGAAATAAATCAAGACACAAGGTTAATTACACCAAATGTCCAAAATCAACAAAATATATTTTAGCTAATAGCAAAAACTTCAATTGCCTGGTCAGCTTGATGATTTTTGCAGAAAGCATCTCATAAACAATTCTAAGTGAATACATTTTAAATCTTTGAACAACAAATATTATTAACAACAACTAAGGCACATCTAAAAGGCATTAATAGTATAAAACCACTGTATCAGCAGGGAGCCAAAATAAAAACAACGGTATAGCAGCTCCTGTTTCTCTCCTTTTACTTGAGAACCATTTTATTATACAAATCAAATGCATCAGTTACACGATTTTCTTTGCATAAACTTTCAATGATCGTGTTATACATGACCACGTTAAGACTTACATTTTCCCTCTCAGCCTGTCTCAACAACTGTATAGCAGCTCCTGTTTCTCTCCTTTTACACAACGCATTGATCAAAGTACCATAAGTAAGATGATTTAATTCATATCCTTGTGCTACTAATTTCACATGAAACCATTTGGCTTCATTAATTCGACCATCAAGACAGAGGCCTTTCATAAGAGGATTCAAGGTTATGATACCCGGGTAATAACCCATCTTGAAAATTTTACCGAATATAGAGAAGGTGAACCCCGTTACTAATCTACCAAACATTTTAACCACGGTTTTCAACGTCGTTAACCATAATCTTCAAGTGTGTCTTTGAACACACTGGTAAATGAATATCATAAAATGTTTCTTTACCAAAACTTTAGAACAATGTTTTTACCAAAAATTAAAGAAAGGTCCATGCAAACTAATCCTCATTTATCCAATCTAAATCTAAATATAAATAAATGTAATAAAATTGAGAATGAAACCACGTAATTTCTTCAAGAGGCCAATATGGAAAAGTCGCCCACATCATAACACAACATTAAATAGTCATTCCAAAAAAGAACGATGACATAAATATAAATATCAGCAGAAACTCAAATCAGTTAAGTAACCATATTAACATCACGCTTCACGCTCAAACAAGTTAATTCTTGAGGGATCAAACCATATTATCTAGAGTTTCTACAAAGAGAAAATCCACATTTTTAAATACAGTACAATCTATACCTAGACCCCTTTCAACGGTATGGAATCAAATAGATCCATACTTCAGTCTATCAATAATTACTCTTTGAACTATAATGTTATGCTGATGACAAGTATAACATACATGGGAGACATTCAGTAACCATGACCAAGACATGAGAGGTCTATTCTTTAATTTGATGTTCGACAGTTTCGGCTCGTTCACAAGGTTTCAAGACAATTTTGCCTGCTCATTCTTCCTCAAAAGATACAAGCCGACGTCACCGACTTGAAAAAGTAAAAACCACCCAAACCATGCATTTAGTGATTTTGTCTCCACATAGAGCTAGCTATACAAGAGGTTAGTTTAGAGGCCAGGATATAATTACTAGACTCCACCTGTTACAATCCTGCATGTCAACTGGGTCAAGAATCCAAGATAGTATGCACAACACTCTACAAACCCTGCATCACCAACCCACCATGCTTGAAACCGCCACTTACCAACAAGATAAGGGACTTGTCCTTGCCAGGAAGTGTTTGAAGAGTAGAATATGAGAGTGGCACAAGAGGAGGCCAGGCCATTACTAATCATGAATATCTGAGGAACTTTGTTTTCAAATGTCTATCATGCCGGGGGGAAGCAGATGGCATAAAATATCTGCCTTCCACATTCACTCAAGTATCATTCACCTTCTTCTGCTATAGTAGATCCCACCACCAGTATAGTAGTGATGATGCCGATGCCGTGATCCACCACCCCTGCCACTGGTTCCTTCAAAAGAGTTGCCACGACCACCAACCTTGTTACCTCCACTTTGCATCCAGTTTGAAGGTTGGGCCCCCAATCCATTAAGCTCTTCCTCTTCTCTATCATTATACTCCAAGATAAGCCTCTTAATGTCTTCTTTCTCCTGAAGCTCAGCTGCTTCTTTCTGTTTCGTACTCTGCACCAGTGAGGAATCACTGGGGATGTACATCTGCTTTGTTTGTTGCTTGTTACCACGCTTCACCAGAACTTTCACCTGAACCTCCTTGCTTACGCCAGTATCCTCGTCTAAGGCTTCGTCACCACTTTCCCCACCAGTTCCTCTCCCATGATGATCCTTGGCCGAACCTTCAAATACATTCATTGGAATCATCATGTTCAATGTAGGACGGCCCCGTAGCTCCAGTCGTCGCTGTTCCATACTTTCCTGCATAAATTATGATACAAGAACCGTGAATATATAAACCCAGTTGCCAAACATTGTTTACACCAGGGCAACGTTGACCCATCCTTCCAAAGAAAATCTAATCTACATAAGCTTGTTGAAATTTAGGAATATGGTGGACAAGAGAGAAGATAAGGCATGATATATATATATAAAAAATAATGCTCTAAATAATTGAGATATTGTGGCATAAAAAACTACACTATTTTCAAAATAATCTGTGTCAAGGTAAACCATCAAATTTTGCAGAAAATGAATCAGGAGCAAGTGAACATGATAAATAAGTAATCCCTTGCCTGTACGACAGCCTTGAGCTCCTGATCAAAATCAGCTTCTTCTAATGGGTCGACTTCTGTCACCTTCTGTCTCACATGGACTTCATCTTCATCATCAGAAGCAGGTCCGTCCTCATCCTCATCGTCATCCTCAGTCTCACCCCCATCATCATGATTCTCCTCATCCAACTCTTCATCATCATGTCCTTCTGCATCAATTACGTCACTCCCTGAGTCATGCTCACCTTCGTTGACATTGTCTTGCACTCCATTTTCCTCAATGCCGTTATCATTGTTCTGTCCATTGCTGGCCATCGTGGTGGAAGTGCTCCTACTTAAGGGCTTATCAGTGTGGGAATGTTTTTCACTAATAGCCTTATCAGTAGAAACTATTCGGTCGTGCTCCTCAAGTTCCACTAGAGCTGCATTCACCTCATCAACAGAAGTGTAACGGACCATACTGGGACGCAAGTCCGCAAACAGATCCTACAAAACAATCAATAACCCCAAAATAGCAAATGTAAGAAAATGAATATCCACGTGTATACATAGGTTAGTGTGACAGTTTTTTAGAATCTACTGACAGCATTCTAAAATATGTGTGTGTGGGTCCATTGGTGCTAGTCGCAGCAATGAGGAAGATATAGAGGTTTTGGCAGCTACATTTTCCCACAATTACCATATTTTTTAAAAATGGTTATTCCATGAAAATTCCATTCTTGTTCCAAACTTCACTCCATATTAAATTATATCCTGTTACTTGACTGTCATTAAATTATTATTCATCATGTTTGTCATAAATAGATCCTATTTGATATCAACGCTTAACTCCACCATATAAAGGTATTACATTGAAACACAGTCACTCAGATAACATTTGTAACAATAAACAAGAAAAAAATAATATATCTTCTGAGTACCAGAATAAAGAACAAAAAGATATCTTCTGAAGTGCATAACCAAAATAATCACAGAAAATAAAAATTATTAATGCATAAAGCTACCACATCTTGTCATATCAAGTTCTAAATATTCAAATATTGAATATGTTGCCATCCCGAAGACATAAAACACGGTACAGAAGTGCCACTCAAGCTATCTCAATTCTACTGGATTAAACTAAAGACTGATGCATACATAAACTATGATTAGGATTGCTACTCCAAATCATCGAATACATGAATTAATACATCAATCATTCATTCATAATGAAATGCAGTCAACAAAAAGGCTCCCCAGACTGACCTGCAAGTCAAATTCAACATCCAGAGGCAGTGCACCTTTGCTTAAAATATACCGTTGGAAGTGCATCAGGAACCGATCAAGCTTTTTCTTAGAAGAGCCGTGATCAAAGTAATGGCCACAAGTTTCAAGTAGAGTAATGATCAACCTTATACGGAAAAAATCTTCAGGTGGATCGAGTACATCTTGCTGGCAGAATAAATAAACAAATATAATGATGTCACGAGAAGGCTTTCATATGCAAAATTAATTAATTAATAAAACAAATAAAAGAAAGCAAACGTTTCTGTATTCAAGTCATGTCAAACACATCGATCTGATCAGTTGACTTGGGCTGTCCTCACCTTGCAAACCAATTTTGCGTGGTTGGGTTAGGTCTAAGCTGAAATTCTAAGATGGTATCAAAGTCTACCGTAGATGTATTGTAGGGTTTCTTGCATCGCCCATGCTCCTGATCAATTGGAGCCTGGATATGATGGATATGTTGGAAATTCAACCCTTAATTGAGGTCCACTCCTAGGGGTCTTAACTGCAGCAAATATGGGCTGCATTCATTGCAGCCTTCAACATCTTCTTGTGTTGGGTGTAAGGGGTGTGATTAGTCTTGCATCGCTTAGAGGTTTGGTTTAAGTAGTGCTGACAAGGCATGGGGAGTCCCCACTCTGGATCCTAAGCCTAAATTCTACGACTCCTAAAAAATTAAGCAGTATACAACCAATACCTCAGGTGTTCCATGGCCAAAGACAATAATGAGATACAATGTCTCAAAAATAACAGATGAGTCAGCATGCTTGTAGTTGTAAAGCTCTCCTAAAAATCGCATGTTTGCAACGCGTCTTTGTTGCATCCCATAGTCATTTAGTTCCAACCCAATTCTAATTTCCTCCAAAACCTGAAACCAAATACCAAAATCAACCCTAAAAACTGCCTGGAAAGTGAATGTCTATAAAAGATTCACATACAAAAATTTCATTCTCCCTAAGGGTTAATGCCTAGAATTTGAAACAGAAAACTCAACTTTAATCAGAAAAAAAGATAATAATAATTTGATTACTATTGGGCATGTTAAATTAAGTGAGCAACTTAAAATTGAGAGGCAGACTTTGCTCAGTCCAACCAAATTTACATGCAAACAAAGGTATAAGAAACCAAAACAAGAGCTAACTAATAAATAGGCGTTCCTAACCAGGCATCCTTCAAAATTCAGATCATTCTATTCTATGAAGAGATGGCAAATCAAGAAAGAAGTAAAATATCAAAAATAACAACCTCATCAACTATAGCTACAGCAAACTCATCATGATAGCGACTTAACCCAGCAGCAAGAGATGCAACCAGGTGGATCTGACCATACTTTCCTTTATGAACCTTCATGAAGCATTTTAAAAGATACAGTTCACAATCACTCCATGGTAATTTACGAAGTTGCCTCAGCACATGTTCAATGGTCGTCTTGTCAAGATCAGAGAAAAGTAACTTTCTGATATACTGCAATGAAGATATCGTTATAATGTTAGTTGAGATTATAGTGTTTACGATTACAGAATAAAAGGGAAATTAGAGTAGTTATTAGTTGTTAGAGTAGTTAGTCAGTTTGTTATTTGGATTGTAGTTATTGGTTGTTAGAGAAGTAAGTTAGTTCTTGTTATTTGGATTAGTTGGAGAGTATGTGTATAAATAGGAGAACAAAAAATTTAAAGAGTATCTTTTGAATACTGTAATTTTGAATAGAGTATTCTCTATTGTGAACAGAGAACCCTTGAGGAAAGATTCTCTCCTATTCTATCATATTTCTTAATAAATTCTTCTTTTCTGGAATCCAATTATCGGGTTCCAAACATAAAAGTTATTAGAGAAAGAAAAGGAAGTTGAAATAAGAATTGCACCTGATGCAACGGAGGACGGACTTTAGCTACTCGTGCAGATCTTTCAGGTGGCTTGCAAAGGTAGTATGCATTCTCCACCAAAGTGCTATGTCTAGGATCCAAGTTTTTAACATTTTTCAAGCGCATCAGTATCTCCAACATGTTACCCATACGTATACTAGTTTCTGGAGACCGATACAGAAAACGGCCACATGTTTCAAGAAGGTTGCAAGCTACATCAATGTTGTGATGACTAAAATCATCTAAACAGGCCTGAAACAATAACAACATGAATTGAGGATTCAATAGTTTATAGGCAACATCACAATACATATACTCATTCTCTTCAAACCTTGCAACAAATGGTGTAACAAATGCAAGTGAAACTAGACTTGAAGTAAGATAGAAAAATTGATGCCAAATAAAGCAGTATCATTGAGTTAATACCCAGTTCAGTTGGTCGATTATTTGACACAGAACATGTTGCTTCTCCAAACTTTGTCAAAACTTTTAAATTTTAATCTTGAAAGGTTAGGTGCGGTCCAACAGGGCAACAAATTTTCCACAAGTTAGGGTTTAACTAAATCTTTCAATTGTTTAACTTAAAAAGAGTAAAACAGTCGTCTTCTAAAAAATGTGCATATTCTAATACCACAAAAAGGAGCTATTGTGATATGAAGAAAAGACTGTAATCTAAGAATCAGTGAAATGAAGGATGACAGCACATTTCACATGAGTATAACTTATAGGACTTCTGTAACCAAAACAGTTGAAATTTGGGGCCTAACTCATCCTTAACTCATCCTTACAAAACCAGCTTGTAAGGTGAGGAGTGCCTCCTCTTTATAAACTTTTCTCAAGAGTGCTATCTATCCGATGTGGGACTAAATCCACCCCCTCAAAGCCAACACAATAAAGGTGTTGGAGGCTGCAATGAAGGCTAACCAAAGGTCGCAATTTAGGCGACTAGGGGCGGACCGCAATTAAGGCGGAATTTCCAACACCCCCCCTCACGCTTCATCCCGGCCCAATGGGCTTGAAGCGTGGACGATGCGGGAAGCCCAGCGATAGATTAATGATAGGCTCTGATACCATGTTGAAATTTGGGGCATAACTCATCCTTACAAGACGGTTTTGTGGGGTTGTGTTAGGCCCAACCACGATTTCTAAGATGGTATCAGAGCCTCCCCAAGATCCATTGGGCCACCTGCTATCAGGTTTCCACTATCGGGCCACCCACCAATTTATGTCCACGAACCAAGCCCAATAGTGCTGGTCGTGAGGGGGTGTGTTAAGAGTCCCACATCGGATAGGTGATGGCCTGACAATGTGTTTATAAGTGAGGGCAATCCTCACCTCAGAAGCCGGTTTTGTGGGGTTGTGTTAGGCCCAACCACGATTTCTAAGAAAGAGGACTTAGAATTTAAAAAGCTAGGCACAAAAATGTATCGTGGGTGAACCTGAAGCCTATTGACATTATAAGAACAACTCCAAAACAGAAGTTGTGAATTTAAGAAAACAATTATTGTAATTAAAAGGAGTTAGCTATGATATATGATTTGATTATTAGTCTCTCATACCTTCAAACAACTGAAGACCAGGCCAGCAGGGGCAATTTTGAACTTGCAAAGTTCTCCAATAAACCTGATATTCCTGATCTTTGTCTCAATATTCATCTGGTCCTGTTGAGACAATCCAAAAACAAGATAACAAAAGTAACTACCTAATTTAAAGTGATGAAAAGAATTGATTCAATTCCAATGGAAGATTTATATAAAATTAACCTTTTTATTTATTAAGAAATTGAATTCCTCCTCCAACATCTGCAATAGAAGGGAGGAGACATCCTTCATACAAGTTGAGAGTGTAGCAACCATGCGAGAGTAATACGCAAGCAGTTCTAGAGAAGTCCTTGGTACACTGAACAAAGCCCTCACAAGCTTTTTCCGATTTGATTTTGAATTTAGATAACAGAACTCTACCTAACAGTTGTTAAACCAAAAGGAACTAATGATTAATAGTGATGTAAAAAATAACAATACAATCTAAGGAAATAAGTAATAAAGCTCGTTAAGATATCCTCACTGTTAATTGATCTATAAGGTCCCGGCTCACACAACCCGGAAGCCTCTGCAATAGAGCATCCAAATTTGTTCCTTCAAGACTTCTGAGTTTTTCTTTTTCATGTTCCCCCTTTTTTTCACTTTCTTTTTCTTTTTCTTTTTCCTTGTCTCTGTCCAACTCTTTAGACTTTTCTTTTTCTTCTTTATCATTCACTCTCTCTGAGCTTTCTCCCTCAGGTAAAACATTAGATTCTGTGGAGACCTCTCCACTATCAAGGGTGATCAGTTGACTTTTGTCTGATTCAGGTAATATTTCCTAGATAATTATCAATATTGGAGTCAGAGAATAGTTGCAGAATGTAGGTAAGAGAAAGAAGGAAAAAAAAAACCAGGAAGATGGTTCTATATCAGAAAAAGTTTCACATTATTCTTTAATAAAAGAGCCGTGCAATGACAACTAAAGTCGCTGAAATTCGGAAAAAAGTATCTTACACGTAAAAAGATGAGAAGTACATACTCCAGAACAGAGAAGTACAGGAAGAAACATGAAACAATACATAATTTGTCAACATTTTATGACATGGATGAATGACGGAATGCATATAGTTGAAACTATTGCTAGTTCCAAGCTATATATGAAGAATAAATATATTTTAGCCCAAGATCAACTTTCCTAATGGTTAAGCATCCAGGTAGAGCTCCAACGGATAATATTAGCATCAAATATTTGAAGTGTATAGAAAAACAGCTAAAGACTAATCTAATGGAAACCAAAGCAGGTCACACTATAAAAAGAAAACAATACACAATATTTTGATCAAGTATTTAAACAGCAACTAGAGTGGTTTCACAAAGAAGAGTAGTCACTCTCTTTTCGACACTCTCCAACACCCACTCTTTTATTGGGTGAAATCAATGTGGGTCTTACACTTTGGAAATGGGTCCCACATAAAATGGTGGGACCAATATGGATTTCACCCAACAAAAGAGTGAGTGTTAGAGAGAGCGTTGAAAAGGGTGTTCCTATCACTCCTCCTCAAACAATCATGGTTGACCCCAGCTGAGTCTGAGATTCTGAAATAGGTTAAATAAATTTGCCAATATGATTTCTTACGGTTAGTTGGTCTTGACCCTTCACAGATTGCTCATTAACTTTTGGCTCCGTTTCTCCCAAAAGCACGGCAGGAACAAAAGCTCTGGAGAAAAGCAAGCAGAATAAAGTTCCGTCTAAAATAAAACAATGGTAAACCAACTAAAGAAATTTTTAAACCATTGATGTTTACATCAAAGTTTTGAACATGTAAGAATACAGTGATCAAGGACTAATGGAGAGTTTAATTGGAAATACAAACCTAAGATCAGGTAAACATTCATAAAAAGCCCTTGTGTCTTCATCGTCCCATATGGGTTCAACAACAGAAGAATCTTTCCCAGCAGCAGAAGAAACAGCCTCCTCACCACTAGTAACCCTTGTTGTGTGGCCATCCTCTGGCATTACAGGAGGCTGCATATCAAGTGCTTCAGCTAATCTGTAACAAGACAATCATAATTACAGGATAGAAGAATTAAAAGGAATAATTAGACACACATCTAGGAAACATTCAAATGAAGGGTGACTCCACTTATAGTCTACATTAACATTAGACAGAAGAGATTGGCAGGATGAACGAAATGTCAAAATTTAATAGCAAGTAAGCAAAACTATCTTACAAAGACATTTCGAATTATCTTTTTTTATCAATTTTTGGGGAACCTCGACGAGAGAGATGAAGCCCACCTCTAGGCTCAGACAACGTGGTCTTAACTCAATATATATGAACCTGAATGTGCTGATGTTTCCAACAAACAGAGATCTCCCCAATAAACTATTCTAACCCGCAGACAACCACATAATTCCAAATTTCCCTCAAATCTGCTGGACTGTGTCTCAATAGCTCAAATAATTTATGGCTTTTGCTTTATGCATAAGTGCAAACATACAAATAAGCCACTGTGATAGGCCAAAATACACGTGGGCAGCCATACATGTAAACCTTAAACTGGGGTCAAAGAATTTTTTGCAAAAAGATATTATGTAGATACACAAACAAATAGCCATTAGACAATGAAAAGTAAAAACTAAACGAAAGCAACTTACGATGAGACATTACGGTACAAATGGTCATAGGATTTACGAAGTTTTTCATATGAAGAGAGATTTTCTTCGCTTAGCTCTCCTTTTGCATTCAAAATCTTAGAATTTTCATGTTCCATTAATCGAAGTGACTGTCAAGAAATAAAAGGCATCAATAATCAATAATTAAAAGGACAAACAAAACTATTGGCACATATTTCATGGAAAAAGAAAACAGAAAAGAGAAGGTGAAGGTGAAGACAAACAATAATAAATATAAATAATGGTACAGATACAGAAATGCTTACAGAATGCTCAGACTGAAGTAGTTCTGCTGCAGTATCATAAAACGAATAACATGCTTTCCGGATAACTTTCTTTTGATCTGCCGTGATGTTGAGGCCTTTCATAAACTGTTTCAGAATGTCAGTGCAGGAGTATTTATAACACAGCTCTGGGCAGACAAAACAATCCTTAATACAAATAAAGGTCGGATGAAACTTGCAATGATTTAAAATGAATAGAGGTTGAGAAAATCAACGCAAAAGGAGGACATTGAACAAACACAATTAATAGAAAGCACTGGCAATATAATTAATATAATGAATTAATAAAAGAATCACCTCTTCATGAATTTCTGGCCCAGTAACAGAAAGTCCTAGAAAAATTCTTCCTTGCCGAGCAAAGCTAGAAAGAAGGGTCAAACTTGTTTGCGTAGCTTCCCGGTCTTTCAGCTGTTCCACACTGGTAAGGTCTTTTATGATACTGATAAAAATGCCACCATCTTCAATAACCCCAACAAAAAAAAGTTCCAATAGAAGTTTCAGAGAGCTGCGCTTCTTCATTGCCTTCAAGTTTTTGTCTGAATCTGTTTCATCACCAGATTTTCCAGGAGAGAAGACTTTGAGAAGTCCTTGAATCAGAGTTGGCACAAAATCCTTGTACCTTTGATGAAGCAAAGAGCATATCTTTCCGAAAAAGAGCAAGTGATGGCCATATACCAGAAGGCAAATATTTTAGGTAACATTCACCACATAAAATAATGGAAAATTTTCATAATTCAGTGGAAAAAGTAATCTACGTGCTCGACAATGCAATTGATTGATTTTGATTACCATTGTATAATAGAAGAATTTCTTAAGTTAAGAAAGACAAGTACAAAGAAGCATGACAAGAAATTACTAATAATAATAATAATGCAACAGCAGGCTAAAACATGAACAAAAATTGAATATAAGAGATATACAACTACAGCATGGATTGAAAAGGCATACCATTGTACCAATGACTTCTAGGAAAAATACATTTATACTGATTTACAGACACACCGTGTGTGTACTGTGTATGAATGTATGCATTGTATACAATAGTCTCCGTTGGAAAATTAGTGTTACCAGTGTTAATGTATTAGTTTAGGCCTGGTCTCGTACTAATAGCAGTACACGTGACCTAAGTATTAAATTGGAGGGGAAGGCTTGTGTTTTGTATCTCAAATACACCTTATTACGGAGACCTACTGCCTCCCTTTTCCTCCTTCCCTACCTAAACTATAAAAGTCTCAATTCCGCAGTCAATAAGATTTTGGTATATGTTCAAGAGATTTTTCTATTAAAATAAATTAAAAATTTAATTGCTTACATATTAAGATATTTAACTGATCTGTCCATTTCTACTTCTTTTTGTTTCCAATCAGAAGATCCATGGTTTCAATTTGTCTAATAGAAAATATTTTTCTTAAAGAAAAAAGATCCTTGCTATTTGCAGCTATCCAAGCTCGAAGTCATATAATAATATGGAAATACTGATGAAGGAGGAATACACAAAGTAAGCAAACAGTATGAATTTCAAATTCATGGACCAACAGCAAAGTAAGGAGTACTATCAGGGATATCTTTTCTTCCAAGGAAATAGTTTCTTTTGTGTGGAAAATAGGAGAAAAAATGGAAATTCACATACCTGAACTGCTGCTTGTATATCAGAACTCCTAAGTTTTGCATCACATATAGCTGACACTGCTTCACTAACAAATTTGCTTAAGTTGACACTTCGCAAGTCGTCCATCAGTGATTCACGCTGCTCTTCATTAATCTGCTTCAGTTTCTTAATAACTGCAGTGTTGCGCTTAATGCTGGAATCCAAGGTCCTAAAAAACCCCGTGTCTGCAATGAACATATTGTATCACTATTTGTGCAACATTACATATACAAGAAAAACAACCAAATAGTGCTCAAAGGGATTTGAACTTATGGGTGATTTGTTTCACGATATGAAATCCCAATGCCAAGATTGATATTCCTTTATATATTATTACTGGGAATATTATCACGGGGTATAATTCATAACGTATGTAGTAAGTAGGAACTTAGTATTCATAGGAATTTTTTAAAACTTTGTTTAATTGAAAATCTACCAAAAAAATAAGTTGGAGGGGGAAGTTAAACTAATTTCTATTCCATTGGAATGTAAGATCACTCCCTCTTAATACGGGAATAAAAGACGAGGAAAACATGTGTTAACAGTAAACAACACTCCTGGGAATCAATAATACTCAAACATTTTATTAAAAACTGCAAACAAATATGCGAATGATTCTCTCATTCCCCGCCTCTCACTTTCCCTGGAATAATTTTACATACCTACCTTTAAACATATACAACCTAAGATGATATTATTAAAACAACAACTTAGTCTTTTCCTACTATGACTGAATACACGTACTAAATAACACGGTTGAGTTTAATTAAATACGTACTAAATAACATGGTTGAGTTTAATTCTAAGAGAGGCCATTGAATCAAGTTATCTTTGTCACTTACCGTTGATACAAAATATAAAAAAGTCAATTACATATTTCAATTCAATAATCCACTCGTTAAAAAATTATTAACTACTCAATGTTTCTATTTCATACAGGGAGACACTCTCAGTTGCCACAAACTACTTATGTCATGTATACTTAATGAAGTTCTGACAATCACCATAACGTCAGAATAACAAAATTAACCAAAAGGAATTCAATCTGAAGAATAAATCTATGCTGACGAAAAACCCAGACTAGCCTGGCAAAATACAAGAAAGAAATTCAAGTGTCAAATCGATTTAACCCCGCAAAACCATTTGTCAGAAAATTGATCGAAAACTAGTACAGACGAATGGAATTATAACGAGTTTTTTAAGTCCACATGATATCATCTTGAAAGTCATGTCATGTTTGAGCGCAATACTTAATTTTAAGAATTCGTGAATGTTTATGTTTAACGTTACAGAATGAAGCTGTTCCTATCCGTGTGGTCAGAAAGCAGACATTGCAGTAATGGAAAAATGACAGGTCTGCCAGTGCGAGTTTCGTGTAACGGCCTTTAGCAGAAAAGTGGCAAAAACATAAAATAAACCCAGAAGTCCAAAAACCCTCAAATTCATCTTAGAAACTCTTTTCTTTCACATCTCTCTCTCTCTTTCTTTGTTTCATTATTCAAACATGCCAGCATTCTAGCAAGCCAGCAGCTTCTCCTTCAACCTTTCACTCTGACGACCTTCTCCAGCAATCTCCTCTGCTGACCTAGTTCTTTTATTTTTTTTTCAGCTATGATATTAGCTTAAGCTGTCCTTGTTTCAATAAGACAATATCCTCTGTAAGAGGCATTTAGAATTGAAGTGTGGATAATGCACGGTCCCAATTTAATTAGTGTGGAGAAAATTCTAGGTAATCCCGTAATATTTACTCCCCCAACAAAATATTGATGCGGTGAACAAACATGATTAGATGTTATCAATGTAGTTTTAATATTTTTAATATCTCTAAAGTTGTTAATGTATGAATGTATATGGTAAGCTTCAATCCTAAACTAAACATGACTAGCTATTATCAAGAAATTATGAAATAATATTGATACATTCCGGTTAATGGTCAAGTGAGACTCGTACTTAACAGCAGGGCCAAACTCCGCATACTTGTACCCACATTTATTATGCCCTAGAGCTCACACCTATGTTTGCACTAATGGCCCAAGATTCACGGTAACGAGTTTTCCATTAAATAGATGTAGAAGACTCAACCCTGTGCAGCACACGCATTTCACACAAGGTCTAATCTCTGCACCCAGCCCTTGGTAGAAACTTTGACCTAGCAATTCAGTTGTAGCATGAACAAGATATGTGACTAATTAGTGTATTTATATAAGCAGCGAGAAGGTTCCCAATGCAGAAGCAGCTATAGTAATCTATCAGTCTAAACGAGTCTGCAAATGTAATGTTCTATGTAATATTACTGACTCCTATACAAACTACAAAAATTATACCGTTGCGTTATTTTCTTCAATTGGATACTAATGTAAATGTGTCATCAAGATTTATTTTAATGAAGATCTAGTTTCCAATTATCTTTCAAAACATGAAATTTAAGTAATATGTTATGTGCAATTAGTAAAACGTATCCAGCAATAATTTTCCAAGTAACCATCCGAAGTCTTAATTGTTTTGCTATGAGGAGGTCCAAGACCTAATGCCCAGGCTAGAATTTAACTCATAGAATATGGATATAGTCTATTAAAGAACTTGGTAGTTGTTGTTAATCACTTAAGCTACCGCTCAACCAACTCTGCATTAAATTGTTTTATCCGTTCCTATTTCCTACTAGCAGCAAAAAAACTAATTCACATATCCGTAACGTAATTATTAAAAACAAAAGGAATAAAAACTAACCAGGCCTCTCAGGATTCAAATTGGTTTGACGTAAAGCCATTTTTGCCTCGATCGATTTCTTGATTTCTTCGAGGTGAGCAACAGCTTCCTGTTGATGATTATAAAATACAAAACTCAACTGAGTCAACGTGCAACAAGACAATAAATACAAAAAACCCACATCAATTGCGTAGTTACCCTATAGAATCTGTATAAATTTTCTCTCACCAAATGCTCATATGAAAAGGAAAAAAGTGAAACATACATCACTAACCATTGTTAAACAACCTAAGATATTGCATTTTCACTGCCTCCTCTTTTGACATTTATTTTCTCTCACCTCTAAAAAAAATCTATTTTTTGAGAAGCTATTCTAAACAGCATCATTGTTTCTGATTTTTTTTTATTAAGAAAAACCTGTAACAAACAAATGTAATAATACTATTAAAAGTGATTATTTTTATTTAAAAAAGTGATTTTTATTTTAAGCTGTTGTAATAAACACATGAATCACTTCTTTCCCTAATGACCCAGAAGAAAAAACGAAGTAGTAAAGTTGAATGAATGATTAGAACAACCTCATCATCTTGTTTGTTGTTAGTTTCACCTTCATTGCGACATTCATCTTCATTTTGATCCATACCCTTATCTTCCATTCACACTGAGAAATCAAATAAGAGAAAATTAGAACTAGGGTTTCGAGTGAGTGATGAATATCATAATCAATTAACCACATCGAATAACAACAATTTCAAAAGAAGAAAAGATACAATTTTGCATGCAATTAAACACAGTAACAGAAAACCTAATAATTAAGAATTATTGAGGAGAAAAAGGAAGAATCGGAGATGAAATTAGTACCAAAGTGAAGCTGAGTAGTAGAATCGAAATCGTTGGGAATGAAGAGAATTGGAGAGAGAATCGTTGTTTGATTTGTTGAATTTGGGAAGAAATTTTGAAGGGTTGTTCGTTCGTATCACTATTGCTGTGAGACTCGGTATAAGAAGAAATCACTACTTCATTAATTTATCATTTATATCTTCACTATCACAAAATATTTTTTCAAAATTAATAAGTCGTTGTATTAATTTTTCTGTTATTTTTTTTAAAATTATTTATTACTCTAATATTTTTTTAAAAAAATTAATTTCTCTTTTACATACCATTAATAAAGGTTAATTTTGTAAAATAATTAATAATTATTCTTATTTTCGACACAAAATCAATTACATTCTTTAATTTGTGTAAAATATTTGAAATGACTTATGATTTGGGACGAAATAGTATCATTTATGCAAGGGTGTTATTTACAAAACAATAATAACTAATATCCTTATTTGGGAGACCGCAACAAATGACCTTGATCCAAACTATGCATTCAGGGAAGAATTTGTTTCATATTTTTTCTTTTGTCATTTGCCCTGAAAACGTTTTCATCTGTTGCTATAAAGATTGCAGCATGTTTCACTCATGCATCTGTAGAGAGAATGTTTGGATTTATCATTGTTATTTGAGCACGGTCATCCATGTAAACTATGCCTTTTGTAGGATGAGAAAACTTTGACGTAGGAGACATGGACTTCAACACAAGGGAGGAAGAAGTAGGTGGAGTACTTTCTCTTTCTTTGCATGAGTAAAAAGGGAAGTATTCATTATCTCTTATTCGGTAGGTGATCTTTCATCGAACGAAGAGTTTTGAAGAGCAAAATTGTTTCTTCATCAACATAGCTTGATCAGAATACAAAGATTCTAGATCTCCTTCTAGATGTTGGAGAGAGTTGATAAGCTTTGCTGCTTTGTTGGTCTTATTAAGACAATTTTTGAAAAATAAAATCTCTTTTCTCCACAAACAGAACATCTCTGACTTCTTTCTTCTCCTCTACATTTTTTATTTTTAAAGAACTTCAATGCTTTCTCTTTTTTTTTTGAAAGAGCTTCAATGCTTTCTCTTTTCTTCCCTTGTTGAGGATTCTAGAAGGCTTGATATACCTCTGTCAGTGATTTTCTTCTTTTGTGAACAACTACATTTGTTATCTTTACACTTGATCTCCAGGTAAGTTTTTTTGCATGCCTCGGTGAACTTGGATTTCTGCACAACTTTTCAAGTGTCTCTAAGGTCATCTGATGGATTTGACCGAGACTCGTGGCTTTCATATCTTTCTGTGATGTTGCTATCATCCTATGGATCTCAGGCTGGAGTTCTTGTGGTAGTGAGGAGACATAAGTATTTTTGAAACTAGGGTCGTTAAACCCATTAAGAACATAGAACCTCTAAGACATTCTTTGATAATGTTTCTCGAGGTCTTTACCTTTAAGAGAACATTTCATCTCAAAGAGTTCTTGTCTGCTCTTTTTATCAAATATCTCAATATTGCCAATGAATTTATTGTGAAGAACACCAAGGATAACAGTAACATTTTTTTAACTAGTGTAATTCATCTTGCTTGAATATACCAATATTATGATACCATATTCTTTCAGTGTGTCTGTCGTTCTATAACAAAATTCTTCAATGATTTTGTAAGAATATACATTTGTCTTCATCAATTAAGTATCAAGTCGTGTATCAAATTTGAAGAGTCTTTTTCTTCAGCTAGGTGGTATGTTATCAAGTGTGAATCAAGGGCCATTATTTATTTTAGCCCTTTCAGAGACTTGAGTTTCTTCACGTGATTCTTCATAAAAGGATCCTTCTTCCTTTAGACTAAACATCTGGAAATATTCATGTAATTATTTTGAGATTGAGATTCTGATGAAAAGGATCATGAAGTGTCATTGGTGGATGTATTTTAAAAGGAATCATTTTCATCAAAGGATGGGCGATTTTCACTACTTTCTGTGAAAGATTCCGCAGAGGAATAATTTTATTGGGAGAACTCACAGTTTTCCATGATTGTCATGGCTGGAAGCTTTTGTCTGGAACTTCTTCCTTTTAGAATTTTAGAAGAGATATTTCAGAAACGTCTTGAGAATGAGCGGATGATACACTCAAACATGCAGTTTTCTCTTTTGACTTATACATTGAAGTGGTAGTTCTAGTAGATCTTGGTCAGTAGGCGGAGGGTATGTATTTTACATAACCTGGTGGTCATAAGGCATATGAAGGGTAAAAATGATAGGGTTTTTCTTATTGTGTGAAATAAGTACGAAAAATAGGAAGATTAAAAAAGGGATCTTCAATGGGTTTGAGTTTCATCTCTTCTTAAGCTTCCAAGAAATCATCAATATCCTTTACTTGGCCTTGTAATTTTTTGATTTCGCTTTCCTTTTGGTCAAAATGATTGCCAAAAATCCTTTGTCACAACATCTTCCTTAAGTCACGGTACAACCAGGAAACTTGAGCTTTGAGGTTTTTGTAATGTTTTTGCATCTTTTGGGACACAACTTTTAGATTTTCTTCTGTTTCGTCCATTCTTTCAGTAATCTTATCCATCTTTTTGTCAATGTTTTGGAGAATATCATTCTGAGCAACCATATTCTCGGGCATCCAATTTAGAACTTATTTAGCTTAGGTTAAAGGCTTAAGTTTTCCATTAGGTTATGTAACACCATAAACCCTAAAGCGATAAATCACGCAAATATTACAACTATTTAAAGAGTTTAAAAGCTACATCTTCAAATTCATCAAAAACATGCATAAATGATTTTTCAAACCTTGCAGCGGAATAACATCATAGCATCTCATCATCACATAACGAAACCATGTAAGTAGCCATGTCACATGTACCATAATACATCACTAAATAAAATCCAGTCTCAAATGTAAATGAGCAACAAATCTCAAGACATAATAAATAACAAAAGGTTCAACATCCTAATCAAAGCCCTAAACTAAGACTCCAAAGAAAAGAGACGAGGTAGCTCCAAAGCTAGTCCTCAAGCATACTTACAAGCAAAGGCAAAACAACTAATCCTGCAAGCCGTCTACCCATTCGTACAAATAGGCAGACGATCAACCAAATGACCACTGGGGTTAGATAATATTCCACAAATAAAATATAATGAAATGAAAGTAATACGACATATTCATTTTCCCATGATCAATAAATGTTGCATTAAATTATTCACAATGAATTTCCACGTCTAACAATATTCATCAAGCTTAGTCAAGTATGACACGACTCACCAATTATCAAGTGCATGCAATGTTCTAGACTCTTCTAGATGCATGTGGTGCCAATTGGATTCTGGAGATAATTTTATCGTATTGAATCCACACCCACGTAAGAGCACACCTCCTCTTACGTATTTCACCAACGCAATGTAAAAGTACACCTCTATTTACATTCGTCATAAGACTCAACATGACTATGAATGCATGGACTTCAAGTAAGACTCGACAATGCACATAACACCAACTATATATTCACCAAAGCAATGTAAAAGTACATCTCCAATTACATCCCTTACTCTAAATGCTTATTAGGTCACGCTACTAGTTAACTTAATTTTTCCCTCTAATTATCTAGCATTAATTGTTATTAGTGAGTTAACCCTAAAAATTTTCCCTCCACTTATCTGCCTGATTTGAAATTCAAATTGCTGATTGTTGAAGTTGTATGGCTATCAAATAGAAACGTGCGATACATGTACTCATTTGGCAGCTATTTAATTCGACCTTTGCCATACCCCATGCAAAATAAATCAGCTACCCACTTCTCCATACTGTTTCTGTTTTCAATGATAAAATTTTTAGCATTTAGCCATAGATCACTAGATACAAATTATAGCATATCATCAATAATAAAGAAGGAAAAGAAAATGTGTACCTTTGAATTAGGTTGATGAAGGATAACGCCGACAACTATGAGAGGGATAACCTTTGAATAAGTTGTGTTGGTAATATTTAACGGATGAACAACAAAGAGACTTACAAATTTTAATTAATCATTGCAATTTTAGCATAAAAAAAATGCAACCACACCTCATTCACTATATATAAAATACATAGTTTAACATAATTGTGATCCAAACATTTAATTGCGACAAGACACATTATTAGATAGTTAATGGTGTTTCTTCACCCAAAAAAAGATAGTTAATGGTGTTTGTCACAAAATTTAGAGTAATAAATTACGGGTCTAGATTAGAGAGTATAGTAGAAAGCATAGTGTATATTAAAGATAAATATGCCAATTTTAGATTCAATTAATATAAATGTTATATATAATATACAACTTACTATACTCATTTTGAAAACAATATATTGTTGGGACCCTTTAAATCAATTTATGACAAAAATCACAGACAAGTGTCTAAGTTTAAATATGTCGCAAAAAGAATGATCAATTAGTTAATTTTGGATCTTTATGCTAAAATAAAATGAATTAAAGAATATATTATATTATAATTTTTTTTTTGACAAGATATATTATAATATTTATAATGCCAAGAATATTTAAAATTGTAAAATTTAAATTAATTATATTTGACATTAAAATAAATAAAATTGAGTCTTCTATAAATTCACAATAGTAACATTTTAATTGATTAGATAATTAGTGTTACTAATATAAGAGAGAATTTACAAAATAGTTTAGGCTTAAATATTGAGAATATATGATTTGAAAATAATTATTCCCAGTTTAATTAATATCTAGTATATTCAAGATTTGTCAACATTTTGAAACCCACAAATCAAGAATATACTATAATAGTCAAATTACTCTTGACTTAATAAATAGTTTTCGAAGTTATCAACGAATCTCGAAATATATTAGTTTATACAGGATATTTGAGACAAGAATATAAGATTGAGTCTAAAGATTCTTCACAATACTAACACTTAATACTTTACATAAGTGTCATTTCTATAAAATGTATTTTCACACAGATATTTTAGACTCAAATTTTGATAATATATGATTTAAAAGTGTATATGATTCTCATATCAATTTACATAAAAAATTTAGAGATTTCAAAAAGTAATTTAAATCCTAAATTTTAAGGGTATAAAATAAATCAAATCTTCCGAATATTTTGGGTACAAGAGAAATTATATTTTTATCCCAAAATAATATAATATTCGCTAGTTAATTATGGATAAATAATTTCTCGTCGACACATCAATTTGAAGAGTGAAATTTATCCGATGTGTCATATAAGAGTAAGGAATGTTCATAAAATTTTCACAGAACAAATGTGAGAATATACTATCTTAGAATGTAATTTAATTATCCCCATATAAAATTACATAATATATCTTCTGGTATCAAAATAAATTCCAAACTAATGTGCCAAAATTAAAAGAATAGTAAATAACAATTATTTGACATTTAAAGGAAATAAAAAAAAATTCCTTTATTACTTTTTTTATTAAAAAAACGGTTTCTTCCTCGCCCGATTTACCTAGGAACTGGTCGATATTGACCCGCTGTGAGACCCGATTGATTATTGTGATTTACTCAGCAGAATTCGACTATTGAAATGACGTTGAAATCGTGATTCCGAAAGAAAGAAGCCACAAAACAATTTCGTCAACAAACAAGTTTTCTCATATAAAAAAGGATTTAGGGTTCAGTGTTGATCCGAAAATTGATGAGAATTTATATGAATCACTCAATGGGTTTGATATAAATATTGATCATGTTTTTTTTTTTTTTTATGGCATCAAGGATATAAAGCCTTATAGAAGTGGCTTATATTCGATTTTAAATTGTGAATGGAATTAAAAACATGGCAGCAAAAAACAAACATTAGGATTTTGGTGTACAAAAAGAATGCAGTTGCTTACAACGAATTATTCATGAAACCCTTTGAACAATTTTGGCATTCCGATTGCAAAATAAAGCTATATATTAGGGTTGGAAAGAATTTTGCGCAATTAAAATCGATGCATATTAAGAGTACACTAGACCATTGACCCGTGCTAACGCCTGGGTCATACAAGAGAACAAATACAACGGAAATAAGAAAGCAAAAACTTTACTTGAATCGAAAAAATAGTATGATTCATTTCATAAAATTAATTGCCGCAAACGTTTTTAATGTACAATATTAAACAATTTCGATGACATCAACCCTGTTACGGTAACATGACATATAAATTTGATGACATGATTTATTGGCGAAAAGAAAATCCAACGTCTGTCGAAATAGAAAAAGTACTGATATGAAATAAAAACAATACTACAAAACAAAGTGCTACACGTTACGGAAAACTTCTCTGTAGACCACATTAG